>ENA-ORTB01001770-ORTB01001770.1-human-gut-metagenome-genome-assembly--contig:-NODE-1770-length-22514-cov-2.804666_pt1 | contig 22514 bp, 25 predicted proteins | sample MGYA00241905_ERZ509174 | MGnify/ENA primary metagenome ERZ509174 (study PRJEB26280, sample SAMEA2338851) | human gut metagenome | biome: human gut; feature: human-associated habitat; material: faeces... | reverse complement strand
ATCAAATCCATTACCATATTCTTCCGCATTTCACTTTTTTGTAGTAACTTTGTTGATGAAATCATAGTCTAATGGCTCATGAAAAAATACCAGGCAATTACAAGATTTCTCAAACGGTTATTGAAGAGAAAAAGCCTCTCTATCAGAAAGTTTGATACACATGTCAATGCATCGATATAAGAGTGGGGCGGTATCTTTCCTAATGCCGGGTGAATGTATAACACAAACAAAAAAATAAATTGGCGATGGGGGAAATAATATCGCATTTATACCAAGACGGGAACAGCAAAAAATGGGTGATACAAACCAATGAAGAACATTCTTCCGGGGTTGCAGAACTTGCAGCACGTTTTGCAGGGAGTTTTGGTATGACCTCGTGGGGAAAAGCATTAGGCGAACTTCACGACAAAGGCAAGGAAACGGATGCTTTTCAGCAACACATAATGAAAGAGAGCGGCTACCGTCCCGAAATTAAAGTAGTGGGCGATTATCGTCATGCGTATGTGGGTGCTGTTATGGCAAGGAAACTGTATGGTAAGGGAATTGATAATCTTTTGGCGAATCAGATTTTGTCTCATCACACGGGATTGCACGACTCTGATGAGTTAAATGGCGAATTGCGAAAGGAAATACCGCAAGAAGTAAGCAATGTAAAAACACAGATAACGCTAAATCAACCTCAATTCTGTAATCTTGCCAAAGAAGATTTCCATCATTTGTGCCGCATGTTGTATTCGTGTCTTGTTGATGCCGACTTTCTCGACACCGAAGCCTTTATGAACAGGGAATCTTCGAATTTGCGAGGTAACAAACCAACTTTGAATGCACTGCTGCCTAAACTCGAAAAATTCTTGAGCGACTTGAAATCCACGGCACGCGAATCAGAGGTGAACACAATAAGAAACAAAGTGCAACAACAATGTCTTGAAATGTCGCAGTCGCCGGTTGGGTTTTATAGTCTCACTGTTCCTACCGGCGGAGGCAAGACTTTGTCGTCATTGTTATGGGCTGTGAAACATGCTATAAGCAATGGGCAGAAAAGAATAATCATTGCCATACCTTATACAAGTATCATTGTTCAGACGGCATCGGTTTTAAGAAATATTTTCGGCGAAGAAAACGTGTTGGAACATCATAGCAATGTGGATACGGACGACATAAAAGACGAAACACTGCGCGAGAAAATGAAATTGGCTACAGAAAACTGGGATTATCCCATTGTGGTAACTACAAACGTGCAGTTGTTCGAATCAATGTTCGGCAACAAACCGTCAGTGTGCCGAAAAATCCACAATATAGTGGACAGCGTGATAATTCTTGACGAGGTGCAGACACTCCCCACCGAGTTTCTTCAACCTATAGTCGATTCTTTGAAAACTTACAACAAGCTTTTCAATGTTTCGGTACTGTTCACAACGGCAAGCCAACCGGTGTTGAGCGGACTAATTGAGGGATGTAAACCGCGAGAATCCTTTGAGGGCATAGGAAAAATAGAGGAAATAATTCCCAAGGACTTCCTGTTGCACGACAAATTGAGACGTGTGAAATTGGAAATAGACAACAGTGGGAAAACGTATGACGAAATTGCGGCAATGCTGTGCCGGCACAAAAAGGTTCTCTGTATAGTAAACACAAGGAAGGATGCCAAGGAACTATACGAGCGTTTGCCGCAAGAAGGAATCACTTTGCATTTGTCAAGAATGATGTGTCCTGTTCATGTAAGTGAGACCATAGAAAAAATTAAGGCTGCGCTGAAAGATGACAACCAAGAAATAATCCGAGTAGTTTCTACTCAATTGGTTGAAGCAGGAGTAGATATAGATTTTCCAGTGGTCTATCGTCAGGAAGCTGGGCTTGACTCCGTACTGCAAGCCGCAGGAAGATGCAACCGTGAAGGGAAGTTGGATTTATGTACAACTCATGTTTTTAGTTTGTCCAAAGAGCATCGTTTGCCAACAGGACATATCCAAGACGCAAACAATGCCCGTTTGAGTTTGGATGAGAACAGCGATTGGTTTTCTCCTGAAACAATGAAAAAGTATTTCTATCAGCTATACTGCAGAACCGACAGCTTTGATAAGAATAATATAAGAAATTCTCTTTACGCCTTAGGAAACTTGTTTTTTGCCCAAGCAGCCAAAGATTTTCGTCTTATAGACGATGCCGGGCAGACTGTATTTGTTTGTTGGCGGGATAGCATGGATTTGATAAACGAATTGCTGCAAAACGGACCTTCGTACAAATTGATGAAGAAGCTTTCGAAGTATGGTGTTAACCTTAACAAGACAGATTTTGCGGCTTTACAAAAAGCCGGAGTGGTAAATGAAAAAGCCGAAGGCGTATTTGTTGTGGAATATAAACAGCAGTATGACGAACATTTAGGATTGCGGATAGAAAACGATTGGACAGAGCAGTCGCTTATAATATAAAATACATACCGAATGTCCGAGTTAGAAAGATGTGAGGCGCGTAGACAAAAAGATAATAAACTAAAAAGCAAACAAAGCAAACTAATATAAAATGGAGCATACAGACAGAGAATTTTGTTTAGAAGTATGGGGCGAAATGGCCTGTTTCACACGTCCCGAATTGAAAGTAGAACGTGTGAGCTACGATGTAATTACGCCGTCTGCGGCACGCGCCATATTTGAAGCCGTACTTTGGAAGCCTGCCATACACTGGCAAGTTACAAAAATCGAAGTGTTGAATCCTATAAAGTGGGAGTCGGTGCGCAGAAACGAGGTGGGAGCAGTTGCAAGTGCAAAAAGTTTATCGCCAATATATATTGAAGATGCTCGCCAACAAAAGAACAGCCTTTTGTTGAGAGATGTTCGTTATCGTATATGGGCAAAAATGGAATTTGTTTCTGTTGCAGAGCGTAAATCAAAAGGTTGTAAGTTTGTTCACGAACCGGGAATAGACGAGAATCCTATGAAATATTATGAAATGTTTGAACGTAGGGCATCAAAGGGGCAATGTTTTAATCAACCATACCTTGGAACGCGCGAATTTTCTGCTTCTTTCCGATTGGTTGACCCGGAAAATGAAAATTTATGTCCGGCTTTGTCTTCGGAAAAAGGTGGAGATAGAGATTTGGGAATAATGCTTTATGACATGGATTTCACAAATCCTAAAAACATACAGGCAATGTTTTATCGGGCAAAGATGAAAAACGGAGTAATTGCTGTGCCACCATTAAATAGCGAGGAGATTTTAAGATGATACTGAAAGCTTTGTATGATTATTACCATAGGGATGAGAATCTTCCTGCACCGGGATTGGAAGAAAAAGAAATAGGTTTTCTTCTTGTGTTATCTATAGAAGGAAAATTCATGTACTTTGAAGATTGCCGAATAGACAAAAAACATGCGAGAACCTTTCTTGTGAAAAAACATGTGGGACGGTCAAGTGGAGCTATGGCAAACTATCTGTACGACAACAGTGCCTATGTCTTAGGGTACTCAGATAAAAACGAAAGTGAAGACAGAAGTATTAAATATTTCAACACTTTTAAGGAAAAGGTCGCTCAAATATCCGAGTCTTTACCCGAAAATCAGGACATAAATGCCATAAAGCGTTTTTACAGTCAAGGGAGAGATGCTATTTTGGCTGAAATATCCCAAGATTCTTTATGGGAAGACATAAAGAAAAGCTTGTCGAAAAAATATTCCACTTTCTCTTTCCGAATTAAAGGAGATACAAAAATAGTAGCGGAGAAAAGAGAACTATTGCAACTGGAGCAAAAGAACGAAGAAAGAAAATGCGGCGAATTTTGCATCGTTACAGGCGGATATGGACCTATGGTGGAAACTACCACTTCTACCATGATACCGGGCAGTCAGGCTACAGCAAAACTTGTAGCTTTTCAAGTAAATTCAGGATACGACTCTTATGGTAAAAAAAAGTGTGGTAATGCTCCGATAAGCGAGGAAGCGGAGTTTGCTTATACCACTGCACTTAACAAAATGCTTTGTTCGGATTCGCAAAATAAGTTTGGAGTGGGTAATCGAACTTTTGTTTTTTGGGCTTCTTCAAAAGATGATGCCGCAAAGCAGACTGAAAAATGTGTGTTTGCTCTTTTGGGGAATAAGATAGAAGAAACGGATGATCCGAATGCAAATATAATACAAGCAAGAAAGGTTTTCGAATCTATTTATACTGGTACTTTGAAAACTAATTTGGACGACCGTTTTTATATTCTTGGTCTTGCTCCCAATGTTGCTCGTATTGCAGTTGTTTATTGGTCGGAAATACCGTTGAAAGACTTTGCCGGTAAAATACTGCGCCATTTCGAAGATATGAAAATAATTGACGGGCGTAAAGAAAAGAAACCTTACATGGGCATAAAGGATATGCTTGCAGCTGTAACCTTAGGCGGAAAACAATCGGAGGTAACACCGAGTCTTGCCGAAGCTGTTGTTAAGAGTGTATTCCAAGGAACACCATACCCATATACTTTGTTTTCTGCTTGCATTCGGCGTATAAGAGCCGAATGTGGAGAAAAAGGCGGGACAAGAATAGCTCGTATGGCAATATTAAAGGCTTTTCTGAATAGAATTAACGACAACAACAAAAAGATAGATATTATGTTAGACAAAAGTAACACAAATCAAGGCTACCTCTGTGGTCGCTTGTTTGCAGTCTTGGATAAGATTCAAGAAAACGCAAATGGAATTAACAGCATTCGTGAACGTTATATGAATGCGGCGAGTTCAACTCCGGCATCAGTATTTTCTACAATATTGAATTTGTCTGCTCATCATTTGGAGAAACTCGAAAGTAAAAGGAAAATATATTATGAAAAAATAATGCAGGAGATAATTGATAAGATACCTGCTGCAGGTTTTCCTGCGCATCTGGATCTCCAAGACCAAGGACGTTTCTTTATTGGATTTTATCACCAGAGACAGGATTTCTTTACCAAGAAAGAAGATAATAAAGAATAAAATACAAATATAAAAATATACTATTATGACAGAATTAAAAAACAGAATTGATTTTGTTTACATTTTTGATGTACAAGATGGAAATCCCAACGGAGACCCTGATGCAGGAAATCTCCCACGTGTAGATGCCGAAACAAATATGGGATTGGTTACAGATGTTTGCTTAAAGCGAAAAGTTCGCAATTATGTTCAGGTTGCAAAGAGTTTGGCTGAAGGCTATGATATTTTTATCAAAGAAAAAGCTATTCTCAATAATGAGATAGACAAGGCTCATGATGACTCAAACGTGAAAAATGCGAAAGATAAAACAGCTGCAGCACGCCAATATATGTGTGAAAATTATTACGATATTCGTACTTTTGGAGCTGTAATGTCTACTGGAAAAAATGCGGGTCAGGTACGTGGGCCTATACAGCTTACTTTCGCGCGATCTGTAAATCCTATAGCAACTTCCGAACATTCTATAACACGCATAGCTGTGGCTACACCTAAAGAGGCCGAGAACCAAAAAGGAGAAAACCATACAATGGGTCGCAAAGCCACAGTGCCTTATGGTCTTTACGTATGTCATGGCTTTGTCTCTGCCAATCTTGCGAAACAAACCGGTTTCTCTGAAGAAGATTTGCATTTGTTTTTTGAGGCATTAAAGAATATGTTCGATCAAGACCGTTCTGCTGCGCGCGGACTTATGAGTGCTCAGAAACTTATAGTGTTCCGTCATGACTCGGAACTTGGCAATGCACCGGCAAACAAATTATTCGATTTGGTAAAAATAAAAAAAGCTACGGATGCGATACCAAGGTCTTTCAGCGACTATAAAGTATTTATAGATAAAGATTCTTTACCCAACGGTGTTACCGTAGAAGAACTTATTTAAGCTCTGCAATGTATTGTGAAGATGAAATGCTCATGCTGTCGGGGATTCAACACTTTGTGTTTTGTCCCCGACAATGGGCTTTGATTCACATAGAACAGCAATGGGCAGAAAACCGACTGACAATGGAAGGAAACATCTTGCACGAAAAAGTGGACGATCCTTTTTATAGGCAGAAGAACGGAGACGTAATAACTCTGCGTTCTTTACATGTTGCGTCCAAGAAATTGGGACTGTATGGTATTACGGATGCAGTGGAACTCATTCCTTCCGACTCTTTCGAAAACTCGATAACTCATAATAGATATAAAGGCTTTTGGAAGCTGTATCCGGTGGAATATAAAAGAGGGAAGCATAAACCTGACGAAAGAGACGAGGTTCAACTTGCTGCTCAAGCTATGTGCTTAGAAGAAATGTATGACATCAATATTCCCTTTGGTGCCCTATATTATAATGAAGAGAAGCATCGGGAAAAAGTAGCAATCTCCGAGCAATTAAGAAAAACTACAGAGCGATGTGCAATACAAATGCACGAAATTTTCAAAAGTGGAGTAATACCCAAAGTAGTAAAGACTTCGCATTGCAGAAATTGCTCATTAATAGATATATGTTTGCCAGAGACAGAAAGATGCCAACAAGTATCTACATACTTAAATCGAAATTTATATGAGGATATTACTTAATACCTTGTATGTAACAACTCCCGAATCATATCTTAGCAAAGACGGGCATAATGTTGTTGTATCTGTAAAGCAAAGAGAGGTATTCCGCATACCAATCCACAATATAGAACAAATAGTAACCTTTGGCTATATGGGAGCAAGTCCGGGACTTATGAAATTATGTGCCGACAGTGGAGTATCTCTTACATTTCTATCCCTGCAAGGAAGATACATAAGTCGTTTGCAAGGACCAACAAGAGGAAATGTATTACTGCGAAAAGCACAATACAAATACTCCGATGATCATGATTATGCTTTACATCTTGCCAAATTGTTTGTTGGAGGTAAAATTCAAAACTATCGCAATATTCTTCGTCGTTTCATACGCGATAACGGAAATGACGAGGCTATAGAAATTGCAGCAGCCAATCTTGTGAGATGTAAAACAAAAGTTCTTAATGTTGATAATATAGAAAGTGTAAGAGGTGTTGAAGGCGAAGCTGCCAATTATTATTTTAGCGTCTTTTCTCATCTGCTTCTAAGTCAAAAGCAAGATTTTATTTTTGAAGGTCGTAACCGCCGTCATCCCAAGGATGCCATAAATGCAATGTTGTCGTTTGTCTATACACTTATTTGTAATGACATGATTGCCGCATTAGAAACGATAGGACTTGACCCATACGTAGGATTTATGCACACACTTCGCCCGGGGCGTGCTTCGCTTGCACTTGATATGATGGAAGAATTAAGAGCTTACCTCGGCGATAGGCTTGTTCTTTCGCTCATAAATAGAAAACAGATAACCATTAAGGAATTCTTGCAACAAGGGGATGAGGGAGTAGTAATGACAGACAATGGACGCAAGATAATAATTTCTGCTTGGCAGAATCGGAAAAAAGAACAAATCACACATCCATATCTTAATGAAAAAGTAAGTGTTGGATTATTACCTTATATACAGGCAATGTTATTGGCACGATTCATTCGTAAAGATTTGGACGATTATCCTATATTCTTAATAAAATAAGCATATGTTCGTATTAATTACTTATGACGTAAATATCACATACGAAAGCGGAGCAAAACGTTTGCGAAATGTTGCAAAAGCATGTGTGGATTATGGTAAGAGAGTTCAGAACTCTGTCTTTGAATGTGTATTGACCGATGCACAATTTTTGATGTTGAAAAATAGATTAAAAAATATCATTGACTCAAAGCAAGACAGTGTAAGATTTTATATGTTAGGAAAAAACTGGAAAAAGAATATAGAAACAATAGGAAAAGACAATGGTGTTGATGTAACAGGAGATCTTATTATATAGTTATATAGGACTTTTCTGTATAGTAAGGTGCGAACCCATAGTGTTGCATTAAATTGCAATAGATTCGCAATGTTTGAGTTTCAGATAATTAGTTATAGTGGGACTTAATAAAAACAATTTTGCGTGTATGTTTGCCATGTCTCGCAAAAAGTGTAATTTTGAATACAGATATTCAGGCGTTTGCTGAATATACTGTCGCGCCCCGTGTGGGCGCGTGGATTGAAACTTCCTGGATGATTTTCTCGATGGGCTCGGTCGGATAGTCCGGTTTCTGTGCATGATCAACTAGTGCATAAAACGTATCAATGTCTTCCTGAGTGATCTTTTCCTGCGCCAGAAGCTGTGCAAACTGCTCCTGTAGCACCGTATCACTGACCGGAAGATAATTCATGCTTTGCTGATAGGACTCCGATAGTAAATAGCTCAAAAATGCCCATGCGCCCGCCTTCTGTTCGCTTTTGGTGTTGATGGAAAGCAGACTGTTAAAATCGAGCTGGCATCCGCTATCATAGTCACTGGGGTACGCATAATACACATATTGCTTCAGCTCAGGGTACACATAGCGTCCCGGCTGATAGACGATGCTGTCTGCGGATAAAATGACGTAGTAGTATAAAAGGCCGTCACAGGTGGCAGCAACGTCAAGATTTTTCGGCAGCGCGTCCAAGGCTTCCTGCTGCCGCCGCAGAAGTGCAAGCTGTGCATAGAACGAATCACACTCGAAATTGCATGTTCCCTGTGCTGCGTCCACATAGTCGATTGCGCACCGCTTCGCCATCTGCGAGGAATAATCTGAGTTACGAGCAAATGGATACAATGTATCATCGCCCTGCTCACATGCCCGCAGAACCGTCTCCGGTCGGCAATCTGGAAGCTGCTCGGGGTCGGCAGCGTATGTCAAAATGGTATAGTCAACCGGCAGGCGGTAGACGCCACCATTTTTCTGCGCCTGACGCAAAACGCTTGGTCGGATTCTCTCCAGCGGCTTTGTGCTGTCTGCTTCCATCCACCTGGTCAGGTCTTCAAAGAACACAGCGTCATCCAACTGCGCCCACTGTGTATCATAGAGCAGGTACATATCATAGCCCTTGCCCGCGCCAAGTTCCGTCAGGGCCAACTCAGTTTGCTCGTCCGATTCCGCCGCAGTGATATCTATACGGTACTGCGGGTACAGTTTCTGGAAGTTTGCAGCCGCAATCTCGATGTCATACGAACCGGTGCCTGCAAAGAGAGTGATAACCGTCGGGTTTTCAAGCGTTTCTCCTTCCGGAAGTTTTTCGTAGAAGCACGCAGCCTCGACATCGCTGTTCCACGCAAAAAAGCCGGATTCTGTTTCCATGACAGAGCGGTAATTGTTGACGGACGTGTTTGCGTTGTCTGCCCAGTGCAGAATCGCCGTCAGCTTCCCGGCATCAAAATCCGGGCGAAGCAGATACTCGCCGCTGATTAAGAGCAACGTCCCGTCTTCCGCCTTTCCCATACCCTGAATGTCCAGTTCGTCGCAGGAAAATTCCGTTTCTGTTTCCAGCGTCTGCGCGTTCAGGCGGACAATCCTCTCCGTCTGATAAATTGCATCGCCCTCCACGCGCACGAAGACCGCGCCGTCTACGCAGACGAGCTGCAAGAGCCGCCCACCTATATCGCCGCTTTTTGCAAGCTGTGTGCCGTCAGCGCCGACCCGAACGACCGCGTCACCGAACAGGATAAAATAGTCCGTTCCGTCGCTATCCAGCTCATACGGCGCATCTGCGCCGCACTCTGCCAGCGGGATACTACCGGTCAAATGCTCGGTTTCGTCGTAGAGATAAATCGCATAACCGCCATCGCTGGATGCCCGCACGGATTGTTCATCATCCGTCCCGGCAAAGAACAACGGATTGGCTCCTGCCAGCAGCGCAAGCGTATCGCCGGTTTCGCACACGCTATAGATATATTCTGCGTCCGGCAGCTCCAAGGCTTCGCTGTTTCCGTTCGCGTCCGTAACGCCCAGCTTTGCCGGTGCATTGGAAAAGGAATAGACCTTGCCATTCCAGACGCATTGCCCTTCCGGATACGAAATTCCGATTGGATTTAAGTAGGGCGTTTGGTTGTAGCACTGTCCCTCTGGGAGTCCGGAAACATCAACCTGCGCAGCAACGCTTTCCGCTTTGGGCTGAGTCGATTGCTGCACGTCCGATTCTGCACTGCGTGCGTTGCAGGCGGTCAGGAAAAGTAGGAGCAGAAGGAAGATAGAGAATACTGTTTTTTTCATATGTGTCACCCATATAGTCTGTTTGGGCGCACGGAAAACCGTGCGCCCTGTTGCAGGCGGTCTTGTATATCTAGCGGCGGCTTAATTCAGCGTGGCGTAGCCGGTAGAAACAGCGTCCAGCGTGACGCAGCCGGTAGAAACATAGCCCGTTTTATTTGCATTTGCCCCCGTAGCTACACGCACATAGTACCAGGAAATCCCATCACCGTTAACTCCCTGAAGGATTCGGACACGATCTCCCTTCAGAAGCGTGCCAAGAACATTTTTTTCGTCTAATTCAGGTCTTGCTCGGAAATTCGCAGCCTCGACAGACACCGTTCCGTAGTTATAATACTGCGGTTCGGCAGCAGAAACGAAGCTGGCACTCGTGCATGCAATCAGCACACACACCAAAAGCAGGGCGATAATACGAGTTTTCTTTTTCATTTTGCCTCTCCTTTCGTGTCATATTCCCATAAGAATTGTTTTCGACTGTCTATCCTCATAAAGCGGCCGCTTTTATAAAGATCATATTGGTGCTACGAACAGCCTTTTTAATCGCTCCTTGCAAAATTACGCAGTGATAGCGAACCCTCTCCTTGCGTGTCTCATCGCACCTGTCCGTATTAATAATTTACATATCCTGTGACTTCTATATCCACGTCCGAATTATTTCTTATCGCAAACGTATATGTTCCATTTTGGGGAATTTCAATTTTCTCGTTAAAAGCTCCATTCTCACCTTTCAAATAATGGAATCTCCCATTCTTATCTACCAAGCCAAAATCTACGTCTGCTGAGCCTGGAGAATACGTTGCATTAATTGTAACCGTTTCCCCTGCCGCCATTGGAAATCCCGTCTTTGCAGGCTTTAACTCTCCTGCCTTAACTGTTACATCAAATTTTCCCATTGCACGTTCTGCTGCATTAACCGTTCCAGCAAAGCAGCTAACAAGCAAAAGCACTGTCAGCAATGAACACAACATCTTTTTCATTTTATTTCTTCTCAGTCCTTCCATTCAAAATCAAACCCATTTGCAGCTTGATCTGGCATATCAACATCTTCGTCTCCCATATCTACAAATTGTTTTCCAGGCATCTTCTTATTCTCAGATCTCGTTGCGATCCATATGCACGTTAAAGTTATTACGCCAACCACTAATGCAATCGCAACGTATCGAATCTTTCGCTTCCTTTTATCTTTCGCACTTACAGTGGTATTTTTTGTTTCATTCTCTTCTAATGGAGACACCACTTCAATCGGTTTTTCATCAGCCATGTCACTGTCACTGCACAGCCAATCTAGGGATACGCCGTAGATCTTCGCCAACGCCTTCAGCTTGTCCATGGACGGCGTAGTATCTCCACTTTCCCAGCGGGAAACTGCCTGCCTAGACACATCAAGCTGATGGGCCAGCGTCATTTGTGAGATTCCAGCTTTATCTCTTAATACGATCAGTTTTTCTCTAAGGGTCATGTGCTTTACACTCCTGATTCTATATTCAAACCCCATCAGATGTAAACCACTTGTGGTTTACATCTAGGCAACTCTGAGTTGCCTCTTTCATTTTCTGACCTTTTCATACTCCGAAAGCACCGATTTCTGCTGATCTCGATACTGCACCATCAGATCACTAAGCAGCTCACTAACGCTGCGCCTTTCCACGTAAGCAATTTTTTGAATGTCTTCATACAAACTCGGAAGAACGGACAGACTCACCCGTTTCCGCAGCTCCCGATCCTCTTTCGGCCGACCGCGACCGGCACTACGCTGCTTCGTTTCATCTGCCGGCTGCTGCTCAATGATGCTGCCAACAACAGACGCTCTGCGCCGGCTTTCACGATCTTTCAAATTACCCATTTTCAATATCCTCCCGGTCGAAATTTCCGTTTATAATCATCTTCGCAATTGCCGTGTATTCTTTCGCAATTTCGCTGCTCGGTGCCTGCTCCACGACCGCCAGTCCATCATAAATCCCTTTCTTCGCCACCGCCAGCCGCTTTACGACACCGACGAGATTATACTCGTCCTTCAGCAACGCAAGAATATCTTTATCATCCGATACCCGCGCATCGTAGAGCGTCGCAATCACGCCCAACACCTTCAGCTCAGGGTTAATCAACTCCTGGATCTCCCGTATGCTGTCCTGCAGCTGCGTCAAGCCACGGTATGCCAGGTAGTCCGTCTTGACAGGGATCAGAACGCCGTCCGCGCAGGAAAGCGCATTGATTGTTAGAATCGAGAGCTGCGGCGGGCAATCGATCAGAATGTAATCATAGCTGTCCTTGATCGGCTTCAGCGCCCGGTCGAGGATCTTCTCCCGGCTCGCCCGCGAAAGCATCTCCATCTCCATCGGAGCCAGGTCAATAATCGACGTCACGATATGCAGCCGGTCATTGATTTTCTGTACGCACTCGCGGATCGGCGTGCCGTCTTTCTTCAGAACGTCTACAATCGTCTTCGGAACCTCCAGCGGCTCCATGCCGACGCTGATCGTTAGGCTGGCCTGACTGTCCAGATCGATCAGCAGCACGTTCTTGCCTGCAGCCGCCAGCGCAGCGCCCAAATTGTGCGTCGTGGTTGTCTTCGCCACACCGCCCTTTTGATTTGCTATTGCGATTACTTTCATTGCAGCATCTCCTTTTTATTTTATTTATATAAGTTATTTATAATATATATTTTATATAATTGTCAATACATAAAAGGGCCGCGCCACCAGATCGTTTCTGGTGGCGCGGCTCTTTTATGTACTTCTTTTAGCCCTATACGAACCCTCTATATGTCCGATCTCCAATAAACTTAATCGGCGCTGTATGATGACCTGGAACCTGATCTGCCGCCCATACCGCAGCATCTCTGATATTGTTAGAGTGATTTCCCGCAATTACTTCCGGGAAAAACGCAGACGAAAAATCTGTGGCGTTCCCGCCCTCAACTGTGTCACTCCATCCTAAAAACGCGCGACTTTGCGAATAGCTATAAATGTTGAATTGATTTGACCATCCAGTCCCTGCCGCGGAGTAACATGCATCCAAAAAAACGAATCTCCAATTTCCATGAATATCATCGCGTCCCATTGTCCATCCGAGTCCACTGAGCACAGTTTGATCCTCGTCACCATGGCATGCAAGATATAAACCGTAAGCATTATCATCATCTATAAAGGCATCTAGGCTTTGTCTTAAATAATACTGTGCGCTAATGCACGGTTCATAGGTTGTATATCCAAGCTCATTAAAGCATGTCGTTGCATCTGCTGTCTGTTTTTGTGGATTTGGAAAAGCTCCCTCTCCATCTGCCGAAAATGCCCGTGCCACCATTCTCTTTTCTGAATAGGCGATATCTTCCCCCGTTACCGCATCAATATAAACGGAATAATTTCCAATCGTAAAGTGATACGCCATCCGCACTTCGCCATAATGCCTTGTCGTGGAATTTTCATCGCGTAAATAATTCCTTTTTGTAAATGTCAGTTCGCACTCAGCATTTGACAAATTCAACCCTTCAACCGTGTCCAGCTGTGTAAGTCGCTCAAATGCCTCGGATTGTGTTATGCCCGGTGTGATCGTATTTGGAACCTCATCAAATCTCCTATATGTTGTAAGTTCCCGCGTTCGTCTATTCACGACGGCATTTACACTTTCATACGGATTTTGAATTGATCCATAACTCTTCACCCAGGTAAGACGCCAATAGTCATCGTCAAATTCTTCAGATCCGACAAGGTCATAATTCTCGTCCATATCAGAAATTTCAACAATATTATTTACCGTCTCCGAAATGTCGTCTTCTCCATAAACGACAATTGCATCATTCGTACATGCTGTAAAATGGGAAATTGCTTTTACATTTGCACCATCCATGTCGACCTTCAAATTGTCGTCAAACACTAATTGCCTGACCCTCTGGCCATCAACGTCTATCACCTGCTGATCACTATATTCTTCTCTTTCGATCCCAGTCATACTGAGAACCTGCGCAATATTTTCACTCATCTTGGCTTCTACAGTATTTCCACTTGCAGAAACGCCCATCCCACTTGGAATTAAAACCATCAACCCAATTGCGAGAAATAGCGCAATTGCTCTTCTGTACTTTTTCACACGCATTCTCCCTTCATGTTTTATCGATTCTCTTTTAGAAGCCCATCTACAACATCTAGCAAATACTCATGTGCATCTTCCTGAATATCGAACCCTTTGGATATGCCCGGATCTCCGCTAAGCATCAAATATCCATCTTGTTCATACACCCCCGTTCCAATATAACAATACGGCTCATTTTTATAGACTCCAATCGCATACCCGTCCCCGAAGTCTATATAATACTTCGCCGTTCCTCTCCACCCTTGGCTTGACTCTGTCAAAGCTTCTTTTCCAAACATCTTTCTGAGTTTTGTCGCGGTCTCATCCTCATCAATTTCAAATGTCTTATTCCCATTCAAGCCGTCATAAATATATAAAACTGTCTTGTTTTCTGAGATTTCTTTCTCTTCTCTCACATATTCTTGTTTAATTTTCTCTTCCGCTTCCATTTCAGGTTCCCGATCCCCCCCCACTTCATCTTTGTAGAAAGACTCCTCGCCGCTTAATTTTTCTCTCGTTTCTCTGCATCCACACATAATCAGAATTAGCCCAATGCACATCAATGCAACAACACTTTTAATTCGCATTTCCCTATTCGATCCTCTCTATCATTCATTAGTCCTTTGCGTCACAACAAGCATTACAGGCATCTCCCTTTTCCACTTGATTTTAACTATAATTCTGCTCAAGTGTAAACCACATGAACTTTACACGCAGGCAACGCGCAGTTGCTTTTTCTATATTTCCATGTAGTGCTTTTAATTTCTTCCCTTTTTTGATATAATTCTCTCGCTGCGACTCCTTCCAGCGGAAGGAGGTGAACGCCTTGTCGTACTTAACCGCCTTTGCTATCTCCGTACTGGCAGGCGTAGTTTCATACTACATCTGCAAGTGGCTGGATGGAGATAGTTGACTCCGCAGCACCCGGCCCAACGGTCTGGTCCACCGATAACGGACAAGAAGCCCTCCAGAAGCTGCAACTTCTGGAGGGCTTCGCTACGCCTTGTGTAGTTTTCTTAACCGCCTTTGCTCGGTCAACTGTAGTTTAGCAGATTCCGCTGATTTTGTCAACGGATGATCCTGTCGATTGGCGGTATTCCCGCATTATATTATATACTATATATACAGTATATAAATTATATATCATTTTCCGTTATTTCTTCAAAACAGATCACTATGCGTTCCTGTTCTGGTTAAGCATAGAACAAGCTCATCATTCTTGATCTCATAAATCAGGAGCCAGTCTGGGGTTATATGGCACTCTCGGCATCCGATATAGTCCCCGGACAGGTTATGATCCCGATAGATTTCTGGCAGCGGCTTCTGTTCAGCCAAAATAGTGATTACTTCCTCCAGCAGCCGCACATCATAGCCTCTCCGAACAATCCGCTTGTAGTCTTTCTTGAAGGCCGTCTGATACCTAATCGTCAGCATTCAGATCCTCCATCAGGTCTTTTACGGAGGAAAAAGACCTGCTCATTCCAATCCCATTCTCTGCATCCTCGATTGCTTTCCTTGTTACAGCGTTCGGTATTTCTCCGCCGATTTCAAAAGGAATGCGATACTCACGGACCGCCTTCTTTGCAAAAATATTAAATGCGGCTGTCATTGTCATTCCCATATCTGCGCAAAATGCCTCAAACTGCATTTTTAAGTCGCTGTCCATCCGGATATTGATATTTGTGCTTGCCATTATCGCAGCTCCTTTCTGTTCTTAACATTTTTATTGTATTCTATTTTATTTACATTGTCAATACGTCTGCTCCATTGCCTCCAACTCGGCCATAGACTTCACGACGCCATGCCCGGCACGAACCTGAGTAAGGCCGCGATCCAGCTTCCGCAGATACGTGGAGTTTCTTTCAGCCTTCTCCATTTCACCGTACCGTTCCTCACTGATGATTACCACGTTCTTATCTTTCTTCCGCGTGTCAATTACAGTTTCGTCAATCATATTGTCTCACTCCTTGCATTGTTTCTTGTACTTTTCATTGTGCCACTTATTATTATGAATACGCTGCACAGTAGCCTTTCCAATTTTCGGGGAAATACGCCCTGAAAAAGCATTCAATAATTTATATAAAGTATATAAATTAAATAATATATATACTTTATATCACATAAATCCGCTATTTCTTTTTGGCTCAGTACTTGTTATACTATTTCCGTGCAAAGAAGAAGGATTGCGCTCCATGAGGATGTAATAGGAGGGAATCTGCATTTATGATTACACGCAAAGAAATTGACTTGGCTGCACCGCTAACAACGCCACAAATAGAAATGCTAACGGCTCTCGCGGCCGCTCCATCGACCGCAGATGTAGACTGTCCAGAATTAACGGCAGCACAACAAAACAGCTTCCATCGGCTCATCCGCAAAACGGAATCCCGCTTTGTCTCAGGTGACACAGATACATCGAAAAAGTAGCGTTATTTTCTGAGACAATCATCAGGCAACCTTGTCATAAATCTATATATCGTAAATATTTTATATAACGTATATACTTTACGCAAAGTATATACGTTATTTTGTTTCCCACCACTTTCGGATTGTCTTTGGGTCCAGCCCTGTTTCCTTATGACAATCAGCTTTTCTACCAGACGGATTTTCTTTTCTCCATTCGTAGACTTTCATCTGTGCTGTTGGGCGACCATCCGCAGCCTTCATTGGTATCCCTATTGCTTTCATATCCTCTTTTCGCCTCCGCGCCAAATAGAGATGCTTTTCCTGCGTCAACCCGTTTCTTCTATTCCGCTCTATATGAACGTCCGTCAGCGCCTCTATATCGGAAATCGTAAAGTTGTAATATTCCCGGTCATACGCCTCCAGCGCACTCTTAATATCATCCTCAGTCAACGCATTCTCATGTTGCACCATCTGGAGATCCTCAAATGCAATCTGCATATCCTTCCGAAGCTGCGCCTTCGGAACATCGCATTTATAGGCGTAAATTGCCATACACATCAAAAAGAAATACCGGTGTCCGCCCCGGATTGATAATATCTGCCGCAGCCACCAATGGTAAAGTGCATACGGATCGTCGCCATGTACCTTTCCTGCAATGTCCCATTTTTTCGGGTACTTTTCGCCCTTGACAATAACTCGCTCATACCACTCCGGATACGCTTCCCGCGCTGCCGCTCTCGTTATCTTCGACGGTCTAAACGGCTTATTGACATCCACCCGATTTTCCGGTCTGGCATAAGCGTTCAAATATTCCAACGTCACTGGCTCGCCGGTTCGGAACGCCACAATCTGATTACCATGCTTTTCGTTGATGCTGCCGACCATACGGAAGCTCTGGTTGATGGACTGATACTGGATCTCTTTGTTTTGCGACGTTGCCTTGTATTCCCACATCCGAAACGTAAGATCATACTTTAGGCTTTTCAACTGAATTTTAATATTCGGGTATAGATCGATTGGCTCCCGGAAAAAATAGCAAACGTGCAGGCCAGTTCCGGACAGAACAAGATACGTCGGCATCGGCAAGCGACGGATCCGCGTCGGATCGCCGCCAAAACGTAAAAATAGATTCCGCAGCTCCTTCAGGCCAACACCATCCAGATCGAAGATCATCGCGTTCATCCGCTGCGCGTGCTCCAGCTTATTGGATCTTCCGCGATAGGCCAGCCCGCTGCACAACGTCAGCGGATTTTGTTCGATAAATTCCATATAATCATTTTCCCACTGATCGGAGAACATGATTCTTCGGCGCATTCGCTTAAAACCATCGGACGTTTGCTCCCGATACAGATAAATTGCGTTGGGATGAGAATAATCCATATGCCGCTCGTCAGAACGCTCGTTATTCGGGAACATCTCTCTGTAAAAATCATAGCCGCTGACTTCTGGAAATTGAGAGCTTAAATACTCATAGCCTTCAGTGTAATTCTGTGTCATACACAAAGTCCTCCCAGTAAAAGAAAAAGAAGCAAAAAGAAAAATCCGCTGCGGCGGGGATTCCAAACCATCCGGATTTGCCCACCGCCTTTCCCACAGGCTTACGCCTGCCGGTACGCCCACAGGATTCCCCACACCATAAAGGCGTGGAGAATCCTGATGGACGACCTTGGAAAAGACCGTGGACAAATCCTACCCTGCTATCGGATGGGCTGCGCCCCCCGATCCAGCACCCAGCAAATCGCTACAAACTGCTGACCCCTGCTCGCTTCCTAAAAAGAGAAATTTTTTATTTTTTCGCAACAAAAATCCAGCCCCTGTTCTAGCCTTAGACCCCTATACGGGGGCTTAGATTATCAATAGCTTTTTCCCTATTTTTTGACCGTTATTATAGCCTGTCCAAAACGCGATTTCAAGGGTTGCAGACAGGCTATTTTGCTATCCATTTTTCGTTCCAGCCCGCATATCTGCGGGGACGATTCCAAGCGGTTTTGTGTGCTGGATGATATATTCCCAATAGCCAACTCTATAGTTTGCCCGAAGCTGCCGTGAGAATAGCGTATTGTGCGCTGCTTTGATCTCTTTCCAGTTTTCCGTTTCGATTAAATTCTCATAGCTGCTCCCGCTGCAAATCATCGTAATACCCACGTCGGCAAGCAAGCCATTTTTTCTGGCCAGAAGATCTTCCTCAATCAGCTGCCTTGCCTGGTTCTCTGTAAAATCTACCGAGTAAGGGCTCTGAAGTACTGTCTCCCAGACCTTTGCCGTCAGCAGCTTATTCCTGCCGTTTTTGTACCGTATTTCTTTTTCGGAGGACATCACGACAACATACCCTGTATGTACCTTTTTCGGTCGCAGCCCTCTATCCGCATTTGCTCTTTCCCGCGAAATTCTGAGAAGGTTCGCGTTGAGGGCGCGCTGGTCGGCGATTTCAGCCGTTTTCCGCTCCACCTGCTGTGAAAGGTCGTCTATCTGCGCTTGCGCCCTCTGTGCGGCTCTGTCGGCCTCGTGTGCCGCCTCCTGTTTTACTCTGGATATCTCCCGCGCAGCGGCTCTTTCTGCTTCCTCTTTTTCGCGCCTGGCTCTATCTCGCTGATCTAAAAGCGTCTCATATTCCTGCTTTGTTTGAATCACATGGGAACACTCCTGGTCGTCCAGGCTGTCCACGGGTTTATACCCACCCGTCCACTGTTTTTTTACATACTCGATATCTCACTCGCCTCCCATCAAAGGCCACGGATATAGTTGTCCGCGACCACGCTAATTCTGTTATGCCCCAGCGCCTTGCTGCAGACCAGCATAGCAGCCTTGTCCAGCTTCTTGCCCGCTTCATCCTTGCGGCAAGTGTAGACGTCGCTCTGATATCTTTTTCCGGTCCCCTTATTCACCCGGTCAAATGGAATTTCGCTGATCTTTCTCGCATGAGCTTTGTAGATGGCAACTGCATAATCCGAGCGGTAACTGTGAATGTCCGCGCATTGGTGAATGAACTGCCAAACCTTTTCATCGGGCGGCGTGTTCTTCATCCGGTCAATGATCTGCGTTTGATTCTTCCCTATAATGGGGCTTACACGCTCCCTGCCGCCTTTTCCGTTCCGCACATGGATGAAATACTCACCGTCAAACATTCGCGTGTCCTGCAGCATCTGAAGCCGCTTCGTGTCGCCCGGCGTTCGCTGCTGCTCTGGAATTTTCTCAAGTGTCGTGATCTGCGCTTCGATCTGTTCCCGTGTCACCAGATCCGTTCCCTTCAGATCTGCCAGCTCACTGCGCCGCAGTCCGGTTCCCCGGCAGAATTTTATCAGCTCATCGTTGTTAGCTTCCGAGAAGTGCCGATCCCGCTTGGCGTCTCCCCGGCTCCGTTTGATTTCTGACCGGTTCCGCTTCGGCGGCTTGAAGTAGTCTTCATCGTCTGGCTTTATGCCATACAACTTCCCCAAGGCTTTCGCCTCGGCCTGAATCGTCCAAGCAGATAGATCCTGTTCAACTCGTACCTGCAGCCACTCGTTGACATACCTTTTTGCTTTCTTCAGCGTCGTACATTCCGGGTATTTTTCCTTGACATACTTCAAAAAGTACTTTATGTGCTTCCAGTAGGTCTTATATGTGTTGACCGAGAAGATCTTATCATCGGCTGTCCCGTTCAAGACTGCCTCGCGCTTACTTTCGCCCAGCGCCAGCATAGACGTCAATTTTTCATACGCCTGCTGGTGCAGATCCTTCGAGTATGACTTGTTTTTTCGCCCCAAATGGTAGCCCCCTTTTCATTACGATATATAAATTATATATCGTATATACTTTATTTCAATTATATCAATTATTTACATTATATCATCGTTCAAGCTAAGCCGCTTCACGTCAGTTTCCGAAGAAACCTCGACGATCAGCAAAGTACACTTTTTTAAGTCTTATGTGTGACTGTTTTGAAGATTTCTCTTCTACACTTTTTTCTTGCTTATGTGTGCAGCCTATTTATTAGCGTCTACGGCAGTTGAGGTTCTGTCGAATCCTTTTCCGAGGGATCAGCTCTCCAGTGCTTTCTACAGTACACTGGCAACATTCAGTAGGTGGATGGAGAACAGATGCGTTCTGCTTACCTGTGCTTTCACAAAGATTACTCACAGCAGGGTCCATGATGTGCTTTCCAATTCACAAAGGTTACTACGGCAAGCCCACACATCACAAAGGTGCATCATACCTTTTTAGCGGCTCTAAAATAAAAACTGCTAAACCCCCGGCAACTGCCGGGACGCTCTGGGCCTAATTACTATTTACCCTCGCCCAGACGAGTTTTCTGTAAAATTCACTGAGCCTTTCCAGCCGCTCAGTATTTGCAGTAAATATCCGCTGCCTCATCAACGGAAGTTCCATCAAAAGCCGTATTGAACGCCTCCACGACCTTTCTAGTGTCTGCCTGATCCAGGCCAACGATCTGTGCCGCCCGTAGAAAATAGCCCACGCAAGCATCGTTACTCCAGATTTCAGTTGTTTCCATCATCGCATCGGTGAAACTGGCTCCAGCCGAATCTTTCGGCGTCATTTTTCCTGATTCAACCTTTCGCATATAGTCCTTAATTGTCATTTGTTTTCCCTCCCAGCCAGTCCTAATTTACCGTCCTTTTCTATTCAAGCCCATCTTACCATACTATGCTGATAAAGTCAACATAAACTGAGTATATACGGATATAACGGTTTACCCGTTCACGCATTCGCGCAAACGGGTAAACCGTTATTAGGCATCCAAGATGCCCGGAGTTCCCCGGCGCAGCAGCACCGGGCGGGGTAAACCCCAGGCGTCTGCGGACGCCTCCCCTGCTCGGTGCGACAACGAACCGCCCTTCCTGTCGGCTGTCCGTTGTCGTCACCGAGCAATCGCTCATCGAGCATTCGCCGTGCCAGCGAGAAAACTCCGGTATCGCTGCTGCCTATACAACCAATCGTGCGGGTTTTGTATCGCCGTTTGGTTTCCTTGACAATAATTATTTAGTATGTATAATATAATTATGGACACACTAAGATTTGAGTGGGACCCCAACAAGGACGAGATCAACAAGAAGAAGCACGGCTTATCTTTCGAGGCAGCAAAGGAGGTCTTTTACGACGAGTTTGCCATTCTATTTGACGATCCGGATCACTCCATTGAAGAAGATCGCTTCCTCATTATCGGATCGATCAAATCGCAGAAAATTTGCATTGTGAGCCATTGCTACCGCGACAACGAAAACTGCATCCGTATTATCTCGGCAAGGCAGGCAACCAAAACCGAGCAACGTATTTATCTCGATGGAATTTGAGGTGATAGTATGAGAGATGAATATAACATCAGCGAGCTAAATCCAAGAAAAAACCCCTACGCGAACCGGCTGAAAAAGCAGATTACCATCAATATCGACGGCGGCACCATCGACTACTTCAAGTCTCTGGCCGACGCCAAAGGCATCCCCTATCAGACCCTGATTAACCTCTATTTGAGAGACTGTGCCGATAACCACCGGCAACTCCAATTATTCTGGCAGTAATGCTTCTGCACGAATTTTTTCGGTCAATAAAACCACGCAGCATTGTACAACAGGATATGCTGATCGCCGCGCACGCTAGATTTGAAGATATGATTCTGGTCACAAACAACGTCCGAGAGTTCGAGCGCGTTCCTGATCTGGTCGTTGAAAATTGGGTGGAGTAGCCCCTCTACGTTTGCGGGCGTGCGCAACCGCAGAGCCGTACTTTTCGTCAAAAAGGTATATCTGTCTATCATGGTGCGTCCTCACGCAATACGCACGAAAAGGCAAAGGAAGCAAAGAAACCGGCGGCCATTCAAAATGGTCGCCGGTTTTTAAATTTGGAATATCTCGTCTTTAATCTCTGTGAAGCATTCACTCCACTTTCTGCTCCATAAGATACAATGACACGCGAGACTGGATCCGTTCGGCCGTTGTCTTTTCGTCGATTGCTCCATCAATGTACGCTGCCATTTCTTCCTGGATGATTTTC
>ENA-ORTB01001755-ORTB01001755.1-human-gut-metagenome-genome-assembly--contig:-NODE-1755-length-22628-cov-5.439419_pt1 | contig 22628 bp, 17 predicted proteins | sample MGYA00241905_ERZ509174 | MGnify/ENA primary metagenome ERZ509174 (study PRJEB26280, sample SAMEA2338851) | human gut metagenome | biome: human gut; feature: human-associated habitat; material: faeces... | reverse complement strand
CGAATCGCGGTCATTCTTGAAGTCCTCGAGTTTCTTGTTAAGTTCTTTCTTCTCTGCAAGAGCAATCTGGTTGGCTCTCTTGTACAGAATCACCACTGACTCATAAAGGTTTCCTGTAGGAGCTGCAAGGTCTTTCACATCTCTTGTAATGGTGTTCTGCGGTACGATTTTCTTATCCATTTTCGTCTTTTAAATTAAATTTCATTTACTCTGAGGCCTTCCATGTGCCTCTATAAGTATATACTTCAGCGGTTTCAAGAAAGTTTCAAAAGTTTTGGAACTGATTCTATTTCTTCTGCTGCTTGTCCGCCTTCTCGGCAGTCTTGCGCTCTTTGGCAAATGACTTGTCCGTGCCAGCTATTTCTTCATCGCCGGTGTTGCGTCCAAGTGCCTTCTGGGCCCTTGCATACAGTGTCTTCAATTCTCTTGAATACTTGGACTGAGGTATCTCGCCCACGAAATTCAGGTAGTCGTCAATGAAGGTGAGGTAGCGTTCTTTCTGCTTGGAGTGGACGCTCAGTTGAGCGTATTTGTAGGAAGACTTGGCAATGTAGTACAGGATATCTTCACGATAGATGTTGTCGGCATTGTCCTTGAGTGTATTCCTGAATGCGACTCTGGCGGCTTTGTAGTCTTCCATATTGAAATAGAGCCGGGCTGATTCGTAGGCTTTTCTGTCAAGTCTCTCGTTCAGGTCGTCAAGCATCGCCGCGCACTCGGTTGCGTGAGACTGAGTGCCGTAGTCCTTCTGATATTCTGCAATCGCAGCTATCGCCACCTTGGTAGGTGTCTGGTCCAGTTCATATCTGTACGTGGACCTGTAGAGGCAGTCGATTCTGAGGAATCTGGCGTTTTCAGCAAACGGACTGCGCGGAAAATTGGTGACGAACCTTGTGAAGTTTGCCTCCGCGGTCACGTAATCCTTGAAGCGGTAATTGCTCAAGCCCCAGTAATACTGGACGGTGTCATCTCTCTCAGTACCGTCCGTGAGCACTGACATTGATTCGAACAGTGAAGCGGCCTTCTGGTACTTTCCTTTATTGAACAATTCGAAGGCAGCCTTGTACTTGGCATCTACATCATTGCTCGAAAGCAGCGCATCGAACTGCGATTTGCAGGAGACAGCCGCGGAAATGACCAGAACTCCAAGAATTACTTTTCCGGTAAATTTCATTTCTATATATATTATTCGTTCTTATTCGTCTTTGTCTTATGAGACCTTTCCGTCACTTACTTCAGCGAATTCAGGTATTTCTCCACGTCCAATGCAGCTCTGCAGCCCGATGCAGCCGCTGTCACAGCCTGTCTGTAATGCGGGTCCTGCACGTCACCTGCAGCAAAAACGCCGGGAGCTCCTGTTTCTGAAGTTTTTCCCTCGGTGATGATATATCCGTTTTCGTCTGTTTTCAGCCATTTCGCGAAAAGTTCGGAATTAGGATGATGGCCAATGCCGAGGAAAAAGCCGTCAATGCTGATATCAAAAACCTTACCATCTTTTCTGACCAGTCTTGCGCCTGTCACTCCGGAGTCGTCTCCGAGGACTTCCTGGGTGTTGCAGTTCCACAGCACTTCGATATTCGGAGTTGCTGCCACGCGCTCCTGCATGGCTTTGGATGCGCGGAAGACGTCTCTGCGCACAATCATATAGACTTTTTTGCAAAGGCCTGCCAGGTAAGTGGCCTCTTCGCATGCGGAATCCCCTCCTCCGACTACTGCCACGTCTTTCTTTCTATAGAAGAAGCCGTCACAGGTGGCACAGGCTGAAACGCCCAAACCCTTGAATTTCTGTTCAGAAGGGAGGCCGAGATATTTCGCTGTCGCGCCGGTGGCTATTATCAATGCTTCTGCCACGATTTCTTTTCCGGTGTCATCCTTCAGTCTGTAAGGTCTTTCGGAAAGATCCGCTTCCACAATCCTGCCAGGGCGTATTTCCGCTCCGAACCGTGCAGCCTGAGCTTTCATCGATGCCATCAGGGAGTTTGCATCCACGCCGTTCTCAAATCCCGGATAATTCTCCACTATAGTGGTGGTGGTCAATTGTCCGCCCGGTTCCATTCCCTCATACAGAACGGTCTGGATATCTGCTCTCCCTGCATAAATCGCAGCCGTATAGCCTGCAGGGCCTGAGCCGATTATAACGCATTTATTCAGTTCCATCTTTTCTTCATTTTAACTTGCAAATATAGTGAAAGCTGAGTGAAAAGGAAAATTCGTTTTCCTTTTCCGAAGCGCATTCGTCAATCCCCCTAACCCATGTTTTTTATTGGGACTCTGTCCCAAACCCTGACGCTCCGTGCTCCACTATCAATCCCCCCGACCCCCTTTTCAAGGGGGCGATCACGGCCTTCGGGCTCTCCATCGCCACAAGACTCCCCTGCCCGCCAACTCCGGCCGGGCATCTGATGATGCCTTGTTAGTATTTCAATCCCACCGTCGCAAATACACGGACCCGGCCGGTCGTCTGATGACGACTTGTTAATCCCCCATCACACACCCGTTTCAAGGGGACGATCAGGGCCTACGGGCTTTCCATCGCCACAATCGCTTTCCATGCCCGCCAACTCCGGCCCGGCATCTGATGACCTGTCTCAATCCCCCTAACCCCCTTTTCAAGGGGGCACATCAGGGCCTTCGGGCTTTCCATCGCCTCAATGCCAACCCTGCCCGCCAACTCCGGCCCGGCATCTGATGACCTATCTCAATCCCCCTAACCCCCTTTTCAAGGGGGCACATCAGGGCCTACGGGCTTCCCATCGCCGCATGGCCATCCCTGCCCGCCAACTCCGGCCCGGCATCTGATGATGCCCTGTTAATCCTTCGGTCGGACTTCTTCGCTATGTTATGCCGCTGGGCCAGACCCTGACGATGTGCGCGGCCTTTGCGTCCTTCACGTATTTGTTGTCGCCACGTAGGCAAAATCGACTCTTTTGCCTACGTTATTAGATTCACGTGAGCAAATACACACAGTCAGGCTGTTTTTGAACTGTCACGGGGGCAAATCAGGCCTTCTTGCCCCGTGACTGAAATCTTGTGTGCAAAAAACAGCCTTTTGCCCCCGTCGTCCTTCATTGATATTGTCCCGAACTGCGGCAAGAGCCCGCTCAGCTCATGGGGCTTCGCAATTCGCCGCGGGCTATGCCGCTGTTCGGCGCGCCGCATCGCCCGATAGCATTTAGCTCCCATAAAAGTTTGCGTAAGCGTCTCCGCGGTTACGTCTTGACCGGACTATTGTTATTTGAAAAAATCGAACAACCTGAAATTCACACAGCCGGCGAAAGTGTTGATTCATAGCTGGTTAGCTAATAAAGCAAAAGCCAGGTTACCCGCTTTTTCACATAACCTGCATTTGGATATTTATTCTATCTCATTGACATTCAGCAATATGTACCAAATCCCGACATGCAGGTTGTTCGAAAACACACGAACCTATCCTTCCCAAATCACCCATCAGCTACCTCTATTAGCAATCGCCAGAGAGAAGTGGCTTTATCTATCGATGCGGACTCACACAAGAAAGGAGAACCTGTCATTCAGTACACATCGCACCGCAAAAAATAAACATCCATGCTGACCCAACGAAGCCATTGTTGCCGGTTACACATATTCAGGTCAGATTTTCGTAAGCGTCTTCGAAGTTTCGTGTTTTCGAACAACCTGCAAGTCAGCTTTCTGCTAATATTGTTGATTATCAATGGGTTGTGAAGATTTCTAAAAGTCAGGTTACCCATTTTTTTATTCAACCTGGCTTTAGTTTTTCGTGCTAAAGCATTAAGCGTCAGTGCTTTCTGCCGTTTATTCAGTTGCAGGTTGTTCCACTTCTGACTTCATTTATTCCTGATTTTGACGCAGCGGCCTTTGCGTATTTATGCAGCAAGTAATTTCGAGATCTTCTGCTTTGTCCGGCAAAGTCTGGTATAGATGTTTTTGGTTGTGGTCTCAAGATACTCTGCAGTCTCTGCACGGGTGTAACCGTCTCGGTCCATTGTGAATACGACACGGTCATCCTCCTTGAGGGTGTTCAGTATATCATCTATCCTGTTTGAGGTCTCCCAAGAAATAACCTCGTCCTCTGCCGTGACATTGTTCGCCAGTTCAGGTATCTCGAGTTCGTCATCATCTTCTGTCAGATAGGTGATTCCAAATGTCTCATGACGAGAGTGAAGGAAGTTGATTGTCTTCTGGCGGACAATGAGGTTTGTCCACGTGCGGAGTGAACAGCCTTTCGAGACATCGAAGGTTTCAAGGGCTTTGATTACGCCATCGCTTACGATGTCGTTTATGTCTTCATTGCTTATCCAGGAATAATCATTCGCATTGTAATATTCAAGTGTATTCGTTACAGTGATGACGGCTAAGTTGCGGAGATTTTCGTACTCTTTTCGAGTGATTTTCTGATAATCGTTGATCATGTTTTAATATCAGTTTTTAGAGCTTCTACGGCTTGTAGCAAATATATGATTATTGCTTTTTTTGAAAAAATCTTTGTGATAATTTTGAGGTTAACTTGTTGATTTTGGCGGAACATTGCTTGTGTTTGTAAACCTAACATTTACAGATGTGCTTATGCTGACAAATAAGAATGCAACATTGAGGTATCTCATCATGGACAACCTTCTTTGCTCAGAGGAGAGGAGCGTCGTAGGAGACACGGTCTCCGTTTGAGAGAGAAGTCTTTCAGAAGATTACTGCTGTCTGGAGATTGTCTCTCCAGAGTCCGTCCGTGAAGAAATGAAGCGCAGGATAGATAACCTGCGCTTGCACTATGAGAAGCATTGATCACGTCATCATCTGACATTGATCTGTTTCCGGCATGTCATGACCTCGCGGGGGATAGGCTTTATCCTGCTGATGTCTTTCTGTGTCACTCCGGACCGGAACAGGCGCTCAGCCCTTGTCCGGAAGGGAGCTGAGACATTGGCGAGATGCTGCCAGCTCATCGGTTTCCCGTTCTTGGTCATTCCTTTATGGGAGATTACATCTCCAGTCTGAAGATTGACGCTCTCTCCGATACATAGACCGGAGAGTCCGCCTCCGAACGACACGACGAGAGAACCGTCATCCAAGTGGAAATCAGGGCAGTTCTCCCAGCACTCCAGCATGGCGCCGACGGGGAACAGGAGTTTACCTGATATGGATGACCCTGATTGGCAGGTCGGAATCTCCGTCATATAGGAGCCGTCATCCGCAAGTATCTCTTCCTTGTGTTCCACGGCGTATGACAGGACATCAAGAAGGTATTTGTTCCTGTTACGGCGGATGACTCCTTTTGTCATCAGTCCGCCAAGTTCCTCTGAATGCTTGCAATTGCACATGTTCCCGACGTTTATTGATGTTCCTGCTGCTGTCCGCTCACATTGAGGGCTTTCCACAGTTCTTCCTTGAGGGCATTGATTCCCGATCCGGTTACCGACGATATGAACACTGTCGGAAGTCCTGGAGGCAATGCCCGGCGGATTTCCTTAGTGTGCAGTTCTGCAGGGTCCTGCAAGTCGCATTTTGTGATTGCCACGACGCGCCGTTTGTCAAGAAGCTCGGGGCTGTACGCCTGCAGCTCCTTAAGCAGGGTCCGGTATGTCTGACCCGCATCGTCCGTGCAGGAGATGCAGAAGAGGAGCACCGAGTTCCGCTCGATATGCCTGAGGAATCGAATCCCCAGCCCGCGCCCTTCATGGGCACCTTCTATGATGCCTGGAATGTCGGCCATCGCGAAAGACTGTCTGCCGCGATAGGGAACGATCCCCAATTGGGGGACCAGTGTGGTGAAAGGGTAGTCGGCAATCTTGGGCCTTGCGGCGGAAACGGCGGACAGGAGTGTGGATTTGCCGGCGTTCGGCAGTCCTACCAGTCCGACATCGGCCAGTATCTTCAGTTCGAATATGAACCGGCCCTCCTGTGCGGGCTCCCCGAAGGTGAATTCCCTTGGCGTCCGGTTTGTAGGCGACTTGAAGTTGTCATTTCCGAGGCCTCCTTGCCCTCCCTTACAGAGGATCCGCTCTTCCTCGTTCCTGTCGAGCTCGAACAGGACCATTCCCGTTTCGGAATCCTTGATCACCGTGCCGACAGGAACGTCCACATAGACATTCGCCCCGCTCTTCCCGTTCCGGGTGTTCCTGCTGCCGTTCTTGCCGTCTTCGGCCCTGATGTTCCTGGTGTACTTCAGGTGGATGAGTGTCCACAGGCGGGAGTCTGAGCGGATGATGACGTCACCGCCTTGTCCTCCGTTACCCCCGTCTGGACCACCTTTCGGGTTATATTTCGCCCGACGGAGATGGGCCGAACCGTTGCCTCCGGCGCCGGAAGCGCAAAAAATGCATATATGGTCTATAAAGTTGCTGTTCATGGCTATTCTGCATTTTTGATGTTGATTTTCGGCAACATGCGGTATTGGACGGCGCATGTCTGCCCGAGCGACTCCAGGATGCTGTCCGTGTCCTTGTATGCCCCTGGAGCCTCGTCCAGGGTTTCCGGCGTCACGCTGGTCGTGTAGATGCCCTCCATCTGCCGGTGGTATTCCACCATCGAGATGTTGCGTTTGGCATTTGCCCGCGACATGCAGCGGCCTGAGCCGTGAGGGGCAGAGAAATTCCATTCGGGATTGGACCTGCCTTCGCACACGACGATGCCGTCACGCATGTTGAACGGGATCACCATCAGCTCTCCGGCGTAGGAGCGGATGGCACCTTTCCGGAGAATCATGTCACGGAAGTCGACATAGTTGTGCGTGGTCCTGATGTAGCCTTCGACGCGGGCCCCGTTGATCTTGTGCATGATCTTCGCGGCCTTTCCCAGCACCACCTCCCTGTTGAAGCGGGCATAGGCCTGGGCGATGACCATATCTGTGAGGTAGCCTTTGAGGTTTTCGTCCACGAGGTATCCGGGAGCGTTGGGGTTGCGCTGGGCAATGCGGTCCCATTTGTTGAACACCTTCAGTCCGAGATGGCGTGAACCTGTATGTACCGTGAATGCGAAACGGCCATCGCCTTCGTCGTACTCCATGAAATGGTTGCCTCCTCCGATGGAGCCGACGGACTTGTAGAACACCCCCTTGTCCATCCCGACGGAGCGGATCCAGTCTTCCAGTTCCCGCTCGCCGGTCAATTCCAGATGGTTGACCAGTCCGCCGGAGGATTGTCTGGCACTGCTCAGCTCCTGGCGGAGATACTTCAGGAAGGGCTTCATCTCGAACTGCCGCTCCCTGTTGATGTTGAACCCGGAAGGAATCTCCATCCTGAGCCGGTGCTCAAAGAGGGCGTAGTCCTTACTGTCCAGCGGACGGTCGAAGAGCTTCAGGTCAATGCCGCAGCCGATGTCGAGGCCGACGTGCTGCGGATTGATGAATGACGTGACGGGGCAGGTGAAGCCGATGACTATGCCTTTGCCCTGATGGACATCCGGCATCACGCGGATTCTAGTGTCCCTGAACAATGGATTCCCGAGGAGATCTCCGACGGTCCCTACGGCCTCGTCCTCCACGTCCTCCGTATAAATGATGCAGTCTTTACAATATTTCCCTTGCAGCGCAAGGACATTGCGCCTTTCGATTGTTTCCATAAGTTTTTGGTATTGTTGAACCTGTCTCCTTCCGGAGACGAAATAGAAATAGTGGTCCCGCGCCTGGCTATCGCCGGGTTCTTGGGAAAGTATGATAAAATGAGGAACGCATTCAATGTAAGTATTCGGTGAAACAATATGGGTACGATACCGCCTTTAGTATGCGGTCAGAAATATGAATACTTACAGATTGAGCACGCTGATATGATTTGGTCCAACATCGGGTCGTCTCCTCAGGAAGCGTCTTGCTGGGGCGTCTGCCTGGGCGGGATTCTCCATTATAGATGGTTTCGGTAGCTGAAAACCGCGCAAAAGTAGAATGTTTATTCGTAAAAAACAAATTTTTCAGTTCCGACATGTCTCATTCATTTAGTGTTTCGTAATGTTGTCATTTCAGTTCTATCGTGCAGACCCGGCCGTACTGTTCCATCCATTGGTGGTGGACGTCGTATGAGTCCTTGTCCTCGCAGACCCACAGTATCTTTGTGCGGAAGCCGTCAGGGATTTCCGGCTGCGGGGCGTATCCGTCGGTAAGGATGACGAGACCGTCATATCCGTTCTCGTGGGCGTAGTTTATGGGTTCCGTGAAGGATGTGCCGCCGCGTCCTATGACCGTGACGTCCGTCATTGTCTTCTTCAGGCTTTTCACTATGCTGATCCCGCAGTCGAACTGGATTACGTCGACAGCCTCGAAACCGTACTTGAAGGCGGAGTTTACCGCGCCGTAGAAATATGTCAGCATCTCCGAGGAGATGGAGCCGCTCACGTCCACGGCGATCAGGAGCTTCGTCTCGAAATCTCTTGTGGAACCCATCTGCTGGAATCCGCTCCTGCGGTTGGGGCGCATGCGCGTAAGCTTCCTTCTTGACGAGAGTACGCTGGCCCTGAAACCGCTGAAGACGGTTCTCCAGTTGATTCTTGCCCTGGTCGATGCCTTGATCTGCTCTGCGAAAGAACCTGCGAGAGAGCCCCAGTCCTTGACCGAGTCGATGACCCCGTTGATCATGGCAGCCGTGAGGTCATCCTCCTCCCACAGCCCGGAGAGGTCCGAGTTCGCCTTCGAGTTGGCTTTCAGGCGTTCCTGGATGTCCTGGGTTCGGCCGCTGCCGGTGTCGCCGGAGTCTCCTGAACTGCCGGAGTCGCCGGAGTCCAGGGGGGTACCATCTTCCGGTGGCAGCATCTCCTGGATGCGTCTGGCGTACCATTCGTACATCATTCCTCCTTTCAGGTCATAGTCCGAGGGCCTGTCTATCTTCATTGCACCGTAGTCGTAGTTGTCGCCTATGGTGATGTTGCTTCCTGCAGCGGCGGCTTCGTCGCAGCACATGTCGGGCTTGCGCTCGTAGGGATGCTTGAGGATGATCCTCACGGCCTCCATGCGCAGCGCCTCGTCAAGGGCGGTGTCCGTCATGTTCTCAAGGAATTCCGGGTTGTACTCGATTCTTCGCCGCCCGCACCTGACAGGGCAGGCGATCGAGCTGTTCTCCACGAGTTCATGCAGGCAGACCACCTGGAAGAGCGCCGAATCGGAAAGATACCAGTGCTCGATTATGTTGGTGATCCTGTCACTGAGTGAGTCCATATCCTTATCTGATGCTTTTTACGTACTGTATGAGTCCCATGGTGAGGAACGGGCATTGCTTCGCGAAGAACTTCACGGCTTCAGGGTACGTTCCTCCCACATAGAGGTTGGCGAAGTGCCCCGCCGCCTCCTTTTTCTCCTTGGCGAGGAAGCTGAAATAGTCGTCGACATTCTGCTTCACCTTGTCCAGGTCACCTGGGGCCACGTTCTCCACTTCCAGATGCCTGAAGATGCCGTCATTGATGACGCACAGCTCGTGGGGCTTGTATCCCTTCAGCGTCTTCATCACCTTCTGGAGGTTGTAGAGCACGTCCTTTCCGGACACGAGCCTGGAGTTCTTCACGTTCGAGAGGAATGCGGATGCGGCTTTCGGCCCCACGATGCTGGAGATGATCTTCGTGTCGAGCGCGTCCAGCTCGTCCCTCCCCGCGATGATGTCGCTGACACGCTTCCAGGCTCTGCGGTCCGGAGTCTTGTCAATGCCGGTGTCTTCACCTTCCTTTGAGTCGGGATTGCGGTCAAGCCAAATGTGGTTCTCCTGGATGAAGTCAATGACCCTGCCGTCGACTCCCGCCTTCCTCGCCCACAGCAGCCATTCCTCTACGGACGGGCGGAAATTCACGATGTTGAACCTGGACACTAGAGCCGGGTCCATGTCCGTAAGCTGGTAGTTGTCGCCGTAGTTGACCGCGGCAATGATGCGGCTGCCCTCTGGAAGTGGACGCCCCGCAAGCTTCCTGTTGAGACAGAGGTCCATCACCGTCTGCAGGATCTCTGGACGGGCCCTGTTCAGCTCGTCGAGGAAGAGGACTATCGGCTTTCCGTCCGTAGGGAACCAGTACGGCGGCATGAAGTCTGTCCTGCCGGTGTTTTCATCCAAGTGGGGGAGTCCGATGAGGTCTCCCGGGTCGGCCATCTGTCCGAGGAACAGTGCGACCACCTTGAGTCCCTTTTCCTGGAAGTATCCGGTCAGGAACTCCGACTTGCCGATTCCGTGGTTGCCGACGAGCATGATGTTGTGTGTGGACGGCGTGCGGTCCAGCATTGACCTGAGCGCCGTGATGTCAGTCTGAATATTTGCCATAGCTTGTTTCTTAATGATTTAAGTTTCGCAAGTGCGAAACACCGCTTTTGGAGCCCGCGAGGGCGAGAGTAAGTCCCTTCCCCGAGGGGAGGGATTTAGGGAGAGGGTAACGTGCACAAAAAAGTGCGTTGGGCTTACGGCCTTCGAACGAGTGACAGCCCTCAAGTTCGTGTTGACGTTCAGCAAGTTTGACAACTTGCGAAACTTGAGTTAACGATAATTCAAATTGATTATATTCCTATTTGCCCGCTCCCATGATGTTGTCTATCATGCCGTATTCCAGTGCCTCCCCGGACGTCATCCAGTAGTCCCTGTCCATGTCGGCGAATACCTTGTCGTAGCTCTGGCCCGACTGCCGGGAAAGGATGTTGCATAGCTCCTCCCTGCAGGATTCGATCTGCCTGGCCGCGATGAGGATGTCCGACGCCTGTCCGCTGGCTCCTCCGAGCGGCTGGTGGATGAGCACCCGGGCGTGGGGGAGTGCGGCCCGCTTGCCTTTTGCCCCGGAACACAGCAGGATGCTGCCCATGGACGCGGCCATTCCGGTGACTGTGGTGGCGACGTCCGGAGAGATGAGGTTCATCGTGTCCATGATGGAGAGTCCTGCGGAGACGCTGCCTCCAGGAGTGTTCAGGTACAGGGTTATGTCCGCGGTCGGATTCTGTGATGTCAGGTAGAGAAGCTGGGCTGTGATGATGTTTGCGACATCGTTGTTGATTTCAGTGCCCAGGACGAGGATCCTGTCCATCATGAGGCGGCTGAACACGTCCATAGATGCCACGTTGAGAGCCCTCTCCTCGATGATGGTGGGGTTTATGTAGGCGGCCGTGAGGTTGGCGTAGCCGTTTATTGCGTTGCTGCTGATGCCGCACTTCTGTACGGCGTATCTTTCAAATTCAGTTCCTTTCATATCGTTGTTGAATATCCTTTCGTTCTATTATACAGTCGGTTCTTGAAAATCTTACACTTTTGTACCAATGTCGCATTCGTCTAACTTGTGAACCCGATTTTCATCTTTCGGCTGTCAGAGGACAGTGTCTCTGCATCGCAGAGTTTGCGGAGGTCTTCAAGGGTAGGCTCATTTCCGCTCAGGAGGTAGGCCACCATGGATTTTCGCGAGATGTTCTCGATCTGCCCTCCGGAGAAGTCGAAATCCCTCGCGAGGGCGTTTGCCGAAGAGGAGGAAAGTCCTTCCACCATGCTCTCCCAAATGAGGGAACGGGCTTCCGGGTTCGGTTTGTTGAACTTGACCTTGTAGATGAAACGTCTCTCGAATGCCGGATCGAAGTTCTCGGTAAGGTTGGTCGTGGCGATCATGATGCCCTGGAGGTTCTCCATCTCCTGCAGAATGATGTTCTGGAGACTGTTCTCCATCTTGTCGACCGCACGCTCTGCCCCGGACATCCTGATTCCGAAAATCGCGTCCGCCTCGTTGAAGAGCAGAATCGGTGCAGTTTCGCTGTTCTTCACGATGCTTTTGTACTCGTCGAAGATGGCCTTCACGTTTTTTTCCGATTCACCCACCCACTTGCTCTTGAGCTGGGAGACGTCCACAAGGAAGATGTCCCTGCCTGTCATGCGGGCAATCTGATAGGCGCTCTCGGTCTTGCCGGTTCCAGGACTGCCGTAGAAGAGCGCACAGAAACCAGGACGCATTCCCTTCTGATGGAGGCGGCTGACAATACTGCTGAAGTTGTTCCTGTCGAGAAGCGACGTGAGTGTCTTGATCTGCTCCTGCTCCGTCGCATTGAAAAAGAGCTTCTTCTCTGTAATGGAGCCATTGGCTATGAGATGGCGGCATGCCGGGCTGATGCGGCTGATCTTGACCTCCGCAAGTATCTGTTCGGCCATGCCTTCGGCGAAACAGAGATGCCTGTTGTCGACGATTCCGTCGTTGTTGGCATTTTCTATGATTCCCATCCTGATGAGATGGAGGTCACCGGTCTCGATGCCATAACGTATGACGTCCTCGTCATTGCTGTCGTCGAACAGTTTTCGCACGTCGTTCCAGGAGAATTCAAATTCCTGGAACTCATACAGCCTGGTTATCATAAAAAGGAACAGCAGCTGTTCGCTAGTCGGTACGGAACCGATGCCCATGCGGTTGTATTCCTTTACGAAAATGCACTCCTGATTGTGGTGCATGAGTTCGTTGAGTTCATATACCAGCGCGTCGCAGTCGATGATATCCTTCCAATAGTCGCGGAAGCGTTTCCTCATCCGCTTGATCAGCCCCGGCGTGCGTAGTCCTGATATGTCGTTCACGCTCGGGACGTCATTGTTCTGCAGGCATTTGATGATGTCTTCCGGGACATGATAGGTGATGGAGTTCCGGTAGGTGACCGGGGTGGTACGCACATAGCGCTTCCTGCACAGTCCGTCGAGTTCGTCGTGAAGGGACATGAAATGCAGGTTGCTGCTTCTGAGCCTTCTGGCGACCCTGTCGGCGGTCGCGTTCCCGCTCAGCGACAGTTCGACGATGGCGGCAAAAATCTCGGCCTGTTTCCTGCTGATGTCGAGTCTTCCGCATACGTAGTCATATTCTTTCTCCGGGAGTCCGCCTTTGCCGTCTCCATCGTTTATAGGCAGGTCATCCGAAGAGATGTACCCGAGGATGGTGTCAAGGCATTCCGCTATGGTGAGTCGGGACTCCGCCTGACAAGCGCAGCCGGATGTTTTGGTGTCAACTGTGTTAGTATTCTGCATGTCTGTAAGTTCTGATGTCTGTCAAATTCATCCAGTTAATCATTCTGGCATGGTGCCTGCCCGGACGGACCGAAAGGGAACCGGTCGACAAGGGCCTTGAGAGCGTCAATGTCCTCTTCCGTTGAAATGTCCCACTTGAGAAAGGCAAAGTGGGCGACCCTGTTTGCGCCGTCACGGAAGACGCGCCCGAAGTAGCTGTTCCCATTTGTGTCATGTCCGCTGATTGTTATGAGTTTTTTTGTGTCCCCATAAGCTGTCATGTCTTTTGGACATTCCCAGCTGTCGATGCTGACGCCGTCCTCGGTGAGACGTTCATAGAGGCGCATGTCGAACTCGTTCTCGTTTTCCGAGGAATCGAACCCTGAGTACATGCGCATCATCACGAGTGAATCCGGAGACCACACGTCGGTTCCATGGAACGTCAGTTCGCTCTGGATGATATCCTCTTCGGGAATCCAGCCGCTTGGAAGTTCTGCAAGACCGCCCCATTCGTCAGAGTAGAGCCAGTATCTGCCATTCCAAACGAACAGGTGCCGGACCGCGTCAAGGCATCTTGCGCCCTCGCCTATATGGATGCCTGCCAGGGAGTCGAGAACGTGTATGTGGGCGGAATCTTTCCGGATCGCTTCAAGCCTCTGCCGAGGTGTCATCTTCTCCCAAGGAACCGCATTGTTTCCGGAATTTCCGCAGCCTGCTGCCAGGACCGTCAGAGAGAATGATACAAGTATGGTATAAAACAACTTCTTCATGATAATCGTGTTTCTTCTATATGTACCGCACGGCACGTGATTTCTTACACATGTCGGAAGAAAAATCGTATATTTGTTGGACAGAAACCGACATTTTAATAGCAACCGTCATGACAGAACAGTCCTTTGCCCCGAGTTGGCTCAAAATAGATGATGACAAATTCCGCGACCTTTTGGAATACCTTTGCAGGAAAGCGAGGTCCGACGGGCATGACCCGTTCTATTCCGCAGCGCAGGAACTGCTGAAAGTGAGGGTGTCCTCGCTGATGCCTGAACTCTCATGCGGGATGGAAGTTAGCGAAGATGAGAATCTGTTCAGGATACGTCTTCTGGGCGCGTGGCTCCTGTGTAACGTAGAGGATACCCAGGAGCGCATGGAAGTGGCGTTCGCCATGTTCAACATTTTGGCCCGCATTGTTTCGGAAGAACTCTCGCAGAAACTCTTCGCCCTCTCGCTCAGGGTGCTGTGCAGCGGCGGCATCCAGGCCCCGGGCTTCGCTTGGGAGGACCTGGTCGACGTTAACAAGGAACTTCTCTCGCACAAGATTATTCTCAATGCGAAGACGCTCCCCTCGAAGAAGTCCGTGGAGTCATGGTTCGACGGGAAAGGAATCCTCCATGTCGATCCGGAAAAGGTCAGCATCATACCTATGAACAGGAAAGACTACTCGATGTGTCATTCCAAGTTGAGCGACTGCATGAGGCTGGCGGACGGCAGGTTGTGTGTCTATGTGGAAAAGGGGGAGAAACTGAAGAAGACGGAAGAGTCTGACATCGACGGCATTGGGCGTTTCGCCGGTGCGTTCAGGAAAGAGCAGCAGAGGACAGTCCCTCCGCAATCCATCCTGAAGAAGTATTCCCTGGAGCAGGAGACTATGGTGCGGGTCATTTCCAGAAGCAGTCATGACATTGTAGTAGAGACGGTGGATCCGGAATATGAGAAGATCTCAGGTACGTTGCACCATGACCGCGGCATATTCTTCTACAACAATGTGGATTTTGCCCAGGCGCTTGAAGTTGGCGACTGTTTCAAGGCCGTCATCAAGGATAAGGAAAGGGGGTATTTCTCCGTCTATGACCGTTTCTTGAAGGAGATGGTCTCGTTGGTGGAAGAAGGATATAGCTATCCCGCAAAGTATAAAATGAACCATAACGGCAAGCCTCTATGGTTCACAAATGAGGGAGTGCCGGTATATGTAAATGATCCGGATCCGTTTGGGATAGACGACGTCGCTTATGTTGAAATGACGAAAGTTGACACCAACGGATATATTACAGGTGTAATCTCCGAAGACCAGTCGGGAATTGAAGAAGAGGAACCGTTTGATGACGAGAAGGAATGGTTTATCCGGAACCATATCAGGGAAAAGGACTATGTCGAGCCGAAGTCCAGTGCCCGGACAATCCTCAGTTCCGATTTCGTGCGTATCTTCGAGCGGTCCCTGTACAACTACCAGAAGACGCTGTCCAGGGCGTCCGAGATATACAAGGTCCTCTGCTATTGCCAGATGCTGTCCGAACTCACGTCGGAAGAGAAGGAACTTCATTTCCTTGAGCTCAAGGCAAGTTATCTGGAGCAGCTGGTCCTGTTCGCAAAAGGGCAGTATGACAGGATGAAACAGCTTGTCCCTCCGTCGGACATAGGTGGAATCGAGTCGGTGGAAAGGTCCGTCAAGCTCGTTGACATCCTGATGCAGATCAATTCATCCGAAGAATCGGAACTGCTGGACAGTACCATACTTTCCTCAGAAGACCCGTTGACGAAGAGGACTGCCCGGATACTTCAGTCATATAACCGCATCAAGGACATTGTGCCTGAGTCTTCCCTCAATGACCTCAAGATGGAGATCATCCGCGGGCTCTCGCTTGATGCCGAGATACAGGCATCACTCGATGAGAAGGACGATGAATACTTGGGCATGGAGGACAAGGTGAAGGAGTTCAAGTCTTCATTCGTCTATCCGGCCGACAAGGAGGACAGGATGTCCCCTAACGTGAAGAAGCAGAGCATGGTGGTGTTCAAGGCCGTCTGCGCGTTCCTCAATTCCAAGGTGGGAGGAACTCTCTATCTCGGCGTGTCCGATGCCGGTTACGTGGTGGGCATTGACAATGACCTCGCTTACCTGAAAGCGAACAGCGACTCATATATCCGCTTCATTCAGGACGAGGCGAAAAAGGTCTTCGACAAGAGCATCCTGGACTTTCTGGACTTTGATTTTAAATTTGACGGACGTGTGGTGGAAGTGAAGGTGCGTCCGTTCGATGACGGCGTCGTCTGTCTGGAGGGCGTCCCGTATATCCGCCGCTATGCCGAGTCTGAGCCGATGCGTGAGGACGAGAGGGCAAGGATAGCGTCCGAGAAGGTCGCACCCAACATTCATGTGAAGAGCAAGGCGGAAAACCTGGAGAGGGCCATTGCCGAAAAGAAGAGGGCAATCCTGCGCCGGTTCTCATCCTCCGACAGCATTACGGACAGGAAAGTGGAGCCGTTCAAGATTGTCAAGGGCGGCAAATACGTATGGTGCTATGACATTGAGGACAAGTGCTGCAAACAGTTCGGTATCTCCAAGATGGCAGCCGTGGACGTCATTCAGGACCCGTGGACCCATGAAGCGGAGCACAAGGAAGGGAATACTGACATCTTCAACTGGGGAGGTTCAAAGGCGTTCAATATTGTCCTTGAACTTGATCTCACGGCAAAGAACATCATTGTCGAAGAGTATCCTCTCAGCGAGCCTCTCCTCAAACAGGTCGACAAGTCTGGCATGAGGTGGAGTCTGTCCACAGACATCTACAACTGCACCGCCCCCGGACGGTTCTGCATTGGGCTTGCCGAGCATGTAACCATCATCAAGGGCGATGAACTGAAAAAATATGTTTCGGAATACGTCCGGAAGAATTTCTTCCGTGACTGTCTTGCATGATGTGTTTTCTATGGACAGTCATTCTTATCTTGGTGGAGATGTCAGATGTTTTCCAGATGGAAGTAGAATTTAAGATTATTGATATAATCTAGCGACCCTGATTCGATACCATCCTCGCCTGCCAAGTCTTCAATTTCAGGATTGGAGTCCAATCCGGCATAGAAGCAGAAGGAGCTTAAAATTGAATCTGTTCCGTAATCTTGGATGAACGCTTCAACAAAAATCTGGTTCGGCGTAAGGGCGTCCGCAAATTTTTTCATATTATCCATAAACTGGGGGCTTCCCTGCATCCCAAATCGCGAGCCATAGTTTTCATTCCACCAATTTCTTGGCGTAAAAAACTCAATCGTCGGTGCCTCTTCGTGAAGATAGTCGGGACTTTTGATGTTCGAGATGATCTTGTCTTCGTCATAAGAAAGTGGCGCATCATCTTTCTTGTTCATCAAGTCAAGATGGGCTCCATGCAAAGGCAGTATGCTATTGGACGTAAAATCGTTACCGTATTTTTTCAAAGCTGTCAATATGCGCTCGGCAAGTTCTCTATTAGAAGTCTCTAAAGGGGATCCCAGAGGAGTGGTTATCTTAATTTCGTTTCTATAGAAAGAAAAGACATCTCCGGATTCTCTCAAGGTGTAGTCAATAGGAATTATCGAATAAATAAGAACAGGCAATGAGAATGGTTGATCATCAAAATGGATTGGATCATGCTCGTTGATTATTCTCCTTAGGGTTGGGCCATATTTACTATATAAATCGCCCAAACGGAGAAATACTAGAGGGCTACCACCATTTGACCGAGAAAAATAAAATGAATTCTCCGATTCTGTAATCAGCCTGTCCGTTTTAATCGAAATCTTTTCTTCAAACGGGATATTGATTGGCGACTCATCTAACAAACGTTGTGGAGAACGTTCCAGAGCACCGATCAACTCATCTTCGTCCGATAATGAAATCTTAGTTAGTGTAATGTAATCAAATTGGCCATATACGGGTGATTGATAATCTTCGAAAATTAATGGCTTGGGCAGAACAAAAGCTTTTTCGGCCGTGTTTTTCAGGTAATTTACAAGGTACTCGTGGACCAAATCCTCCAGTTTTTCCTCTCTGGAACAATCTGAACAGCATTTCTTATATGAGTTGCGTCTTCGTGCTAGCTCGTCTTCATATTTAAGGCGGTCAGCCTTATAAATGTATTTTACGGCGCCCAAAATCTTTTCAAACAAACAATCGAACGGCTCATCGTATTTAATGCCTTTGGAGGAGTCGTAGTCTGTACGCCCCATGGGAGTAAAGTATATGCACGCCACGTCCCAAAAAAATGAAGATACTGAGCCGTCACAGATTCCATTGCCATTTAAACGTATATCCTCTATCTCGCATTTGAATTCTTCTGGAATTTCAGCACGGCCTATGTATAGGGAGTTTTCTCCATGTTCTTTTAGTGCTGTCGCAATTACGCGTTCATAGGCTTCAACAAGGCGGTTTGCCAATAGATAGATCTTATGTTGATGCCTATATGCGGCAACAGCAGCATTCTCGATTTCTGTAATGCTGATGGGATATTTCTTTTCTAAATCATTCATATTAGAACAGTATTAGCAAATTATTGAATGGCTTCCGGCACAAGTTACGCAATATTACTAACTGTGTTCGGGATGATGAACTCAATCCTATTGGGAATCAAGTTCTTCATCATACATGGCGTCTATTTTATCACACTCTTTATTAAACATGTCAATTGCGTATTTAATTAGTTCTTCTTTTGAGTAACTAATCTCTTTCAATTCTTCCTCTGTTAATGGTTCCAGAGTTCTTTTCAATTCTTCTGTGATTACCATATTCCATAATTCTTAATCGGATATACAAAAATATCTAAAAATGACAAGATTAGCTTTCATTTGCCGTCTTCTCAAAAGTCAGTAAATCTTGCATAAAAATAGCAATTTTATTTGAATTTTACGTCTGGTCCGAATTCTTCCCGGATGCGATCCATATCTTTTATTGCAGGAATTATCTTGTCGGTCTGGTCTTGGAGGGTCTTGTATCTGAGGGGTAGGATCAATGTCTTGTTATTTATGGGCACCATCAGTTTCACACGATATTTCTGTCTTACAAACCAGTATCCGGAATAGCCGGCATTGTCCAGAAGCGAACTGACAATGGCCAATGATCCCGTTTCACAGATTGCTCTTACTTTTAAGGACTTCCTGCATTCGATTTCAATCGCCCTGGTCGATTGTTCCAGCAAATCATCCAATGTGTCCAATTTGGCGAGAAACTTCCGGTAATCTTGACTGAGCCGCGTGGATTTCAATGGGTTCTCCTTTTCCCACCATTTGCGGAGATTCTGTTTCTCCCTGATAACAAGGCCTTTGAAATCGATTTCTTCCCCAGTATTGATCTTATACTCGATGATCGGACGGATCCCTTTAATTGCGGCACGAAGCCATACCTTTTCGTTGAATTCCATAAACAACTCCTTTTGTAATATCATATACAATGAAAGGAGCTAAAACTTACACTTGAACTTCTCAATTTTGTGATTTTAATGTGACGCCTTGAGTAAAAAGCCTTATATTTATGTTTGAATTACATAACGTATGGCCAACATAAACAATCAGCACTATGTCAAAGAAGAACATTGCTACAGCGTCGGGAAAGATATCACTGAACCCAGACGTATCCATGAAGGAATCGTTGGAAAACTATTATCGCTACAATCCTGACACATTGATGCCACTGTTCATGCTTTCAATGGCCGTGCAGGGGAAGCTGTCGATTACAACGGATGTTCAGCAGGGTTCCGTGGCATTTGGCCGTATCCTTATTGAGGAAGTTCGGGAATACGACTGGGTAAGAAAGAATGCATCATTGAGGAAAGTGCTTTCGGATGCTTATGAAAATGGCGCGTCTGAACTATGTGCCGTGGCCGGTATGCCTGAAAGTCTGAAGCAGATTTATGACACGTTCCATCATTACGACACGTTTACCGTCGAGCAGGAATATCACCATCGGATAGGCATACTATATAACCATAGCTCGAATAAGTCGAGTGATACGGCATTGCGCCAATATGCCACGCTGATGCTTGCCCAGGGAATGATCAATGAGAGTATAGAGGACCTTGGAAAGAACTATCTGGAAATTGCGAATGATATCCTGGTCATGTCCGGACTTCAGCCGGAACGCCCGAGATTGCAGGTCGCCAGGACTCTGGCTGCCCTTCTGGATTACGACTACAGGAAAGGCGGGAAGGTCTACAACCCTTTCGCAGGTTGCGGTATTGCCGCAGCCATGCTTGGCGTCGGAGATGCCCTATATGCGGACGGAGATGTGAACGACAAGATCCTTGCCGTGTCCCGTATTCTGAATTATTGCACATCAGGGGGCAAGATGGGGGATATTGTCCAGCGTGATTCGGGCAAGTGGGAAGTCGGATTCAGACCTGACTATATCCTCTCCACGTACAGAGGATACGTCAACGATATGCCTGCCTTTGATTTCTGCCTGTCGAAGTGTCTTGAAATCGATGGCTGGAACGGGAAATTTGCAGGAATCATATCTCCGAAGGACATCTTTGAGAGGCAGAGTCCCCAGATGAGGCAGGCACTTGATAGGGATTGGGTCCACACCATTGTACTTCTTCCTTTCGGGGAAGTTGCAGTGCTGATTGATACAGACAAGAGTGCATGCTACAGGAAGAAAGTCAGATTCTTCAACGGGAACCATCCGATGTTGAGCAACGTAGATATCAAGGCGTTGTTGAATGGCGACCTGTATGCCAACTTTATTCCGACAAGGACCGCAAAACAAAAGAACGGGTTCAGGTCTTATATCGGAATTGAATTGGAAATCAGGAAGGGCTGTAACCTCGTGCGTCTGGGGGATGTTGTCCGCAAGATATCAGCCAGGACATATTCTCTCAAAGGTTTGCCTGCTGCCGACAGGATTCTTATGACCTTAAATCCGGATGTCAAGTATGATAAGATTGTTCCCAATGACAGTAATGCTTTCCAAAGGAGGAGGATTGCCAACCTGTTTTGTCCTGCGTACAAACTGCAGGGGAAGGCTCTTGTCGTGAATGATCGCGGAGACCTGCAGCCACGTATCATTGATTGCAGTCAAGGAACGGTTTTCTTTCAGGGCGGATATGCGTTTGAACTGTTACCGGATACTGATATCTCATGGTTGATAAATGAATTGCAGCAGGATTATGTTGGCAGGCAGCTTCATCCGTATGGAACGGACGTGCTGCTTCATGAACATTTTTCCGAGGAGCAGGTCTTGAATCTGGTCCTGAACAAGCCTGTTCTGACGGCTGATTCTGAGCCTGACATTGACACTAACAAATTGGAGGCAGGCTTTGTTCTGCATGGAGAGAATACTGAATATCAGATTCATCGGTTTCTTGGGCGCGGTTGTTTTGGTTTTGCATATACCGCCGGATTTCACAACCTCAAGACGGGAGAAAAGAAAGAGGTCGTACTGAAAGAGTTGTTTCCACTAAAGTACTTTCATCGATTATATGGCAAGTTGGTGGTAAATGACTATAAGCAGTATGGGTCCTTTAATTGGGAATCTGATGTCACGAATTTCAAGAAAGAGGCCGAAATTATGAATCATCTTGGGCGGACTGAAGATAGCCACATCGTTCCGGCATTTGAGGTCTTTTATAGTAAAGATACCGAGACCTACTATTATTCGATGCCTTTCTATAGTAAGGGTTCTCTCCTGGATCTACAAAACAGTTATTTCGATTTCTCTGAAGACATGTTGATCAAGAAGGTGGTGTTACCTATGTGCAAGGCACTTAATCTTGCACACAAGAACAGGGTCCTTCATCTTGACATAAAACCGGAGAATATTCTTGTCGAGGACAATGGAGATGCTGTCCTGACTGATTTTGGTGTGGCTAAGCAGTATAATGAAGATGGCGAGGTCATTTACTGGACTAGTACACATTCGGTAAGTGAATATGCTGCACCGGAGTTAAAGACCAAATCAGACGTCATGATTCGTTTTTCCCCGTTGCCTGACATATATGGTCTTGCTGCGACATTATATAACCTGGCAACTTTTGAAGAACCTCATCCCATAACGGATTTCAGTGATGAAGAGGAAGATTGTGTAGATAGGCTGGAGATTCAGGGATTCAGTGAGAAGTTCGCCAGGGCGGTTGCTTCAGGTCTGTTGGTCTCGACCCGTCCCAAGGATGCCCAGACATTCCTTAACCTTTTCCCGGGATGTGAGAATATCAAACTGAAGTAACATGACCAATAAGGAATTCATAGTTGTCCTGGATTTCGACGGCACCGTAGTCAAGCATCGTTATCCGGCCGTAGGCGATGAAATTGGAGCAACCCCAGTTTTGAAACGTCTTGTCTCAAATGGGCATAAGATCATCTTGAACACGATGAGGAGCCGGAACAATGAGGGTATGGACATGCTTCAGCCGGCGGTTGACTGGTTTTCCGAAAGGGGGATTCCTCTTTTCGGAGTCAATGAGAATCCGACTCAGCATGAGTGGACATCATCCCCCAAGGTATATGGCCATATCTATATTGACGATGCCGCGTTGGGAGCGCCGCTTGTTACGGATGTTGATGACAAGTATATTGACTGGAAGATGGCGGCAGCCCATTTGTACTACGCCGGCCTCCTGTCCGAGAATGACATTACAGAGCTGTTTGGCGACATCTAATCGTATAGCGATGTCACAGTTGTACCCTTTGACGCATAGTACTCCTGCACGGCATTTATAATGTCGAACCAGCACTTTGCCATTTGCGTCCTGATGTCGTACTCAAAAGGTATGGCCACCCCGCAACTCGTATGGATCATATTGTCGTCGGCATCGTACCAATACTCGGTGTCGGGAACGTCCTCGTTCCATTCGAGGACCCCTTTGTCCTCAAAGTTTTCTTGAAGGAACTTCAATTTCTGTTCATTGTCCATAGCAGATTTGAGTTTGCGATAGTTAGGGACTGTCGTGAAATGTCCAATAATTACGCAACGAATTGATTGATAAAGTG
>ENA-ORTB01001751-ORTB01001751.1-human-gut-metagenome-genome-assembly--contig:-NODE-1751-length-22667-cov-5.360119_pt1 | contig 22667 bp, 17 predicted proteins | sample MGYA00241905_ERZ509174 | MGnify/ENA primary metagenome ERZ509174 (study PRJEB26280, sample SAMEA2338851) | human gut metagenome | biome: human gut; feature: human-associated habitat; material: faeces... | reverse complement strand
TTTTGCATATGATATAATGTCGATAGACAAAGATATCATATGTCCATGTCGGACATACACGAAAACCCCGAAAGTGTGTGAGACTTTCGGGGTTTTCTATTCCTATTTTTGTATGGAAGGCTTATTTCCATAGGCTAGTTACCAACTATTTATCGCCATCTAACCATTTGATGATATAGTGACAAGCTACACCAGCCGCAACAGCGACTATAAAAGATATCATATAATCCATGCCGTACACCTCCCTTCCGTACCCGTCTGGGAGTGGTAACGAACCTATTCTATCATATAAGATGACATTTTTCTACATCATTTTCCGGACAACTGATATTTTAAATGATAAGAGGGATTTTGCTTTGTGCCAGATTGTAAAATTTTGCTATATATATTATAATATAAAAAAAGAAACGGAGATGAAAACAATGTGTTCAATATTATTATCAATCAATCCCCAATATGTTGAAAGCATATTGAATGGTACAAAAGAATATGAATTTAGAAAAACAGTATGTAAAAAACATATTGATAAAATTATTATCTATTCTACATCTCCTATTATGAAAGTTGTTGGTGAAGCAGAAGTAGATGATATTCTTATTGGTGACCCTGAGATGATATGGCAATTAACGAAAAAAAAATCCGGCATAGATAAAATCTTTTTTGATGAGTATTACAAAAACAAAACAGAAGCCGTAGCATACAAACTAAAAAATGTTATAAAATTCGACTCTCCGAAAACACTAAATGATTATGGTGTACATAATGCACCACAGTCTTACCAGTATATAAATTTAATTTGTTATTATATAAAGCACCTCTCGTACGAGAGGTGCTGTTTTGACATTATATCATATGTCCATGTCGGACAATACACGAAACCCCCGAAAGTGTGTGAGACTTTCGGGGGTTTTATTAAAGTTCTTCTAATATACTTGCAACTTTTCTTTTTCTGCTAATACTACTATTACTATTTTTTTCTATTATTTCTATAGCAAATTCAACCTGGTTTTGTACCCATCTTAAATTTTCCAGCAATTCGTCTTCAGAAACAATCTCTAATGCAGCATCAAATTCTAATTCAATAATATGTCTATTATACTTTGATTTTTTTTCTTTGTTTAAATAGTTTTCACATTTGCAGAAAAAATCATATGCTTTATCGGCTTTTCTAATTCCGTAAGGATATCCATTCAACTTATTATTTAACATAAGCCCGTGACATAAATATTTATTTTTTACTGTTAATGAAACAGAATAATCTTCAGGAGTACCTCCCTTTCTTAAATTGATTCCAATAAAAAGTTTGCGTAAAAATTCTAAAGTATATCCATACTCCATATATAATTTTCTCACATCTTCAAGAATAGGACATATTATAATTTTATTAACTTTTTCACTTTGCAAATCATATAACATTGTAAAATAAGAATCATATAATACAGATGATGACTCATCTATCCATCTATGCAATAATTTTGCTTGTATATCATCAACTAACTTGCATGTGTACCAAGCTGCAAAATATTCCTGAAACGATCTATGCGAAAATCTATATTCAAAACCATCTTTTACTAACATACACACTGACTGCGTCAAATCATCAAGGTAGTCCTCCACTCTAAAATTAAATTTGTCAAATTTATTTTTAGCCATTTGTATATATTCTCTTATTTTAGCTTCCGTAAATTGAAATTCAGAATTGAAATACGATTTAAAACAAATATATGAAAAAATCAGCTTGAAATCTTCACATCCTAAACCTGTTCGTATATCTCGAACATAGGAATCTTTTGTAGCATCGTGAACATTAAACAATGTTACAAAAGCCTCCTCATAAAAATCATTCAATTTTTCAGGAATAGAAGCATGTTTCTGAAATGTGAGTAACATTATATTTAGTAACAATGGATTTGATGCAAACGAACTATACTTATCATATAAATTATTATCTAATTCTTTATAAAATGTCTCCTTCACGGATTCATCAAACTCAATTTTTTTTATCAAATTTAAAGCCTGTTCTTTATTTAATTTAAGTGATGTGAGTTCATTAAAATCATTCCAACCTATAAATTCATCTGATGGTCTTGATGACACAAAATACCTATTATCATTATATTTTTCACACAAACTTTTAATCTCTGATGTAATTTTCTCAACTTTATCCCTATTAACCTCATCATATCCATCAAAAAAGATTATATATGCACCCTCTTTCATACTATATTCAAAATATTCCTCGCTTAATTCAAATCCATTATCACACAAGGACTTATATATAGCTTCATAAACAGAAATATCCTTCGAATCATAAATATTAAACGCTCTCAATTCAAGTAATACCGGAATAAAATTTGTTTCCTGTATTGTATTTAAAAACAAATGCTTAAATAATATTGATTTTCCTATGCCACCTGTTCCTGTTATAATAAATTTATTCCCTACATCTAATAAATTATTAATATTTTCTGTATCTATAGTTTTCCCATTAAAACAAACACCTATACATATATAAAATGAGTATATATCCTTCGGTACACTTCTATATATAATTGTCTTTATTTTACTATTTCTACTTTTAGTATTGATTAAATATCTCTCATATGCTGTTTTATATCTTATTGCATCTTTTGCACTTAAATCTTTAAAAAATTTTGTAATACCAGACCATGCATTTTTTAACGATGTTTCTGCTACACTAATAGCTATATTAGTCATCAATTCTTCATTATCTATACCGTTCATTAAATATTCCTCCTATTTTAATATCTTACCGGGGCATATCAACTGCATATCTGTTTTTAATACTTTTTTCAGTTTTTCCTCAGTACAATATATATAATTTTTATCCCCTATTACTGTACCTCTCCCTTAAATATCCAATATATCGTATATTAAATCCGTGGCCTGTACCGTCGAAAAAAGGTCATTCTCCACTGTGGATTTTAAAGAATCGGTACTCCTCTTTAAAATTTTTCATGTTTTTATATATTTTTCATGAAATAATATTCTTTTAACATATTACCCTAAACTTCCCCTAAAATCAATGATTTCACCAATAAATTATATCATTTTACATATATTTTGTTTATTTTTTGCTTTCTATTTTCCTACAAATATCAACTATATTTTCTATAATTTTTACTTTTAAATCTTACATACATATATTTTATAGTATTTTATTTTTCAAATCATTCTGCTACAATACATTATAAAAACATTCTCATTTCAAAGGAGGTCCCCACATGGTAGCCATATATGTCCGCCAATCACTCGACAAAAAAGACTCCCTCTCCATCGAGTCACAGATAAACGACTGCATCACACTTTGCAAAAGAAACGGCTGGGATGATTACCAAGTCTACAAAGACAAAGGCTGGTCTGCAAAAAACCTCGACCGTCCGGAGTTTCAGAAAATGAACAATGATGTTGAAGCTGGGAAAATAAAGGCTGTTGTCTGCTACAAGATTGACCGTATAAGCCGAAGCATCCGTGACCTTGTTAATCTTATCGAGGATTATCATGAACTCGGTGTTCACTTTGTTTCTTTTGCCGACAATATCAACACTGCTGCCCCCGGCGGTCTTATGATGGCTACTCTTTTTGGCTCGCTGGCACAGATGGAGCGTGAAGCTATCATAGCAAGAGTGACAGACAACTACTATTACCGCTGTGAACTTGGTTACTGGGGCGGCGGTCCTGCTCCGTACGGCTTTAACCTTAAAAAGATTGTGGAGAACGGTCAGAAACACACTGTTCTTGAAATAAACGAACAGGAGGCGGCAGTTGTAAAACAGTTCTTTAAATGGTATCTCGAACCTGAGGGAACTATATACGAGATACTAAAAAAAGCTGACAAAGCGGGTATCACGACACGAAAAGGCGGTGCATGGACTTCCAGAGTCGTTTCCGAGCTTTTATCCAAGCCCATGTATGCCCCTAACTCTATGGATATTTACAATTTTTATGCAGCACAGGGAGTGCGTGTGCGTGTTACTCCTGAACAGTGCGATGGCAAACTTTCTCTCAATGTTTTTGGCAGGCGTGACCGCAACAGCAAACATCCGAAGCGTTCCCGCCCGGTAAATGAAATGACTCTCGCTATCTGTAAAAATCCACCGATTATCGACAGTGATACTTTCCTTAAAACACAATTTAAGAAGAAAGCTAAGCTGCAGGTTTCTCCACGCACCGGTACGGCAAAAACGACTATGCTCAGCGGTCTTGTAAAGTGTGCCGTATGCGGCAGGGCAATGTCTCCTAGCGGCAGTTCCCGTGGTGTCAGATATTTCACCTGTTCTGGTAAGAGAAATTATGCAGCCGGTACTTGTACTTCAAAAAGTATAAAGGTATCGGCTTTAGAAAAAATTGTCATTGATGATATTCTCCGATATGCAACAAATCCAAAAGTCACTGATATGTTTCATGCCATGCAAAGCTCTAAGCTCACGGCAGAACAAAGCCATGAAGTAAATCTTTTGCAGCAGGAAACCGCAAAACTTGATATTGAGATTGATAATCTTCTAGATGCCTGCTCTGCCGGTAATGCCACCGCTATTGAATATCTTAATAAACGAATTGAAAAGCTCGATAACAGAAAGCATGATATTCTAAACAGGATAAACGAGATAAAAAAAGACACTGAAAATGTCATCAGCCTTTTTTCAGGTATCGAGATTGAAAATGTTCCATATATTCTTGCACATGGTTCTATAGATGAAAAAAAGAATGTATGTCAGTTTTTGCTTAATGAGGTCCTGTTTACAAATGCTGATGATGTAAAAGTTTATTATAAGATATGAAATATATTGACATTTTCATTCAATTATATATATTATATTAACAAAAAGCCTTATTTTATGGGCTTTTTGTTGTACTTCATACTGCGTCTAGTGTATCAACATCCCACTGTATCGCATGATAACCACATTTTTCTGCACTTTCAATAAGCACATCATTATAATCACCATATGGTGGTCTGAAAACTTTCATGTCATATCCGGTGAGCTTTTTTACTTTATTATGTACTTTCGTTATTTCATCTTCACATTCAGCCGCAGAAATTGTTGACATTTGTTTGTGGTTTTGACTGTGGTTTCCAAGTTCGTGACCTGCCTTATAGAGTGCCTTTACATCATCAGGATAAGTATCGACCCAGCCACCGGTCATAAAGAAAGTTACATGCACATTTTTCTCCTTTAGTGTTTTTATAATTGACTGTGTGTCTTCATTCCCCCAGGGAGCGTGTTTCCTGATGTGAACTCCTAAATCTTCAAATTGACTAACCTGCTTTTTAATGCTACAATCGCAAATGTAGAAACTGCAAAACTAACCATATGTTATGTTAATCATACAAATATATTTGAGCAAGAATTATAACATTTTCTCAAATACCTAAAATTACACACTGCAGGAAAGGAGGTTATACGATGAATATCAGGAAATATTTTACCAGCAGATTTTTTATTATACTTCTCATTTTACTCCCTGCCATATGCACCGATTCACTTTTGACTAATGAATTGTCAGATACAGTGCACTTTCAGACTATAGCTCCTTTCTTTTTACAAACAGAAAATGACATATCTGCAAATAAATTATATGCAAATGCTACATCAACAGATAATACCACCGCAAATGATGAACAGGGCGGTGTTTCTTTATCCGGAACAGATGATAATTCTCTGTATCATTATGAACTTATCTGCACGACAAACACGCTGAGCATTTCTGAAAATTTTCAATTTAATGAGCTGATAAACCGTATACGAAAGCAAGGAGGAATTTTAGATTTTTCCTTTATTTTCATGCCCGTTTTTATATTATCTGCATTATATCCTGTCTGTTCTGAATACATTTCTTTACATTTTCCAAAAACAACCGAAATCGTAACCTGTTATCTTCATAGATCCGACGGCAAAAAAAAGAATTGCTTAATATAATAGTTTTCTATGTGATTATGATGTTAATATCAAAACAATACACTACAATTAACCAAGTTGAAATCAATGGTTGATTCTTGACTTAAAGTCCAAAAGACAGATATTATTTTTTAATTATTGCATCATATAAAATCACTATACTTTCTTTTTTTTAGGAGGATTTTTAATTTATGAGCCTTTCAAATATAATGGGATTACTAGGCGGTCTTGCTCTATTCCTTTATGGAATGCAGATGATGAGCAATGGCCTTGAACAGACTGCAAGAAATCAGATGAGAGATATTCTCAAAAAAATAACTTCAAACAGGATAACCGGTGTTCTTACCGGTGCACTTATCACGGCTGTCATTCAGTCTTCTTCCGCAACTACGGTTATGGTTGTCGGTTTTGTTAATTCAGGGATAATGAATCTTGAACAGGCAACCTGGATAATAATGGGAGCAAATATTGGAACTACAATCACAGGACAGCTCATTGCACTTGATGTCGGTGCCATTGCCCCGCTTTTTGCATTTATAGGTGTAGCAGCAGTTGTATTTCAGAAAAATGAAAAACTTAAACATGTCGGTGAGATACTCGCCGGTCTTGGTGTTTTGTTCATCGGTATGAACATGATGAGTTCCGCAATGAAACCTCTTGCCAATGAGCCGCAATTTGTAAATATGCTTACAAAGGTTGAAAACCCTATTGTCGGAATACTCATGGGTATGGTATTTACTGCGATAATACAGTCTTCTTCCGCTTCGGTCGGAATACTTCAGGCACTTGCCGCAAGCGGTGTCATAGGGCTTGACAGTGCTGCATTTATCCTTTTTGGTCAGAATATCGGTACATGTATAACTGCACTTCTCGCATCTATCGGAACTACAACAAATGCAAAAAGGACAACTCTTATACATATCATTTTTAATGTATTCGGTACTATCGTGTTCACTATATTATGCCTGATAACACCTCTTATCAGCATTATGCAGCATATTACACCTGCATCTGTTCCATCGCAGATAGCCAATCTTCACACATTGTTTAATATTGTCACGACACTGCTTTTGCTTCCTATCGGCAGTTTTCTTCCAAAAGCCGCTTCTCTTATACTGCGTGACCGCAAAGATGAAGCACACCCCAAAAACGGCATGTTTGTAAAATATCTTTTAGATCCAAAGAATGTGCATACAGAAACAACCATGATTTCTGTTATATGCATCGAGGGAATACGAAACGAGCTTTCAAGAATGACGGCAATGGCAAAAGAAAATGTGCACGACTCTTTTGATGTATTTGAGCATTGTGATGAAGAAAAATTTAAAGAAGTTGAAAACCGCGAAGAATACGTGGACTTTCTCAACAAGGAAATATCGAGTTATATAACTAATGCAATTACACATGAAGCGACAAAAGCCGGCAGCCAGATATTCAACTCATTTTATACAGTCACAAGCAATGTCGAACGAATAAGTGACCATGCTGTCAATATTGCCGGATATTACAAGATGATACATGAAAAAAATATTATTTTTTCTGACAACGCCAATCTTGAGATAGCTGAAATAAAAGATACCTGTGACCAGACTATGGATATGCTTCTTGAAAAACCTGAAAATATTGTCAAATGGCATGAAAATGTGACCTGTATGGAACAAAAAATAGATGATATGACCGAACATTTCCGTAATAATATGTATGAGCGTATTCAGGATGGAAAATGCTCTGACGAGGGCAGTATACTCTTTTCAGAAATGCTTACTGATTTTGAGAGGATAGGCGACCATGCACTCAATATTTCAAATGAGATACTAAAGATAACAATGAAAGAAATCGTGTAAAAACAGCTAAAATGTTTTAATTTAATATTTGACATAAAAAAGAGCAAAACCAGCGTTTTGCTCCTGGCATTACATTACTTTACGAGCATTTTCTTATGCAATAAAGACAATCCCGGAAAATCTTCTCTTTTGATCTTCCGGGATTTTAACTTAATTATTTTAGTCGGGCTGATATTTGAACTCCTATCTGCTGCCCGATTATAACACTATCAGCTGCTATCGCATCATATCAGAAAGTGCTTCATCAATAGTGTTAAATTTTATACAGACTATTTCTTGTACATAATCATACCAGAAACCTTTGGTACAGCAATATTTCTTAAATCAGCTTTTTTAATCTTGACATTCTTTTTTGCAATAGTATATTTAACATACTTTTTACCACCACTCTTAAGTGTTATCTTTTTATTTTTTACTGTATATGAACAAATTGTTTTTCCATCCAGTGTCTTTACCTGAATATTAATCTTTTTTATCATTGTTGCCATATACTGTGTATTATTTAATATATTTGCCTTTAATACAATATTTCCTTTTTTATCATAAGATATATTATAAACATCCACTCCTGATTTTCCATATGGCAAAGATGACACTGCCTGTTTACTTCTCGAATAAACATTTTTCTTGACATCTACCGTGCACTTTAATTCTGTTTTATCCGAAAGTGTTGCTGTAATAGTTGCCGTTCCGTTTTTCTTTGCACTTACAACACCTGTAGAAGATACTGTTGCAACTGCCTTGTTGCTTGTCGACCACTTTACACTATCTGATGTGTTACTTACAGAGAGCTTGTGGTTAAATCCTGCCGTCAATGTAATTTTAGTGTTACTTATCTGTGCATCTTCTGAAGTTTTCTGAACAACTTCTAAATCATAATGCACTGCCGACTTAAATGAAAATACAGCCTTATATGATGCGTCCGCTGATGGTTTCCATGAATCTCCCCAATAATACAGGTCTGACTGCCCTTCTGACTGATGCCAGTCACTTGAATTGATAGAAAACGACTCCAAATAAGTTCCATCTTTGTAATATGATATCATTCCATCCGCTACACTCTGAGAATAAATGAAGAAATACACACTCTTTCCTGCCTCAACCGAAAACTCATGTGTCTGCTCTACACCTGCCTCAGCATTCACATCCCCACTTGAATAAATACTTTTTAAATCATTTTCTGCTGCACTGCTCTTTTTACCAACGCACCAAACACTTCCTACCGTTACTGCTGCTGCCATTAAAAGGACACCAGCTTTTTTTAATAATCCTGTTTTCATTTTTTCCTCCTTTGGTTCTTAAAACCAGACTTGCTTTTATTTGTTTTCATTTTCAGAAAGCTTTTTAAATTATATCACAATATTTACTTTTTTTCCAAATATTATTTTATTTTTATATTATAGAAATACACATCATCCATATCTTTTACTTCACATTCATACCCGGATTTTTTTATGACTTTTTTCCAAAATTTAACCGAGCCTTTATTTGCTTTTAATGCACATACGGAGCATATGCCTTTATTTATACTCCATACAGCTTCTATCAATTCTTCTGCTATATGCTGTTTTCTATATGCTTTTAGGATAAATAATTCCTCAATATAAAAATCTGCTTCATCAGGTTCTCTTTCCCTGTCCGGTACTAAAAACACAATAAGTCCTGCAATTTTCCCTTTTACTTTAATTATAAACGGCTGTTTTTCCGACATTTCAAAATATTCTGAAACTTTATCCGGTATAAAAAGTGCATCCTCTGTCATACATTCTCCCATCCATTCGGCATATGATGATATTTCGTATATATAGAGATTAAATAATCTTTCAAATACTCTCCTATTTTCACTTGCCTCTGACAGATAAAATCTTTTGCTTGAAATAGCTGCTGACCGTTCTTCAGCGTCTATACCACATATTTTCTTTATAAATTCCTGATGTTTTTTTGCCGGCTCGCTAAAAATAAAATTTCTTATATCACCAGTGTCCCTTATCGCCAGTTTTCCGGCATATTCCATACCAACATGGTCGCACCACCTTTTATATCCGATTTCAAAAGGCTCAACCGCATAACCTTCATCATAACCATGAGATACCATTATGGCACTTTTTATCTTTATACCACTTTCTTTTCTCTTTCCATCAAAATACTCCTCATTTTCAAATGCAAAATCCATGAGTTCTTTTACCGCATCACTGCAATAAAATGAATGAATTGGAGTGGCTATTATGACAACATCATATTTTTTTATCTCTTCAGCTACAAAATCAACTTCTTCTTCATACAGATTAAATAAATCGTATTTTATTTTCATGTCCTTTAAATATGCTGCTGCATTATCACACATAATAGCCGTATTTCCATTTGGATTTTCACTTCCCGATAATATACAAACTTTCATAACTTTACCTATGCCTTTATAAAAGATAATATTCCATCTACAAAACCAAGACCAAGCTTATACAGACAATAAAGAAGAACTATCGCCAGTATCCATACTAAAACCTTATAGATAAGGTATCCTCTTGCAAAGTCTTTTCTCTCTTCAGATGTTTTTTTACTAAATGCAAGTACGAGAACATATATGAAACCGATTATAGGAATATTCATGTAACAGATCGTCTGAAACCATCCTCCTGCCCTTCCTATCTTTTCAATCCTTTCATTTTTCTTCTGTTCTTTTATCTCTGGAGAAATCTCAGGCTTTTTTTCTTTTTCTACAGCATTCTTAATTTCCCTGTCATTTAACGCTTTAATTTTTTTTCTATCCGCATCAGCCACTCTGACAGGATTTTCCGCCTTATTGTCATCCTCCCGTTTTTTCAAATTAGCTTGAACAGGCTTATATACCTTTTTTTTCATGTCAACATCTTCATCTTTTGTTCTTTTAACTCTCTCAGGCTTTTTTTTCACCGGTTGTTTTGGTGGCTTCTCCTCTTTTTTTTCATTGTCAGTCAGGGAAGCCGCCCCAAAATACTCCTCATGTGTGGCAACAATATCTTTAAGCGACATCTCTTTAAAAGAGGAGTCGATGCTTTTTACAAGCTCATCTATATCATTTTTATTTTCTTCCATTTATCACTTCCTCCTCTATTCCTCTTCCTGAGGTTCTTCCGTTGCCACCGGTTCACTTGTATCTGTTGGCGTCTGATTTTTTTTGTTACTTTCTCCCTTTACCGGAAGTTCCTCAAGTTCTTTCTTATACATATCAAACATCGCTTTAAGATTATAATATTCTGAGTAACCCTTACAAGCATCTAGAGCTTCTTTTGCCGAATCAATAAGAATCTGCATATTTGACGGCTGATACAAATAACCATGCATCCTCTTTATTCTTGTTCTGGCAAGCTCTATCTTATTTTTGTAAATCTGATTTTTCAAAGCTCTCTCTGAATCATTTTTCTTCTTCTCTACAAGACGTTCGTTCTCCTCTTTTTGCTGTTTTTCATATGCTTTTACTACTTTCTTCCAGCTTACTGTCTCGTCCTTTAAAGAGTCATATTTATTTCTTGCCCTTACCGCATAATCTGTTCTTACATCATCATCCATGATACTTGATATCATGTCCGTAAGTTCCTTATAATCATTTTCCAAATCGTAGTAATCAGCAATATTACTGATATATATCTTTTCAAAATTCTTTAGTTTTTTAAGAACTTCTTTCTGATATTTTTTATCCTTAAGTACCTGAACTTCATCTGCTTTCTCAGAGAGAATTGTCTTTGAGAAATAATCCATACCATATGTTCTTTTGCTGCTTCCTGAAATAGCTGTTCCCTCTATGATATTTCCATTTCCATCATATTTTGCAAGACTTATCGTAGACGGCATAATAAAGTCTTCCGGTTTTAATTTTTTATGAATATCATCCATATAATCTTTCCATATAACACCCGGAATGGAAGCCCCGGAAGCCCCCGGCATTGCTCTAGGAGTGTCATAACCAGCCCATACTACAGTTGTGTAATACTTTGTATATCCGCAGAACCACACATCCTTACTTGAGTTTGTCGTACCAGTCTTACCTGCACATATCTGACCGTTATCAAGTTTTAATTTGCGTCCCGTTCCGTATGACTCGTTAAATACTCCCTTTAACACATCAGTCATCATCCATGCAGCATCCTGTGAATACACCTGATCTTTTTCATTGTTATTCTTGTAAACTACACCGTCAGAAACATGTTCTATTTTCTTAATGCAAGTCCTGTCACTGTAACTTCCGTTGTTTGCAAGCGTTGAAAATCCTTTTGCCATATCGACTACACGCACCCCCTCCGTAAATCCACCGAGAGAAAGTGCCATATTGTCATTATCAATATAACTTATATTATGGAAATGAAGCTTATCAAGGAATGACAATCCGTATTTTACGGTAATATTGTCAAGCACCTGCCATGCTACCGTATTGAGCGACCTTGCTACTGCCTCTCTTATCCTTACATTTCCATGATAACCGCCACCTGCATTTGATGGTCCATTTGCAAATTTATGGTCATTTACTATAGTAGACGGAGAATACATACCAGATTCAAATCCGGGAGTATAATCAATAAGCGGTTTTATCGCACTTCCTGACTGTCTTGCAGCAAGATATGCCCTGTTGTACTGGTCATTTTTTCCACGACCTCCGACAATCGCCTCGACATAGTTTGTCTCATTATTGATACATACCGCTGCCCCCTGAAGTGCATATTTTCCAGTATCACCATCTTTTTCTTTATTAAATGAAAGTCCGTTATCTACTGCCTTTTGAAGTTTTTTCTGTTTCTTCATGTTTATTGAAGTATAGAGCTTATATCCGCCTGAACGTATGCTCTCTATTTTTTCACTATATACTTTGGAATATTGTTTATTGTATTTCTGATAATCTTCTTTTGAATCAAATACATATTGAAACTTGAAATTTTCTTTTTCCATAAGTGATATGGCTGCACAATGGATAGCATAGCTCATAACATAGCTCTCTTTACTGCCACCTTTTTCCGAAAACTGCTTTATATTTAATTTCTTTTTCAGTGCGGATTTGTACTCTTTAGGTGTGATAACCCCCTCTTTACACATAATCCTTAAAACACTGTTTCTCTTTTTTAATGCTGCCTTTGGATGAAGAACAGGATTGTATGATGCAGGGCTGTTTGACAGTCCTATAAGCATCGCTGCCTCATGTGGTTCTAAGTCTGCACACTTCTTTCCAAAATAATATTTGCTTGCGGCACCAACACCATAACATTTGTTTCCATAAAAGTTACTATTACAATAAAACTCCATAATCTGAGCTTTTGTAAATTTACTCTCTATTGTCGGTGCAAGAAGAATTTCAGCAATCTTTCTTGTGTAACTCTTGTTCTGCGTGAGCAGGTTGTTCTTTATAACCTGCTGTGTAATCGTACTTCCACCCTGTGTTATCTCCATGTTGTGTTTCAAAAGCGAAACACCTGCTCTCATCGTGGCAACAAGGTCCACACCTCCGTGTGTCTTAAATCGCTTGTCCTCCACGGCAATATAACCCTCATAAATATATGGCGATACATCATTTATCTTGACATATTTATAACTTCCGGCATTTACTGAACCTACTTGCTTACCCTTTGAGTCATATACCACCGTGTCTTCTTTCATTACAAAATCATCTTCACTAAGATGAACAAGTTTGTCAAATACTTCCTCTCTTGCCTCTGTAAACATAGGAAGCACTTTAACATATACACACAAACCTACTATTCCGCCTATCACCATTACTGATGCCAGAATACCCATAGCAGTTCCTATTATATTGGAAATAACTCCTGCATAACTGCCTATTACTCCTGCTATTATACGGAATACATCTTTCGCGTTTTTAACATATCTGCGTAAAGTGTTCATAACTTTCCTCCAACTAAAAATCAAATACGGCTTATTTTTCACCAAAACAGCCCATCTTATATCAAATGCCATGGATTGCAATATTGCTATCCGCTTTTGACCCTTGCATCATATAATACTATTTTTTGAGATATGTGTAAAGTTTTATTAGATTATATTGACATGATTTTTTAGCTGAATTACAATAAAAGAAGCTCTATATGAGAGGTTTTTTGTTGCTTACCGCACTATAAGTGTGAACAGTAACTTTTTCTCGTGAAGCAAAAAAATAACGAAAGGTTAAATCATGACTGAACAACTCTCTTTTAATAATTTTGGATTTATTGGATTTGGACTTATCGGTGGCTCTATAGCACACGCATTAAAAGAAATCTATCCTTCTTCCAATATTATTGCATATAACTACTATAAAATCAAAACACACAAAAAACTTGAAGCAGCAAAACAAGATGGTATCGTTGATAATATCAGCACATCACTAAGTGATTTTTCAGATTGTGATGTTATATTTCTTTGTGCTCCGGTTCTTACTAATATTTCTTATCTTAACGAACTCTCACCTTACATATCAGAAAATTGTTTACTTACTGATGTTGGAAGTGTAAAAGGAAATATCCACAAAGCCGTAGCAGAGCTTGGACTTAACAAAAATTTTATCGGTGGTCATCCAATGACCGGCTCTGAAAAAACCGGATATGCAAACTCCGACTCATCATATCTTAAAGATGCCTACTACATTCTCACTCCGACTGAGGAAGTCCCGGCTGAATATACTTCATGGCTTAAAAATTTTATAATCACTGCAGGCTCACATTGTGAGATAATGGACTATAAAACCCATGACAATGTAACTGCTGCCATAAGCCACTGCCCTCATATCATATCGGCTTCTCTTATAAATACCGTGGCTAAGCTTGATGATGACGGAAAATATGGCAGACTTGCCGCCGGCGGACTTAAGGATATAACACGCATTTCTTCTTCTTCCCCCGAAATGTGGCAAAATATCTGTCTTTCAAACCCAGATGCAATAGTTTCATTTCTCAACAGATACATTGCTACTCTTACAAATGCGAAAGAAGCAGTTATAAGTGGTGATTCAGACAAACTGATGCAATTTTTTGAAAGTGCAAAAAAATATCGTGATAAACTTTAATAAATGGAGGTAACAATGAATATATTAGAAGGACTGAACCCCGAACAGGAAAAAGCTGTTAAACATTTTCAGGGACCTCTCCTTATACTTGCAGGTGCAGGCTCCGGTAAAACAAGGGTTCTTACACACAGAATAGCCTTTTTGATAAATGAATACAGAGTAAAACCTTGGAACATTTTAGCACTCACATTTACAAACAAGGCTGCCGGTGAGATGCGTGAGCGTGTGCAGTCACTCCTTGCAGAACAGGCTGATGATATATGGGTGAGCACTTTTCACTCAACCTGCGTCAGGATATTGCGAAGAAATATTGAGTCACTCGGTTACTCACGGAGTTTTACGATATATGACGGTGACGACCAGAAAACGCTTATGCGTGAGATAATCAAATTTCTTAACCTTGACCCGAAAAAATATAAAGAAAGAACTTTTATGAACGCTATCTCCTCAGCAAAAGACGAACTTGTCTCACCTGAGGAATACGAAAAAATGGCGATGGGCGACCACCAGAAAGAACTTTATGCAAGAGCATACAGAGAATATGAAAGACGGCTTCACGATGCCAATGCACTCGATTTTGATGACCTTATCTGTAAAACGGTACAGCTTTTTAAAGAAAACCCGGATATACTTGAATATTACCAAAACAGATTTAAGTACATAATGGTTGATGAATATCAGGACACAAACACAGCACAGTTTAGACTTATACATCTTCTTGCCAGCACAAAAGGTGATAACGGTGAGACATTGCACAATCTTTGTGTGGTAGGTGATGATGATCAGTCCATCTACAAATTTCGTGGTGCAAACATCAAAAACATACTGAATTTTGAAAACTCCTATCCTGAAACAGAAGTCATAAAACTTGAGGAAAACTATCGTTCGACCCAGAACATCCTTGATGCAGCAAATGCTGTTATTAAAAACAATCAGGTGAGAAAAGATAAGGCTCTCTGGACACAGCACGAAAAAGGTGATCTTATATATCTCTCACAATTTGATTCCGATTATGACGAGGCATCTTCCATCGCTGCTGCCATTGCAGCAGTCACAAGAAGCGGGCAGGCAGACTATAAGGACTTTGCAATTCTTTACAGAACAAATGCCCAGTCACGTATTTTCGAGGAAAAACTTGTAACAAACAATATTCCTTACAGGATAGTCGGTGCTGTAAACTTCTACCAGCGTAAAGAAATAAAAGATATGCTCGCCTATCTCCGCACGATAGAAAATGGTCTTGATGACATATCGGTAAAGCGAATAATCAATGTTCCAAAAAGAGGTATAGGACTTACAACGATAGACCGAATAACCTCTTATGCCATAGAGCATGAAACAAGTTTTTACGGAGCATTGCAAAATTGTGATTACATCGATGGTGTCAAACGAAGTACCGGAAAGATAAATTCCTTTGTAAATCTTATCGAGTCATTTAAGAGACATTTAGAGATGGACGGCTATGGTCTTGATGATCTCATAAAAGAAATCATCGACGAAACAGGTTATGTAAAGCTTCTTGAGGAAGAAGATACCGAGGAAGCAAAAGGCCGTATAGAAAATATCGAGGAACTTGTCAACAAGATTGCATCATACATTGAAAGCTGTGACGATGAAGAACCATCGCTTAGCGGTTTTCTTGAGGAGATAGCTCTTGTAGCTGATATTGACAATGTGGATGAGAGTAATGACCTTGTTCTCCTTATGACACTTCACAGTGCAAAAGGTCTTGAATTTCCGTATGTCTACCTTGTCGGCATGGAAGACGGCATCTTTCCAGGATATATGGCAGTAACAGGTGATGACCCTGAGGAGATGGAGGAAGAAAGGCGACTCTGCTATGTAGGCATAACGCGTGCACAGAAAAAACTTTCACTCAGTTGTGCTAAAGCAAGGTTTAGAAACGGCGAAATGCAATTCTACAGACCATCACGCTTTATAGATGAGATACCCCGCTATCTTATCAAGCAAACAGGTCCGTCAAAACAACAGACCACGCAGTCTGCAAAAAAAACATCCGGAAGTTACAGTGCAGCAGACTTCCTCAAAATGCAGCCAAAAATGCAACAGACTCCGATATATAAAAAACCAGATGCAGCAGCCACAACCTGGAATCCGCTTGCGGAAAAAAAAGCAAAACAAAAACAGCATCAGGCATCAGGCATCGGACTCCTGGACAATCCTCTTATCAAAAAGGGCTTTGGAAACACTAAGGCTGCCACTGCTTCCTCTTCCACGCCTGATTATAAAACAGGTGACAGAGTTTCACACATTAAATTTGGAGAAGGTGTAGTCAAGGATATGACTGAGCATTCAGGTGATTATATGGTGACTGTTGAATTTGACAACCAAACCACACGCAAAATGATGGCTTCCTTTGCAAAACTTAAGAAAAAATAACTATTATACTACTAGATATAACGGTTATCTTATGATATAATAATGACCAAATCCAGATGCGTCGCATCTGCCGCACTTCGTGCTATATGATTTTATCGTTCACAAATTCGGTACAAGAAGATAACACCTTCTCTTGCCTTGCGAATTTGTGATATATTTCAACAGACATTTTTTTAAGAAGAAAGGATGGGGATTATGAGCAACAAATTTGAAGATTTGATCAATGCAGCAAAAGTTTCTGAATTATTACACAAAAAAGAACTTGAAGAAAAGAACAAAAACGCTATCGTTATCGTTCTTGCCGTACTCGGTGCGATTGCAGCCGTAGCAGGTATCGCATTTGCGGTTTATAAGTATCTCACACCTGATTATCTTGAGGATTTTGATCCTGATGATTACTCAGATGATTTTGACGATGACTATATCGAGTTCTCTGACGGAGAACCTGAGGCTGAGGACTAATATATATTTGATATGATCTATTATCTAATTTTAATATATATTTTAGACTTAGGCAAATATTATAATTACAAGAATACCGAAGTGGATATTCCATTTCGGTATTTTAACAATTACCTGACATTATAACTGAAACGGAGGAACAACCAATATGAAACTTTGGGGAGGACGATTCACAAAGGAAACCAACCAACTCGTGCACAATTTCAATGCATCACTCTCATTTGACCAAAAATTTTATGAGGAAGACATAACAGGAAGTATCGCTCATGTAACTATGCTCGCTGAGCAGAAGATAATCTCTGCTGAAGACAAAGACACTATAATCGGAGGTCTTAAATCAATTCTTGAAGATATAAAATCTGGAAAACTCATAATCAATGAGGAGCATGAAGATATACACAGTTTTGTAGAAGCTCATCTTATCGAGCGTGTCGGTGATGCCGGAAAGAAACTTCACACCGGAAGAAGCCGTAACGACCAGGTTGCACTTGATATGAAACTCTATACAAGGAAAGAAGTCCTTGAGATGGACAAGCTTCTCAAAAATCTTCTTAATAGTCTCTTAAAGATAATGAAAGAAAATCTTGACACTATAATGCCGGGATTTACTCATCTCCAGAAAGCACAGCCTATAACTCTCGCACATCACATGGGTGCATATTTTGAGATGTTTAAAAGAGACCGCTCACGCCTTAAAGATATATATGAACGCATGAACTACTGCCCACTTGGCTCAGGTGCACTTGCCGGCACTACATATCCATTAAACAGAGAGAGAACAGCAGAGCTCCTTGGTTTTTACGGTCCTACATTAAACAGTATGGACTCCGTTTCTGACAGAGATTATCTCATCGAGTTTTCATGTGCGATGTCTATTATAATGATGCATTTAAGCCGTTTTTGTGAGGAGATAATCATCTGGAACACAAACGAGTACAGATATATTGAGATAGATGATTCATACTCAACCGGCAGCAGTATTATGCCGCAGAAGAAAAACCCTGACATTGCCGAGCTTGTGCGTGGAAAGACAGGCAGGGTTTATGGCTCACTTACTTCACTTCTCACTACAATGAAAGGTCTTTCACTTGCATACAACAAAGATATGCAGGAGGACAAAGAATTTGTATTTGATGCCATCGACACTACAAAGGGATGTATTCTTCTTTTCAACGGTATGCTCGACACAATGACATTCAATAAAGACCGTATGCGTGCAAGTGCAGAAGGCGGATTTACAAATGCTACTGATGCCGCAGATTATCTTGTTAAACACGGTGTTCCATTCAGGGATGCACACGGAATTATTGGTCAGCTTGTACTTTACTGCATAGACAAAAATATATCACTTGGAGAAATGACTCTTGACGAATACAAAGCGATAAGCCCTGTATTTGAAGAAGATATATACGATGCAATAAGCATGGAAACCTGTGTCGATAAACGAAACACAATCGGTGCACCGGGACCACAGGCTATGCGTGATGTTATAAAATTATATGACGAATATCTTGCTGGGTAGAAAAGAGCAAAACCAGCGTTTTGCTCCTTTCTACTATGTTACGAACATTTTGCTATAACTAAAAAAGAAAAAGTTTTTGCAGGCTACAACCTACAAAAACTTTTTCTTTTTTAATACTATAAGCATAACTGCACACACAATAAGTATCACTCCACAGATAATCCCAAAACCAAACGGTGTATTTGAAAACGGAACCCATTTTGAATTTACGTTCATTCCATATATTCCTGAAATAAGAGTTGGAATACCCATGACGAGCGTAACTATCGTAAGCGTCTTCATTACATTATTCAGTCTGTTGTCAATAACTGATGACATAAGTTCTCTTGTTCCGTTTACTATATCTCTGTATATGCTTGTCATCTCAATAGCCTGCTGGTTCTCGACAATTACATCATCAAGCAGATCCTTATCATCAGGATACTGCTCAAGTCTTTTATATCTTGTCAGTCTGTCCATTACAACGGCATTTGCACGAAGCGATGTTGCAAAGTAGACAAGCGTTGACTCTAAGGCATGGAGATCTATAAGGTCTATATCTTCCGTATCATCATCGATTCTCTCCTCTATTTCAGTACGCTTCTTATCTATAACCCTAAGGCTGGTCTGATAGGATGATGCCACTCTAAACAATATCTGATAAACAAATCTGAGTTTTTTCTTTGTACTAAACTCCTTTACCCTTCCATTTACAAATGCTTGCAATATAGAAGTCTCCTCAGTACAGACAGTAATAATCGTATCTGATGTAAGTATGATGCCAAGCGGTATAGTAGTATATGCTTCTTTATCGTGTCTTATCTCAGTCGTAGGTATATCAATGAGAATAAGTGTATATCCATCCTCAAGCTCCACACGCGAGCTTTCCTCTTCATCAAGTGCTGCCAACAGATCTTGAATATCTATATTTAACTTTTCTGCTACTTCCTCACCTTCAGAAACCGTCGGGTTTACCATATCAATCCAGATTCCCTGAGTAAGTTCAGAAACCTCATATATCTTTTTATCATCTGTCCTGTAATACTTAACCACTTAATCTCACCAGCTTTCTTTCATTTTTTAATGACAATGCAGACATTTGCAATCCGCTTTCGCTGCTTTCCCATGAATACATTCACTTTGCTTATCTGCATTCTCAAAACACATTTAATTATACCCTATCCCCTGAATCCTTGCAACACAATACTTATCTGCTCAAGTAAAAGATACTTTACATCCCAATAATCTTCGCTCTTTGTCCATGCCTTTGCCTGCATCTTTATGTTGACCGGTGTAAGTTTATCAACAACAACACATCTGTTCATTTCATGAAGTATCCTTTCATTGCTCTCGATAAGCTTCATTATCTCAGTTTTCACTTCCTCGATATTTGCATCTAAAGAAACCGTAAACTCTAACACAAGCATTCTTTCGTCCTGCTTAGTTGTATTTGTGACATTTGAGTTTGAAATGGTACCGTTCGGTATAACGACAACCTTGTTATCCGTGGTGGCTATCCTTGTATAAAATATATCTATACTCATAACCGTTCCCTCAGCACCGGCAGTGATTATATAATCTCCCACTCTAAAAGGCTTCAAAAGAAGTATAAGCACACCACCTGCAAGATTTGAAAGACTTCCCTGCAACGCAAGACCAACCGCCAGTCCTGCCGAGCCAAGAACCGCAACAATAGAACTTGTACCTATGCCGATTATTCCTGCTATAACCATCAGGAGTAGAATATTATAGGCAAATGTGGCAAGTGACATAACAAACTTTTGAACACTTATCTCTACCGCCTTACGCTCCATAGTCTTTTTTGTAACCTTGAGAGCCAGTTTGACAAGTTTTCTTCCAATAATAAAAACAATTACCGCTATCAGAAGTGTCTTTGCAAAATCAAGCAGCCATTCTCTCTGGCTAAGCAGATATTGTATAAAAAAGCTTGTTTTCTGCTTATCAGATGCAGATGAGTTCATGACTTTCTGAAGTTCATCGACACCTATCGCCTTTCCACTTGCAGACTGCTCCACGACACCCGCTGCTGAGCTTAAAAGCCCTCTTGTATATAACATAAATCCCTCCTGTTTACCGTTATGCACTCTCTATATCTTCTAAATAAAGAATTTTCCACCACTTATTACCATACGCAACAAAAGCTTTGGGACTTGCCTGTAATATTAAATCCTGTGAATAAAAAGACCGCTCCTGAGCTTTGGCTCAAACCATGTACTCTTAGGTGGCATTAAAAGACCTGCATCTGCCACATCAAACAATTCTGATATAGATGTAGGATACATTGCAAATGATACTTTCATATCTGAATCAGCACGCTTTTCAAGTTCCTTAAGACCTCTTATACCACCGATAAAATCTATTCTCTCATCTGTTCTCGGATCTTTTATTCCAAGAACCGGTTCAAGAAGATAATTCTGTAACAGTGAAACATCGAGCGACAATACAGGGTCATTTATCTCAAGAAGCTCTTTCTTTGCAGAAAGCATATACCATTTTCCTGATAAATACATTGAAACCTTACCTTTTTTGTCAGGATGTTTTGCTTCACTTAAAGTTGTGACCTCAAAATTATCTTTGATTTTTTCGATAAATTCATCCTCTGAAAGTCCATTCAGATCCTTTACCGTGCGGTTATAATCCATTATCATAAGCTGGTCATCCGGGAAAAGCACTGATAAGAAATAATTAAATTCCTCCATTCCGTCATAACCATGATTTTCTTTTCTTCTCTTTAATCCGACTTTGACCGCAGAAGCTGCCCTGTGATGTCCATCTGCTATGTATATCTCTCCAATGCCTGCAAACGCATTTTTGATAATCTCAACCTCTTTACTTTCAGCAATCTTCCATACTGTATGACCTATGCCGTCAACCGCCGTAAAATCATAAAGCGGACTTTCCTCAGTCATAACTTTTGACACTACATCATTTATTGCTTTTTTAGATCTGTATGCAAGAAAGATAGGTCCTGTCTGTGCACTTAATGTATCTACATGTCTGATACGATCCTGTTCCTTTTCCTCTCTTGTATTTTCATGCTTTTTAATAACATTATTTACATAATCGTCAACACTTGCACATGCAACAATCCCCGTCTGCTCTCTTCCATCCATCGTAAGTCTGTAAATATAATAACACTCATCATCATCCGTTACATATATGCCGTCTGCCACCATACTCTCAAAAATTTCTTTTGCCTTGTCATAAACCTGCGGTGCATATGTATCAACACTGTCATCAAACTGAGTTTCTGCCCTGTCTATCTTCAAAAAAGATAAAGGTTCTCTCCTCACCTCTTCTGCTGCCTCCGCCCTGTTATAAACATCATAAGGTAATGCTGCAACCCTGTCTGCGACATCTGTATCCGGTCTTATTGCAACAAACGGTTTAATTATTGCCATAATACTTTTCCTCCATTTTTCTATAACTTTTTGCTTATATTTAACAGTTCAGCCATAAAAAGATAATTGGCAATACAATGAGCTTGTTCATTGTAT
>ENA-ORTB01001746-ORTB01001746.1-human-gut-metagenome-genome-assembly--contig:-NODE-1746-length-22713-cov-30.320637_pt1 | contig 22713 bp, 16 predicted proteins | sample MGYA00241905_ERZ509174 | MGnify/ENA primary metagenome ERZ509174 (study PRJEB26280, sample SAMEA2338851) | human gut metagenome | biome: human gut; feature: human-associated habitat; material: faeces... | reverse complement strand
AACTTTTAGATGCACCATGGCATAATGAAGAAATTAAGTAATGCGTCAGCCCTGCGACCGAAGTAAGACAACGTTGTTGCGATATTTCTATAATTTACTTCCGCTCCGCCGTTTTTCAGTGTATGTCGCTTTAAAAAAGGATAATCTAAAAAATAAAAAAAAGGCGATTTTACTTATTGCAAAAGGCTAATAATAAGGTGATATATTGTGTAAAATGGAGCAAATGATAAAAAATAGACTAAAAAACGAATAATTAGACCTTTTGAGGTTTTCCGGAACATTGTTATTTTGCACTCGTAAATAAAGTACTAAAAACAACAAAGAAAAATGAGACACAGATTTGTTTTATTTTACAGCATTGTATGTATGCTGTTTTTTGCATCGTGCTCTAATGACGATGCCGGAAGTGTAATCGATCCGAATGGAAGTGGGACCATTTCGCTAAGCGTAGCGGCCGATGCGGATTTTAAATCATCGAGAGCGGTGAATGAATCGGAATATGCGAATACATCAAATTATACAGTGCAAATTTTGAAAGACGGCAAAAATGTCGGTCAGTGGACATATAATAACATTCCTGAGTTTATAGATTTAGCTAACGGAAGTTATCAGCTGAAAGCTTTTTACGGCAAGGATTTGCCCGCTTCTACAACTGGTATGTATGTAGAAGGTACTAATAAGTTTGATGTGAATAGTGATACAAAGTCGGTTGAAGTAACATGTACTCCGGTATGTGCACGCGTAAAAGTTGCGTTCTCTGCTGACATGAGTAAATATTTTAGTGATTATTCGGTTAAATTCACTACTAAGGCATTGAAGGCCGATACAGGAACCCCATTTACATGGGAAAAGAGTTCTACTGATCCTGTTTATTTAAAAGTGGATAACGCTGAAAACGTAGAGACTGTTATAAGTTTGATGTCTTTATCAACAGGAAAAGTGACATCAGTAAATAAAACCTATACATTGAACCCTAAAGACTCGTTTACGTTAACTGTTAAACCTGTTGTTAAGAGTGGAAATGTAGGTATAGAAATAGAAATTGATGAAACAACTAATGATATACCTGTAGACATTGTTATTCCTTCTGAATGGAAATAATCTTGTTGTAAATATCTCGAAATTAAATGAATATGAAATACTTCAATAAAATATTAGCTATAGGCTTGTTGTTATGTGCAGGTCTCTCGTCTTGTGAGATGAAAGATGAGATAAAAGGCGAAAAGAATGGAAATTCTGATTTTGGCTATTTGGAATTAGGTGTTGGTGTTAGTGCAAAAACCAATCAGTCTTCTAGAGCTGAAGCCGAAACTGTATCGGCAGACGAATTCCCTGTTGAAATAAATGGTGTAACTGCATCTGATTATAAAAAGACTTTCAATACTTATGCAGAGCTGAAAGCTCAGGGTAAAATAGAACTTCCTGTAGGTTCTTATATTGTAAAGGCGCATACGCCTGGTGATATCAAGCCTCAGATGGACGCTCCTTATTATTATGGAGAAGCTTCGAACTTGATTATTACTAAAGATGTTACTTCTGAGGTAACAGTGACATGTACGATGAAGAATACTAAGATTTCATTGAAATACACTGAAAAATTTCTTAAATCATTGACTTCATGGACTATTACGGTTACCGATGGAACATCTAACATTTTGAGTTATGATAACACTAATACGACCCCGAGTTCTAAATATTGGCTGATTGCTGATAAGGTATCGGATATCAAAGTTCATATTGACGGCGTAAATGTACAAGGTAGTAAAGTGTCAGAAGATCGTATTATAACAAAACCTTCTGGAGCTGCTAGTGAATACTGGGGAGGTAATGACGATTTAACTATTACTATGGATATTAATGAAGAGGTAGTTAAACCGGGTGTTACAGGCATTACAGTGAGAGTAGATGTTACGTTTAAAGAAACTGGTGATACTGTAGAAATACCTGTAGAGCCAGATAATGGCGGTGGAACAGATCCAGAGCCAGAACCAGAAGGAAATGCTCCTACAATTACCAGTGAATACTTGGCTAATCCTATTACATGTCTTTATGATTCTTCTACAGAAAGTATTACTGGTGCTCCTGCTGCTGCATTGGTAAATATTGCCGCCGAAGCTGGAATTAAATCGCTTATGGTGAAAATTACAGCTGGTAACACAGGATTTGCCGGAGCGTTGCAACCATTGGGCTTAGACACTGGAAAAGATTTGTTGACTTTGGATTCAAGTAATTCTATGGATGGTATCTTGATAGAAGTTTTGAACCCATTACCAAAATCTGGAGATAAATCTTATTCATTGGATATCGCTAAATTTATTTCGATGATGGGAGCTTATGGCTCAACTACAAGTGATGGGCATGTATTTGATATAACAGTAACAGACGCAAATAATAAATCGGCTGCTGCTACTTTAAAGGTAGTTATTAATAACAAGGAGTAATGGAGGAATTAAGATGAAAAAAATATATAGTCTCTTATTGTTATTCTGCTTTTGTATAGGCTTGTTTAGCTGTCAAAGCGAAGAGGAGATAGGAACTGAAGTGGGATATTTATCTCTTTCTGTAGGACAAGATATTTCTACGAATGAGTCTCGTGCTGTACCGTCTAATTATAATCCTAAACAGATAGCTGTTCAGATTCTGAATGCAAAAAATACTGTAGTGAAAACCACGGATGATTGGACCGAATGGAAAAATCAGCTTATAGAATTGCCTGTTGGTAAATATACTATCAAGGCTTCTTCGGCAGGATTCGATGGTAATGATGCTGCTTTTGAAATACCATATTATGCCGCTTCAAAAGAAATAGAGATAAAAAGCGGAAAGAATTTGAGTGAAACGTTGACTTGTCTTCTGGCTAATGTTAAAGTTACCGTACAGTATGATCCGGCTTTTGTAGCTGCCTTTAAAAAGGTTTCTGCTAAAGTAGGTGATATAGCAGGCACTTTTCAGCCGTTGACTTTCGTAACTACTGAAACTCGTTCTGCATATTTCCCTGTAACTAATCTGTATGCTACAGTTGAAGTAGTAAACAATGCTGGTATTTGGCATGAACTGAAGAAAGAATTTACAGAAGTAAAAGCTCGCGATCATTATATATTGAAGTATCGTTTGGCTGATACAGGTAATGGAAATGTAACGGTTGTGGTAGATCCTAAGACTAACACGTACGAATATACATTTACTTTGGGGGCTAACACTAAATCTGCTAAATTGTCTGCTAACGCATGGAGTACATTCGCTACATTGACAGCTTCAAGTGTTTCAGGCATTACTGAAGGTCAGACTGTTTCTTTCGAATATCGTGCACAGGGCACAGAAGAATGGTCTTCTCTGACTGCAACAAGCGGTGATGGTAAATATACGGCTCAAGTAACAGGACTTGCTCCGGGTAAGACATATGAGTATCAGTTAGTTTCTGAAGGCGCTACTATAGGCTCTGTCGCTTCGTTTACAACAGAAACTCAAGTGGCTTTGCAAAATGGCGGATTCGAAGATTGGTATCAAGATGGAAAGATTTGGTATGCTGCTTCTAAGGAAACATATAACGCAAGTAACTATATGTGGGATACTAGTAACCCTGGTGGTGGCGCTTTTGGATTTAATCCTACAACAAGTGACGCTACTGTTAAACATTCGGGTAATAGCTCTGCAAAATTGGAATCTCAATATGCTGTGGTTAAATTTGCTGCTGCAAGTTTGTATTATGGTCGTTTTGGTAAATTGATAGGAATGACTGGTGCAGTGATTAACTTTGGTCAGCCGTTTACTTCTCGACCTACTGCGCTACATGGATATTATCAGTATGCTCCTAAGGCAATAGATTATGTTGGTGACAAACAGCCTGCTGGCACTGTTAAGAAGGGAGATATGGATATTTGTGCTATTTATATTGCATTGGCTAAGAAACAATATTCAGTGGATAATACTAATCCTGAAACGTTTATTGATTTTAACAACGATGAAAATATAATAGCTTATGGCGAGTTGCCTGCTTCAGACTGTGTAGCAACTGGTGATGTATGGAAAGAATTTACTATAAATCTGAAATATAAGAGTATGACAGAAAAACCGACCCATCTTATAATAGTATGTAGCTCTAGTAAATATGGTGATTACTTTACTGGAGGTAAGGGTAGTGTTTTGCGTCTTGATGACTTTAATTTGGTTTATGGTGATACCCCTTCTGCTTGGTAATAATATTTCTTAAATAATGAATATACCCTCTGCCTTTTGGGGTAGAGGGTGTATTCTTTTTTGTATTTTTGTTTGTTATTGAAAAAAAATAGATGGTAAAGAAGCTTCTTGTTGTTTTAATGTTGGTTGTGATTGTTGCTACTACAGCAATGGCACAAAGTTCTGGACGAAAGATACAACGTATTGATCGTGGATTGCAAGGTCATGTTTTTGTACCTAAAGGACAATGGCTGACTGGAGGAAGTGTTTCTTATAAGGAAACAAGTCAAGATAATCTGAACTTCTTGGTTCTAAAAAATGTTGAAGGGAAAGGATATACCTTTAAAGTAAGTCCATATATGGGTTATTTCTTTAGAGATAATATGGCAGCGGGTTTTCGCTTTGCTTATAATCGCACATATATGGACTTAAATAATTTCGAGCTAAATTTAGGAGAAGATTTTAATATTAGCTTGAAAGATCTGTATTATTTAGAGCATAAGTATGAAGTGTCTGGTTTCTTGCGAACTTATATGCCTATTGGAAGCAGTAAGATCTTTGGTCTATTTAATGAATGTCGTTTGACTTACGGCTATAGTACAGGGAAAAACTCAACTGGCTCGGGGGCAGATTATGATGGAACATTTGAACGTGCGCATAATTTGCAGATAGGTATTTCTCCAGGACTGACGGCTTTTGTGACTGATTTTGCGGCAGTTGAAGTCTCTCTTAATGTAATGGGATTTAATTTTAAATGGCAAGATCAGAAGACAAACCAAATAGAAACAGGTAAACAGCGAATAACTGGCGGAAACTTTAAGATAGATTTATTTTCTATCAATATTGGTATGACCTTTTATTTATAATCTGGTTAAATAGATGATTGTATGATGAAGAAACAAATAATTCCATTTCTTTGCTTTGTCTTTTTGATTTGCTCTTGTGCGATAAAAAATGATATTCCTTACCCTATCATAGAAGCGGAAATACTTTCTATGGAGGTAGAGGGGCAATGTGCTTCGCCGTCAGGTGGAAGTACACAGGCCGCTATAAACAAGAAAGAACGGACTGTTACTTTGTATGTTGATGATACGGTTGACTTGGCAAACTTAAAAATTAATAGACTTACTTTTACGGAGGAAGCTTTGCTGCATCCGGATTCAACTGTTTGCCAGAACTGTCATAAATTCCCTCAAACGGGGTTTGAGTCTTTGGATGATTTGCCGGTTTCTACAAATTCACGGATGAATTTCACAAATCCGGTGAAGTTTACTCTTAGTACTTATCAAGATTATTTGTGGACTGTTACCGTTAAGCAAATATTGGAGCGTGACTTTGAATTACAGAATCAGGTGGGTAAACCTGTAATAGATGAGACTTCTCGTCAAGTGATAATATATGTTGCAGAAGAACAGCCCTTAAATGCCATAAAGGTTTCAAAATTTGATTTGGGTGGAGAGCACGGTAGCGTAGAACCTGACCCTATGGCATCTTCAACTTTTGATTTTTCTTCTCCTGTTTCTTTTCAAGTGCGAAGAGGTTGGGAGGAAGTATATACTAAGTGGACCGTCTTTGTACAGCATGTAGCCAGTGGATCTCAAAGTTCGGAAGCTACAATTTTTCCGATGGCTACAAGTGCTTTGTTGAGCGGTAGCGTGCAGAGTGGAAAAAGTGTATCTATTGAATATAAGAAAAAGTCGGCTACATCGTGGACTTCTTTGTCGTCTGCCTATATAACAGTTAAAGGAACTTCATATTCAGCTACTTTATCAGGACTTTCTGTCGGTACGAATTACAACTTGCGAGTAAATGTTGGTTCTGAGACAGGAACTGAACAATCTTTTACTACAACTCAAGCTGTAGCTTTGGAAAATGGAAGTTTGGAAGATTGGAATCAGGTAGGTAATCAGTGGAATCCATGGAGTTCAGGTGGAAACTCATTTTGGAATACAGGAAATAAAGGTACGGCAATTATTGGAGCTTCTGTTACGACTCCGGTTTCGGAAAGCGTGTCGGGTAAAGCTGCTTTGTTGGCTTCTCGTTATGTGGCTTTGAAAGGTTTGGCTGCAGGTAATTTGTTTACTGGTGATTTCCAACTTTCTGGATTGAATGGTATATTGACATTGGGACGAGAATTCACATCTTTCCCTACGTCGCTGACATTCTATTGTAAGTATATTACCTCTAAGATTACACGTACTGTTTCTATGTATGAGAGTCTTAAGGGTGAAGATGATATGTGTCACATTTACATCGCTTTGACTACAGACAAAGTTATTATCAATACGGCTAATGAAGACGCTTTTGATAAAGATGGAAGTTCTGTCATTGCTTATGGTGAATTCATTTCAAATAAAGATGTATCAGGAACAGAAGTAAACGGATATAAGAAAATTGACATACCTTTGGAGTATAAGAAAAAAGGTGTTGCCCCCAAATATATTATTATAGTATGTACGTCAAGTCGTTATGGGGATTTCTTTACTGGTGGTGAAGAAAGTAAATTATGGCTTGATGAAATGCGCTTAAATTATGAATGATGATATGCTAAGATTCAGGAATTATATATGGCTTTTGTTACTGATGACTGTCGGGCTAATTGCTTGTCAGTCGGATGTTTATTCGACGCAGACCGAAAGTAAGTCGGGATTTTATATATCATTATGCGATGATGTATCAGTAGACTCTCGTGCCACTCCATCAGAATTAGGCGCGCCTGTGGCTTCGAACTTTGATTTGAAAATAACAAATAAAGAAACAGGGAACTTATTATACGATGGTAAGTTTACGGATGGTCTTATTCCGGCTGCGCAAGGTGAATATAAAATTGTTGCGTCGTATGGAAGTAATTTGGAATTAGGACTTGATACTCCTTATTATGAAGGTACTGCTGATGGTGTTGTAGAAACAGATAAGGCAACTACGGTTTCTGTGCAATGTAGGGTAGCCAATGCTTTGGCTTCAGCTGTTTTTAGTAACTCGGAAGTTTTTGAAAAGGAATTTTCAAGTTATGCGTTGAAGGTTTCTGTTGGCTCACAATATGTAACGTTGAAGCCTACGGATAATAAAAGTGCGTATTATAGGGCTGGAGCGCATCCTTCGTTTGCTTTTGTTGGTGTAATGACGGACGGAACGCGAGTGGAAATTCCTATTGAAAATGAAAAACTTCAGGATGAAGCAACATTTGCAGCTGCGGCTCATTGTAAGATTACATTAACAATGGAGGCTACATCTGGATTGAAACTGAAGATTGAAAAGATAGAGGTAGAAAAAGTAACTGTAAGCGAGACTATCCCTGTGGAATGGCTTCCTAAGCCGAAGGTCTCGGGATTCGAAGACATTACTTACGTGGAAACCGACGACGCTCCACAGAATGCAGTGATAGATTATACAGCATCGCTCCCTATTCAAGATATGGAGCTGACATTGAATATGCAGGATGAGCAGTATAGCATATATAATAAAACTTATACGCTCTCTACACTGACTAGTGAAGACCGTGCCAACCTTGGTAAGTTGGGCATAGAATTGCCAGAAGTTGGAGTAGCAAAAACCGGAACAATCAATTTGCAGAATCTTATCGGAACCATGCAGACCAATGCCGGTGCTACGGTAGATAACACTTTCAGCCTGCGTGTAAAAGCGAATAACCGCTGGAGCGATGAAACCGCCTCTGCAAAGACTTATAAAGTAGAGGTGGTGAAGCCGGAGTTTTCGGTAAGTGTTTATCCCGGTAATATCTGGACTAAAGAGTTTACGGTAAATCCTCTTGCGGAAAATGAAGTGACGAAAGGTAAGTTCGAGAAGTTAAATTCAAGTTTAGAATATCAATATAGTGTGGATAATGTTAATTGGGAAACAATTAATAGTTCTAACTTGCGGCAGCAAGGTTTAACTTCAGGAAAGAAGTATTATGTAAGAGCCTATTATAGAAATGCTGTTCCATCGACTGTAAAAACTATAGAAACTGGTGGCGAAATTGCGATTCCTTATGGTGATATGGAGAGCTGGGTGTCAGAAACAAAGAAACTGATTCCTGGGGCTAATATCTTTAAGAGTGTGAAAATTACAGGCTACAATCCTGATAATAATATATGGGCTTGTGTAAATCAGAAAACTTTTGGTGGTAGTCCGAATATTAACTCTACATATAATTTGAATCCGTCTACTTATCGTGAAACAGGCAGAAATGGAAAAGGTTATGCTGCTGCTTTGCGTACGGTAGGTTGGGATAATGGTTCTGGAAATACAACATCTATCATTTATCATATTTCAGCAGGTAAATTGTTTATAGGTTCTTATAGCTTTACCCATAAGAGTGGACCTGAAAACTATAATTATGGAATGGTGTATAATTCACGGCCTACAGCGCTAAAGGCTTATTTTACATACTCTCCTTATTCAGGGGATTCATTTAAAGCATGGATTGTGTTGGAAAATCGTGATAATGTAGATGATGTGAAGCGGATTGGTTATGGAGAAGTTGTAAAAGGAGATGCTGTCTCTTCTTTCACAGAGTTAAATATACCAATTACTTATGATTCAAAATATCAAGAATATGCCATTACCCATATGTATGTAGTATTTTCTTCATCGGCTGCATGTTCTGAAAATGAGGGTGATGAAACTAATAATTTGAAAGGTAAGGTTACTGGAGGTGATTATCATAATGGAAGTGTTTTGGTAATTGATGATGTTTCCTTAGTTTACGACAAATAAAAAATGGCTTATGAAACATATTCTATATATAATAGTTTGCAGTATTGTTGTTCTCTTTGCCTCGTGTACAAAGAATGATATTCTTACTACCGATGAGGCGGGATACCTTTCTTTGCAGAATATAGAGAAAATCAGCCCTATCGTATCCACTGTAACTTCGCGTGCCGATGCAAATACTCAAACTGATGGCTTGACTGTAGAAATATGGCAAGGCGAAAAACGCTTGTATCAGCTGTCGGAAGCCGAAGTAAACGTAAAAGTAAAGCTCGATGCAGGGGATTACAAGCTGAAGGTTTACAGCAGCAACTACGGAAAGGAATCGGATTGGACTAATGACGATAAGGGAGCACCTATTTATTATAAAGAGGAGTCGTTCAGCATTAAGGCGGGAGAGACTTGCTTCTTGACGGTAAAAGTCCCCATGCTGGTATATGCTGTGCAGCTCACTTTACCAGACTCATTCGGAGAGTGGTTCCCGATTTACACCTTTACTGTGACTAGTGGTACACGTGCGGTAACACTCAAAGCAGGCGAGATCGCCTACTTCTCTTATAATAGCGGTACTACCTTTGCTTATAAACTTACCATGCAGAATGCCGATGGGGAAGAGCAGAGCAAAGAAGGCACATACGGCACAGACCAAGTTGTTCAACAAGGACACCTTTACGACGTTAACTACAGTCTTGTCAACCAGACACTCTCTGCGTTTGGCGATTGAGTTTTACGGATTGCCCGTTAATACATAAAATCTACTCCAGCAGCATAAAAACGTATGCTGGAGTAGAATTATAAAACATTTCTCAATTTTTCTTTCGAAAGAATTTGGCGGTTGGAAATAAATCACTATCTTTGCAGCGCAATTGAGGGTAACTCAATATGTAACGCAACGCAAATTAAAAAAGGTGCCATAGCTCAGTTGGTAGAGCAAAGGACTGAAAATCCTTGTGTCCCCGGTTCGATTCCTGGTGGCACCACATAAAAGAGAGAATGACGTATTGTTGTTCTCTCTTTTTTTGTGCGTATAATGCACATGTTTACATAAAACTTATCTTACCTTGGCGTTCCGTATATGCCAAGTAAATCAAACTTGTTTGTTAAATATTATTTAGCAAAATATTGTCGTGTATTTAATATTCTAATTTATTTATTCGGTCGTAGTTAATTATAAATTACATCTAATTAACGTTATTCTCTATAGTCGTTCTATAGCTAATGTTTCGTATTCTTTCGTATAAAAGACTTAATATGTCTTGTTTGGGTTGGAAAAGTTGTATTTATGAAGTATATATTCAATTTTGTGGATTTGAGATGGAAGATTGAAAAAAATCCATATATACGTTAAAAAAACATTTGCTTTTTTATGTCATTTTACTCATATTTGCGATTGTAATAGTTTTGTAATGAAGTTGTAAAGACTTGGAAACTATTGAATAGCGTAGAAATAGCGTGAACAAATACAAATATTATTAACATCAAATTCCGCCAACGGGTTAGATAAATTTAGAATTATGACAGAACCGATTGTTCGAATTGAGCATTTATCCCACCGGTATAGCGTGCAATGGGCCATTCGCGATATCAATATCGAGATTAACAAGAATGGCGTATACGGCCTTTTGGGGTCGAACGGAGCCGGTAAGTCTACCACGATGAATATCATGTGTGGTGTTTTGAACCAAACAGAAGGAGAGGTTTATTTGAACGGTATCAACTTGAGAAAGAATCCAGTAGAAGCCAAAAAGAATATTGGTTTCTTGCCTCAAACTCCTCCTTTGTATCCTGAAGCAACAGTCGACGAGTACCTTACTTATTGTGCGCAACTCCGTCATGTAGAAAAATCGCGTATTCGTGATATGGTGGAAGTTGCCAAGCATAAATGTGGAATAGCGCATTTTAGCAAACGACTGATCAGTGCATTGTCTGGCGGTTATCAGCAACGTGTGGGTATAGCTCAAGCAATCGTACACAATCCTCGTTTCGTGGTATTGGACGAACCTACCAATGGACTCGACCCAAATCAGATTCTCGAAATCAGACAACTCATTAAAGAAATAGCGTCCGATCGCGCTGTAATGCTTTCTACTCATATCCTTTCGGAAGTACAAGCCGTGTGCGACGAAATCAAGATGATAGAGCATGGTAATGTAGTATTCTCTGGTAGTATTCAAGATTTCAACAATTATGTTACCCCGAGTACCTTTATTGCAGTATTGAAGAATCCTCCTTCTATTGAAACCTTGCGCCAAATTCCGGATATCACCGAAGTAGAGCATATCACTTCTACACGTTTCCGCTTCCATTTTGACGATACTGATATTAATATGGTAGAAAAAATGGCAGAGCTGAGCGTACAGAACGGATGGCAAGCTGCGGAAATCATTCCCGAGCATGATTCGCTGGATATTGTTTTTGCGCAATTGTCGGGCAAGAAAGCGAAACAACAATCTAAACAATAAAAACTAAACCCATCGGATTTTTCCTTTCGTGGGGGATATCTGATGGATATTATTCTATAAAAGAAGATATGAAAACAACACTTCGAATAGCCGCCGCAGAATTAAGATACCTTTTCTGTTCGCCGGTGGCATGGCTGATATTAGTCATTTTCTCAGTGCAAGTAGGCCTTAGCTTCACCGATGCTTTCATGCAGCAGGTGCAGTACGAGGGTATGGGGTATAGCTTATGGGAAGTTACTAGTTCTATTTTTACTGGATGGAGAGGTCTATTCCCATCTTATTTGCCTAACCTTTATCTCTACATTCCTTTGCTGACGATGGGGCTTATGAGCCGTGAATATAGTAGCGGATCTATAAAGCTACTTTTCTCATCGCCTATCAATGACAAGCAAATCATCCTGGGCAAGTATATTTCAGTGCTGGTATATAATCTGGTATTGATTATGCCGTTGCTTATTATCACTGTTTTTTGTGGTATTACCATTGACAATGCTGACGTTCCATTGATTCTTACAGGTGTTTTAGGTATATATTTACTTATTTCTGCCTATGGTGCTATAGGTCTTTTTATGTCGAGTATCACTCAGTACCAAGTAGTTGCCGCAGTAGGTACGCTTATCGTACTGGCCGCTCTTAACTATGTTGGCGAAGTTGGTCGCGATTATGATTTTGTACGCGATATAACTTATTGGCTTTCTATTTCAGGACGTGCTCACCAATTCATTGCCGGCATGATATGTAGCGAAGACTTGCTTTACTTCTTCATTGTAATAGCTTTGTTTATATGTCTTTCCATTGAAAGACTGCATGTTCGCCATAAAAAGAATACACCGGCTAAGACTTGGGGTATGTATGCAGGAACTGTCGTTGCTGCTTTGTTCCTTGGATATGTTACTTCATTGCCAGCTTGTAAATTCTATTACGATTCTACTGCTACTAAAAAGAATACGTTGACTAAGGTTAGTCAAGACATTATGAGCAAATTAGATGGCGACTTGAAAATTACCACATACGTCAACCTGCTCGATAGAGATGCGTATGCCGGATTACCACGTATGCGTAACGAAGACCGAGACAGATTTGAACGTTACATTCGTTTCAAGCCGGAAATCAAGATGGAGTATGTGTATTATTGGGATCAGTCTACCAATCCGTCAAGCAGTGAAAGTTTCTTCCCCAAAGGATTAACGCTGCAAGAAAAGGCGGAACGTATGGCAAAGACCATGAATCTCAACTATAACATGTTCCTTACCCCCGATAAGATGAATGAAATCATGGACTTGACTCCAGAAGGTCATCGATTTGTACGATTGATAGAAAGAGGCAATGGACAGAAAGCATATCTTCGATTGTACGACGATAACATGAAGTTCCCTGAAGAAACTGAAATATCGGCAGCGTTGAAGCGCTTTATCGTGAAATCGCCTAAGGTGGCTTTCCTTGTAGGAAACGGAATGCGTGACATCAAGAATACTGGCGACCGTGGTTACAGCCGTTTCGCTAATGATATCTATTTCCGTCACTCTTTGGAAAATCAAGGTTTCGATGTAGTAACTTGTTCTTTGGTATCTGATATTCCGCAAGATATAGATATCGTGGTATTGGCAGACTTGCGTAACCCGCTGTCGGAAACAGAAAATGCACATTTGGAAAATTATATCAATCGTGGTGGCAATCTCTTCATCTTGGGAGACACACGTCGTCAGGCTGCTATGAATTCTATTGTTGAACAATTCGGCGTTTCGTTTACTCCCGGTACGCTCGTTTCAGACGTAAGAGAGGATGACTCGGAAAATCCGTCTTTGCTGATTGGACGTTTTACACAAGCGGCGGCAGATAACTTCGCTTTATATAAAAGACCAAAGGAATGGGGTCAAGTAGTAACTATGCCCGAAACTGCAGGATTGCTGTTTGATGCATCTAAAGGCTTTGAGATGATTCCTGTTCTTACTACTGATAGTACTTACTGGACCGAATTGCAAACTACCAATTTCGTAGACAGTATTCCTGCTTTTAATCCAGAGAAGGGAGAATTAAGAGGGGCTTATATTACAGCCATGGCTTTGCATCGCCAAATTAACGGTAAAGATCAGCGTGTCGTAATCACTGGTGATGCCGACTGTGTAAGTAATGGCGAGTTTGGACGCAGTCATGGTGGGTATTATTCTACTAACTTTACTATTATATCAGGTACATTCAGTTGGCTCTCATACGATGAATATCCTTTGAATACAGAACGTCCAAGTGGCAAGGATTCAAGTTTGAGCATTTCTAAGAGTACTTTCAAATGGGCCAAGTATGGTTTCTATGTAGTTTACCCATTGCTGTTAGTCGTTATTGGAATGACAATCAGCATTCGTAGAAAGAGAAATTAAGTTTGAACATATTAATAATGTATATCCAGATATGGAAGAACCTATTGTAAGAGTTGAACACTTATCGCACCGCTACAGCGTAGATTGGGCGATTCGAGATATCAATTTTGAAGTGAGAAATAAAGGAATATTCGGCTTGTTGGGTTCCAACGGAGCCGGAAAATCCACTACCATGAATATTATTTGCGGCGTACTGAACCCAACAGAAGGTGATGTATATATCAACGGAATCAACTTGCGCGAGAATCCTGTAGAAGCGAAGAAGTTTATAGGTTTCTTACCGCAAAAGCCGCCGTTGTATCCAAACTTGAGTGTAGAGGAATACTTGACTTACTGCGCCAACTTGCGTTTGATGAATCAAACCGATATTCCACAAGCTGTAGAACGTGCCATGGAACGTTGCTGTATCACTCATTTCCGCGAACGCTTGCTTCGTAACCTCTCTGGTGGTTATCAGCAGCGTGTAGGTATAGCACAAGCCATCGTGCATCAGCCTAAGTTCGTGGTGCTCGATGAGCCTACCAACGGACTCGACCCTAATCAGATAGTGGAAATCCGTAACTTGATAAAAGAGATAGCTACAGACCATGCTGTGATGCTTTCTACACATATCTTGCCAGAAGTAGAGGCTACTTGCGATGAAATACGTATGGTGGAAAATGGTCATATAGTATTCTCTGGTACTATCGAAGATTTTAATAACTATGTGGCTCCTACCTCATTCAGTCTTTCATTAGAGAAAGAGGTAAGCCCCGAGGAATTGAAGTTAGATGGTGCTACGGCAGTAGACGTTTTAGGCGGAAACAATTACCGTATTCATTTTAATGCTTCGAACGAAGACATTACTGAAAAATACATCGCAATGAATGTTTCAAAGCATTGGGGACTAAAAGAAATACGTGTAGAGCGTCTGTCTCTTAATGAGATTTTCGCGCGTCTTTCTGGCAAAGCAAAAACCAATGTGAACAACGATTAATCAACTCTTGAAAGTAAATAAATAACATTATGAAAACAACATGGAAAATAGCCCAAGCTGAACTGAAAAGCCTTTTCAGTTCGCCTATCGCATGGCTGATTCTTATCATATTTACCTTCCAGGCAGGATTGGGAATGAGCGATAAGCTCAGCGATGAGATTCGACATATTGCGCTCTACGGACGTGGTTATAACTTGACTGGTGCTATCTTGGCGCGTGAAGTAGGTAGTGTATTCTCGGATATGTTGGAAAACCTTTATCTTTATATCCCACTGCTTACCATGGGGCTGATGAGTAAAGAATACAGTAGCGGTTCTATAAAACTTCTGTATTCATCACCTATTACCAACGCTCAAATCATATTCGGTAAATACGCTTCAATGCTGGTTTATTCGGCAGTGCTTATGCTTGTCCTTTTGGTTTTTCTCTTTTTTGGAGCAGGCGTTATCGAAAACTTTGATTATCCACGTGCATTCACGGCGTTGTTAGGTATATTCTTCCTTACTTGCGCTTATGCTGCTATTGGTTTGTTTATGTCTACACTTACGGCATATCAGGTAGTAGCTGCTGTGGGTACGCTTACAGCCTTGGCTTTACTGAATTATGTGCAGAACGTAGGACAAAATTATGACTTCGTGCGCGATATTACTTATTGGTTGTCATTGGCAGGACGTTCTAAGCAGTTCTTGGAGGGTATGATTTGCAGTGAAGACATCCTTTATTTCTTTATTGTTATTGGATTGTTCCTTTCACTTTCTATTCTCAAGCTTCGATTTGGTCGTACCACTGTACGTGGCGTTAAGAGGGTTAGTGCTTACGGATGTGTAATAGTAATTACACTGATGTTGGGTTACTTAACTTCTCGTCCCACAATGATTGCTTATTACGATACTACAGATACTAAGCAGAATACATTGACACCCCCTAGTCAGGAAGTGGTAGAAAAGTTCAAAGGTGACCTTTCTATTACTACCTATGTGAACCTTCTTGACGAAAACTATAGCACAGGATTGCCTGCATACCGTAAATGGGATATGACGCTATTTGATAAGTACATTCGCTTTAAGCCTGATATTAAGATGCGATATGTTTATTATTGGCATCATACCTCTAATCCATCTCTTTATGGATACAATCCAGGTCTAACCGATGAGCAATTGGCGAAGAAGGTTTGCGAGGCACAAGATTTGAGCTACAGCATGTTCATGACCGATAAGGAAATTGAAAAGATTATCGATTTGAACGATGAATATTGGCATTTCGTGCGTATAATAGAAACCGGAGATGGCAAGACCGCTCGTCTACGTATGTATAATGATAACCAGCGTAGTCCAAGCGAAACAGAAATCACCGCTGCTTTGAAACAGATGGTAATGAAAACTCCTAAAGTGGCTTTCCTTACCGGACATGGCGAACGTGATATCTACAAAGGCGGTGACCGCGAATTTGGTGCATTCGCCATCAATCTTACTTTCCGTCACTCTTTGGTAAATCAGGGTTATAAGGTTATTACCGTGAACTTAGAAGAGAACGATATTCCGGAAGACGTAGACATTATAGTTCTTGCCGACCCGCGTAAGGATTATAACGAAGTGGCAACAGAACGCTTTAACAAATTTATCGCTAAAGGTGGAAACGCTTTCATCATGAGCGATGTGGCTCACCAAGCTTACATCAATCCGTTAGTTGAGCCTCTGGGAGTATCTTTCGAACAAGGTGTCTTGGTTCAGCCTTCTCCAAACTATCCGGCCAACATGTTGATTCTTGATCCTTCTCAAAGCGCTATGAAGAGAAGTAGAGAGTATTATGTTCAATTCCGCATGGATAAGAAGTTTATCTTCCCGGGTGCGGTGGCTATCACGAAGAATGAAAAAGCAACGGCGTTCAATGACAGTATCTTGTTTGCCACTCCTGCTAAAGGTGCTTGGAATGAATTCCAAACTACCGATTTCATCGAACATAAGCCTACTCTCGATCCGGCTACAGAAAAAGAAGATTCTATACCTGTAGCTATTCGATTGACTCGTAAGGTTGGAGATAAGGAACAGCGTATATTGTTGTTTGGTGATGCTGATTGCATTGGAAATGGAGAGTTGACTACCAGCCGTTTGGATTTGTCAAGCGGAAACTTCTCTATCATAACCGAGTCGTTCAGTGACCTTTCTTATGGACAGTTGCCTATTAATACCGAGCGTCCTCGTCCGAAAGATTCTACATTGCGCATCGATCAATCCGCTGATATTTGGTTGAAGATAATCTTCATGGGTGTTTTCCCGGGAAGCTTGCTTATCGCTTACTTCATTCTTTGGTGGAAACGTAGAAGAAAATAACCTAAAAGCTAAGTTAGGAACAACACAACAGAGATATTAATATAAGGAAAGGGATTAGCCCCTTTCCTTAGCGAGTTTTTATTTAAATTATTTTTTGTTTTATGAAAGATAAACGAAAAGTTTTGGCACGTTGCTTAATTTCCGGAATGCTGCTTTCTGCTGCATCTCCTATGGTATGGGCTGCAAATGAAACTGCAACTACATATTCCACACAACGTAGAGCAACAGACAGCCGAACTATCAACGGACGTGTGATAGGTGCGGACGGACACACTTTACCAGGTGCTACAATTTTGCTGAAAGGCTCTAACAAAGGAGTAATCAGCGATATGGATGGTAAGTTCTTTATCGATGTGCCCGATAAGGACATTACTTTGCAGATTTCATTTGTCGGAATGGAAATGCAAGAGATTAAAGTCCCCAAAAACAAGAAAGAAGTTATTATTACTCTTAAAGAAAGTAATCATAATATAGACGAAGTAGTTGTAACCGGATATGCTAACTTGAAAAAGGAAAGCTTTACCGGTAATACAGTTACAATTAAAAAAGACGAATTGCTGAAAGTATCGCAGAGTAATGTTATTTCTGCCATCCAAGCATTCGACCCATCTTTCCGTATCGCTGAAAACAGTGCTTGGGGTTCTGACCCTAACTCAGTGCCCGAGGTGTATATCCGTGGTAAGTCTGGTATCGGCGTTAAGGAATTGGATGTAGACGTAACATCTAAATCGTCTTTGAAGAACAATCCTAACTTGCCGACTTTCATTATGGATGGTTTCGAAATCAGCGTGACTAAGTTGTACGATATGGATCCATCACGTATTGAAAGCGTTACCATTTTGAAAGATGCCGCTGCTACAGCTATGTACGGTTCTAGAGCTGCCAACGGTGTGGTAGTCATTACTACCGTTACTCCTAAGCCGGGTAGACTGAATGTATCTTATAGCTTGACTGGAGAAGTTGAAATGCCGGACTTGAGTGATTACGATTTGCTTAATGCAAGTGAGAAACTGGAAGCAGAACGTATAGCTGGAGTATTCGATCCGTCTATCATGCCTAGTTCTAAAACAGAATTGGATGCGCGATACTACGAAAAGCTCTACAATGTGCAAAATGGAGTAGACACATACTGGTTGAGCCAGCCTTTGCGTACTTCGTTGAATACAAATCATAGCCTTTATATCGATGGAGGTTCGGATAACTTACGCTTTGGCGTGGAGTTGAACCTTAAGAAAGATCAAGGTGTAATGAAAGGATCAAAGCGTGACGTGTGGGGAGCAGGTGCCTATATTCAATACCGAGTTAATAACTTGGTGGTACGAAACCGCTTTACTTACGATGTTAATAGTTCTGACGATTCTCCTTATGGTTCATTCTCAGACTATACTAAACAGTTGCCATACGATGTGTTCGAAGACGCTAACGGTAAGTATGTTGAGAATCTGCCTTCTTGGGGATCTAAGTATGCCTCTGATTTATATAACCCGCTTTATGAAGCAACCTTAGGTAATTATAGCCGTTCGTCTTATGAGCAGGTGGTAAATAACCTGAGTTTGCAATGGAACATTACAAATGACTTGATGTTGAAGAGTACATTGGGCTTGACTCGTCAGTTCAATAAGTCGGAACGTTTCATTGACCCTGCTTCTAAAAAGAATACAGAGGTAATTACTTCTACCAACCTGACTACGGGTGAACTTAGCACTAACTCGGGCGATTCGTTTACAATGGACTGGCAAGCATCGTTGGCTTATAACCGTTTCGTTAAGGAGCACAATATCAATGCTTCTATCGGTGTAAACGTAATGGAATCGAAATCTAATAGTTTGGGTAGTTATTATCGAGGCTTCCCTGCCAGCAACCTTAGCTCTGTTAATTATGCAGAGCGTATCGTAAGCAAGCCATCGAGCTACGAAGATCATTCACGTTTGATGGGTCTTATCGGATTGGTGAACTATAGTTTCCAGAACATTTATTTGTTCGACGCCAGCATCCGTATGGATGGTTCTTCTAAATTCGGTTCTGAAAAGAAATATGCACCTTTCTGGAGTTTTGGTGCCGGTTTGAATCTGCATAACTATAAGTTTATGCAAGACTTTAATAAGATAGATTTGTTTAAAATACGTGCTAGCTACGGACAGGTAGGTAAGGTAAACTTCTCATCGTATGATGCTAAGACTACTTATCGCCTGATTACTAACCAATGGTATAAAACTGGATACGGAGCAACTCTCTACGCTTTGGGTAACAAAAACCTGAAATGGGAAACAACCAATACGTTGGACGTCGGTTTCGAATTGAGCTTGCTGAAGCGTCTTTTCTACTTGCGTGCTAACTATTATATCAAGCGTACTGTAGACTGTATCAACTCAGTAACTATCCCGAGTCATACTGGTTTTACTACATATCAAGACAATATCGGTGAGATTGAAAATAAAGGTTTTGAACTTGACTTCCAGAGTAATTTTATCCGCACCAAGGATTGGAATGTTACTGTTTCAGGAAACTTGGCTCACAACAAAAACAAGATTTTGAAAATTGCAGAAAGCTTGAAGGCGTATAACGACCGTGTAGACCAGGCTTTGAATAATCCTTTCTCTACAAACGTGGTAAAATCAAAGAGCTATCGTAAATATCAGGAAGGTATTTCTCAGTCGGCTATCTGGGCTATGAAGTCATTGGGTATCGACCCTGCCAGCGGTGATGAAATTTACTTGAACCCTGACGGAACTATTACTAATCACTGGAATTCATCTAATCAGGTGATTGTGGGCGATGAAGAACCAGCCATTCAAGGTAGTTTCGGTTTGAATGTTACTTGGAAACGCTTCAGCCTTTATACTACTTTCATGTATGAATGTGGTGGACAGCGTTATAATCAGACATTAGCCGATAAGATAGAAGGTGTAGATATTTTGCGTAATAACGTAGACGCACGTGTACTTAGCGGACGCTGGAAAGCAGTTGGCGACTTGTCTCCTTACAAAGCTATACAGGTAAAGCCTAATACAAGCGTTTCGGCTACTAGAGCCACCTCTCGTTTTGTACAAGACTATAATTGGGTAAACTGGAACTCTGTTACATTAGAGTACGACTTTAATCCAACTCTCATTAAGAGCTTTGGTCTTACCATGCTTCGTATAGGTGTAGGTGCCAATGATTTGGCTCGCTGGTCTAGCGTTAAGCAAGAGAGAGGATTGAGTTATCCTTACTCAAAGACTGTCAATTTCTCACTTAAAGCAAGTTTCTAAACTGATAAATTATGAACAAGACATTAAAATATAAATTCATAGCGGTCATTGTTGCACTGATGGGATTTACCTCATGTAACAGCTGGCTTGATTTGGAGCCAAGCGACACCACTACAGATACCGAATTGTTTGGTACAGGAAATGGTTATCGTATTGCTCTGAATGGTATCTATTCACAGATGGCAAGCTCTTCGCTCTACGGAAAAGAATTAAGTTGGGGTATGCTGGATGTAGCAGCACAGCAATATGTCCTTTCTAAATTAGAGACAGGATATACGTATGTGGCTCGCTATTATCGTTATACAGACGATACATACGTAAAACCGACATTACAAAGCGTTTGGTCGGATATGTATAATGATATAGCTAACTGTAACAACCTTATTCAGCGCATCAGCGAAGAAGATGCATCAAAATTTGCTCAAGGCCAAAAAGAGCAAGACTTGATAAAAGGAGAAGCGTTGGCACTGCGTGCATATTTGCATTTCGATTTGCTGCGTTTGTTTGCTCCTTCTATGAAATGCGACGACGGAAAACAGTATTTGCCGTATGTAGATAAATACCCTGTCACATTCGAGCCTTATAGCGACAACAAAACATTCTTGAGTAAAGTTATTGCCGACTTAAAAGCGGCTAAGGAATTATTGAAAGGCTACGAATTAGAAAACCTCTCTTATATGGAGGTGTCTAAACGTGTCGGAGAAGGTCAAAATTCAAGTATAGATTCACCGTATGACAATGACGTGTTCTTTGCTTACAGAGGATACCGAATGAATTATTATGCTGCATGCGCTTTGCTGGCACGTGTATATAACTATGCCGGCATGCATAAAGAAGCATTCGATGCGGCTAGTGAGGTCATTAATGCCAATATGTACCCAGATTCAGAAGAGACATCATCTTATTATAACTTATTTAAGTATACGCCGAGTTATTATATAAGTAGTTCTTACAAAATAATGGCATATGATGAAGTGATTTTCTCTTTGTCGAATACTGACTTGTTAGAGAATTACCGAGCATATTATACTGGAAACAATAACCTCTATCTGAAAGAAACTATGAACCAAATGTTCGATCAGGCATCCGATGCACGTCGTAACCAGGTGCTGGAAGAGGGAGGTAGGCGAGTTTCAAGAAAGCATCTTGAATCAACAGGTAGTTATGCTAATATTTGCAATAGCATGCTTCCGATGATTCGTTTGAGCGAAATGTATTACATCAGAGCTGAATATTACCATAACATCGGTAGTGATGAAGAAGCCTTTAATCAGCTTGATGTTGTTCGTGACGGATACGAATGTACCACGGGTAGACTCTCTGGTAATTTTGAAACGGAATTGCTGAAAGAGGCACGCAGAACATTCTTTAGCGAAGGCCAGATATATTTCTATTATAAGAAATTGAATATTTTGCCTACTAACATGAAGTCGAGCGACAGCTTTGTATGGCCTATTCCAGATAATGAAGTGCTATAATAAAATGTTCTTTCAGAAAGTATAAACAGCTAAATTATGATGAAAAATATATTTTTGATAGGATGTATGCTTCTTGCTCTTGCCTCTTGCAAAAAGGAAGGAGTGGAAATGTACGATGCGAATACGCGCTATCTTTACATACCGCAAACCGAGAACTACGGAAGTAATGTTATTAATTCCAAATATGTTACTTTCCAACATCATCCGGATGCTAATACAATTGATGTATTTTTTAATGTGAAATTGGTAGGATTGGCTCCAACCGAAGACTTAAAATTCAAGGTTGGCACAGTAGAACCTAAATCGGATAAAGATGATGGAACCGTACCAGCTACTGCCGATGAATATCAATTGGAGACAGAACAAGTATTCCATAAAGGAAAATATGAAGATCAGGTAAAGGTTACTTTAAAGAAAAGTGCCCGAATGGACAATCAAACCGTTAAATTGATTCTGCGTATTGAAGCCAACGAAAACTTCGGGCAGGCTAATTACTTGGACTATAAAATAGTTGAGTCTCTGAATGCTACCATTACATTCGATAACAAGATTTCTAAGCCAACATGGTGGGATGATGATATTGTTATCAATTACTTGGGTGAGTGGACTTCGGCTAAATATCGCTACTTTATACAAAGTTGTAACGGTGAGGTTTACGACCTTAGTGAATTATCTGGTACTCAGAAGATGGAGTTGGCTATCAAATTTAAAGATGATATCGAAGCTAATGGTTGGACCGAAGATGATGGAAGTCCTATAGTATTACCAATTTACTAAATATGAATAATTATGAGTAAATATACTTTATATACCATTATGGCTGTTCTGCAGATGTTTCTGTGTACAGCTTGTTACGAAGACAAAGGTAACTATGACTACAAAGACTTACCTAAAGTAGTATACCTTAATTCCGCAACACTTTGATTTAACTTTATTTATAAGTACCTGAGCA
>ENA-ORTB01001744-ORTB01001744.1-human-gut-metagenome-genome-assembly--contig:-NODE-1744-length-22750-cov-2.871866_pt1 | contig 22750 bp, 18 predicted proteins | sample MGYA00241905_ERZ509174 | MGnify/ENA primary metagenome ERZ509174 (study PRJEB26280, sample SAMEA2338851) | human gut metagenome | biome: human gut; feature: human-associated habitat; material: faeces... | reverse complement strand
CCACCGAGCTGCAGTCCGGCCGGGGCGAGCCCCTCAAGGACACCGCCCGCGTGCTGGGCCGCTATTACGACTGCGTGGTGTGGCGCACCTACCGCCAGAGCGACCTCGAAGAGTTCGCCGAGCTGGCGGGCGTGCCGGTCATCAACGGCCTGACCGATTACGCCCACCCTTGTCAGGTGCTGGCCGACCTGATGACCATCCGGGAGCGCCGCGGTGCGCTGGAAGGCCAGACCCTCTGCTTCATCGGGGATGGCTGCAGCATGGCCAACAGCCTCATCGTGGGCTGTCTGCTGGCGGGCATGAAGGTCCGCTGCGTCTGCCCGCAGGGCTACCGCCCCGCCGCCGACGTGCTGATGTTCGCCCACAAGTACGGCGAAAAGTTCCAGCTCCTGACCGACCCCGCTGAGGGTGTCAAGGACGCCGACGTTGTGGTGACGGCGGCATGGAACACCGCCCCCGGCACCCCGGAGAGCGAGCGCCGTCTGCGGGATTTCGCGGGATTTCAGGTCACGAGTCTGCTTATGAGCAAGGCAAGATCCGACGCCCTGCTGCTCCACTGTCTGCCCGCCCACCGCGGCGAGGAGATCTCCACTGCCGTCTTTGAGGAGCACGCCGACGAGATCTTCACGGAAGCGGAAAACCGCCTCCACGTCCAGAAGGCTGTTCTGGCAGTGCTGCTGGCGAACCAATAACAAAGAAAACTGCCGCATCGGGGAACACACCCGGTGCGGCAGTTTTGCTGTTTACAGAGTCTTACACGCCCGAATAGGCGGAGAAGCCGCCGTCGATGGGCAGGCAGATGCCGGTGATGAAACCGGCAGCGTCATTGTTCAGCAGGAACAGCAGTGCGCCCACAAGGTCCTTTTCGCTGTCGCCGAAGCGGCCCATGGGGGTGGCGGCAAGGATCTTGCCGGTGCGGGCGGTGGGGGTGCCGTCCTCGTTGAAGAGCAGCTTTGCGTTCTGCTCGCTGGCAAAGAAGCCCGGCGCGATGGCGTTGACCCGGATGCCCACCTTGCTGAAATGCACCGCCAGCCACTGGGTAAAGTTGGTCACAGCAGCCTTGGAACCGGAGTAGGCAGGGATCTTGGTCAGGGGCAGGTAGGCGTTCATGCTGGAGATGTTCAGGATGTTGCAGCCCTCGCGGCCGACCATCTGGCGGGCAAAGGCTTGGGTCGGCAGCAGGGTGCCGATGAAGTTCAGGTTGAACACCATCTCCACGCCGCTCTCGTCGAGGTCGAAGAAGGTCACGGTGTCGGTGTCGAGGTCGCTCATCTCGAAATATTCCTTGTCGGTATTGGCGCGGGAATTGTTGCCGCCCGCACCGTTCACGAGGATGTCGCAGGGGCCGAGGTCAGCCAGCACGTCCTCGGCCACCTGTAAGCAGTTGGCCTTGTTCATGACGTTGCAGGTGTAGCCCTTGGCCACGCCGCCCTCGGCTTCGATCTCATCGGCCAGCGCCTTGAGCTTGTCCATATTGCGGCCCAGCAGGGCAACTTTCGCCCCCGCGCGGGCCAAGGCCTTGGCGAAGATGGAGCAGAGGGTGCCGCTGGCACCGGTGACAACGGCGACTTTGCCGGAAAGGTCAGTGTTCAGAACGTTCTTTTCCATGGTGTACCTCCGTTCAATCAGACTTTGCCCGCACCCTTGTCCAAGATCTTATTGAACCGTGTGAAGAAGGTGAAGGCGGTAACGGCTGCAGCAAGGATGTCGCTGACCGGCTCGGCGAGGAAGACGCCGAAAACGGGTTCAGAAACCAGATGCGGCAAAATGAAGATGAGGGGGATCAGCAGGATGATCTTGCGCAGACAGGCCAGCAGCAAGCTGACTTTGGCCTGCCCCAGCGCCATGAAGCTCTGCTGGCACGCGATCTGAACACCCATGGCGAAGATGCCAGCCATATAGATGCGCATGGCCCACGTGGTGTACTCGATGAGGGCGGCGTCCGAAGTGAAGATGCCCGCCACCGCGCCGGGAACCAGCATCATCAGCAGCCAGAACAGGGTCGTGTAGCCGAAGCAGAGGGTCAACTGGAAGCGGAAGGCCTCCTTGACGCGGCTCTTTTTGCCCGCGCCGAAGTTGAAGCTCATCACCGGCTGGCCGCCTTGGCAGATGCCCTGAAGGGGAAGGGTCGCCAGCTGGGAAGCGCTGGTGATGACCGTCATAGCGCCCACGGCCACGTCGCCGCCGTACCGGGCGAGGCTGGAGCTGAAGCTGATGGAGAGCAGACTCTCGGTGGAGAGCATGACAAAAGAGGAGATGCCCAGCGCTACGACGGGCAGGATGGTCTTCTTTTCCGGCTTCAGGTACTCTTTTTTCAGCTTGAGAGTGGTCTTGGGGCCGGTGAGGAAGCGCAGGATCCAGATGGCACCCACGGCCTGACTGAGCACGGTGGCAATGGCCGCGCCCTGCACGCCCAGACCCAACGCGAAGATCAGGATGGGGTCCAGAATGATGTTGATGACCGCACCGATGACGGTGGTGAGCATACTGATCTTGGCGAAGCCCTGCGTTGTGATGAAGGGGTTCATGCCCATCACAATGAGGACGCAGACCGAGCCGAGGATGTAGATGCGGCTGTAGGCCAGCGCGTAAGGCAGGGTGGTATCGCTGGCACCGAACAGGCGCAGCAGGGTGGGTGCGCTGGCGTAGAACACGACGGTCAGGAGCACCGCGAAGATCATCAGCATGGTGAAGCTGTTGCTGATGATCTTTTCCGCCTGTTCCTTATCGCCTTGGCCCATGGCAATGGCGGTGCGGGGGGCACCGCCCGCACCGATGAGCATGGCAAAGGCGTTCAGCAGCATCAGGATGGGGGTGAACAGGCCCACGCCCGTCAGCGCCGCCGCACCGATGCCGGAGATGTGGCCGATGTAGATGCGGTCCACGATGTTGTACAGCAGATTGACCACCTGCGCCACGACCGCCGGGATCATCAGCTGGAGCAGCAGCTTCTTGACGTCGCCGGTGCCCATATCTTGCTTTTTCTGTGTCTGAGGCATTTGATTCTCCTTGTAAAAATCGATAATCAACACCCCGGAAGGAGTGTTGATTATCGATGAAAGCTTAGTAATTCAAACCGAAGTTCATCTCATAGTAGTTGCCGGCGGCGTCGCGGTAGGCGTAAGCCTTGCCGTTCTCGTCCTTCATGCTGTCGGGCATGTAGGCATCCTTGGCGTAGCCGGGCACGTCGTTGGGGCTGACGCAGACGCCGTCCGGGTTGACAGCCAGAACCTCATCGCCCTTGGGCAGGGTCAGCGGCAGCTTGCCGACCGGGGCAAAGCGGCCGAAGATGACGTCCAGCGTAGCGGAAGGATAGGTGTCGAAGCCGACGGTCAGCGCGTCGGAGACCTTCTCGATGCTGCCGACTTCCCAAGCCAGCGGGCAGTTGATGTTGGAGACGACCTTGCCGCCGTGCGCGTGGACCGCCTCGGCGATGCCGGGGATGCGGTTAGCACCCACCAGCGTGGTCTCCTTGTGGGTCTCGGCAGTGGGCTTGCCGCTCTCGTCCACGTTGCAGACGGTCTTGTCCTCGCAGATGTCCAGCTCCAGATAGCCGGGGGTAGCGTTGAAGTACGCACCGGACTGGGGGCTGACCATCAGCAGGGCGATCTCGGCTGCGGCGGGGTCATCCACCAGAACCACATCGCCCAGCATCTCCCGCAGGGCCTTGGTGGCAGCCCCGCTGGCTTCGGCGCTCTTGCCGAAGGCCTCGGCGTAGACCTTGCAGCCCTTCTTCAGGGGCAGGGTGCCGTCATTCTTCAGCAGGACGACGCTCTCGCGGTGGACGCGGGCAGCCTCTTCCCAGTCGGCCTTGGTGGCTACGACCTCGGCGGCCTTCTTGGGGTCGGCGTAGGGGTCCTCGAACATGCCCTGACGGAACAACTCGGTCAGGGTGCGGCTGACGGCGCGGTTCAGGCTCTCGTCGGTCAGGACGAGGTCCTCCTTCTTGAAGCCGGCGGGCACCTCGTGGGTGTCGTAGTAGCCATTGGTGGCGCGGGCGTAGCTCTCCTCGCCCAGCTCGTTGTCCAGCAGACCGGAGATCAGGTCCACGCCGCTCTGGGTGACGGCGTAGCCGATGCGCTCCGGCTCGTCCAGCATATCGACGCCCCAGCACATATTGTGGACGATGCCGGTGTCGGAGTTGATATAGCCCTTGAAGCCCATCTGGCTGCGGAGCATCCCGTCGATGAACACCTTATTATAAGCAAAGCCGTAGGGGTTCAGCGCAATGGGGTTGCCGTTGAAGTCCTCCTGCGGGGCGCTCTTCTCGGCGCAGGGCTTGGAGTAGTAGGGCATGATGGACTCGGCGTTGTGGCGGATGGCCGCACGGAAAGCCGGGATGTGATACTTCTGCAGGGAGCCGGGGGTGGCGTAGATGTTCCACTGACCAGCGGCATAGTGGGGATCAAAGCCGTTCTCACGGGCACCGCCGCCGGGGAAGTGCTTCACGGTGACGGATACGCCCTCCGGGGTGACACCGTTGCTGCCGCCCTGAATGCCGGGGATCAGGTGGTCGAAGATCTCCTCGATCAGCTCCGGGTCCTCGCCGAAGGTGCCGAAGGTGCGCTGCCAACGGGGGTCGGTGACGCAGTCGGCCATGTACATATAGCCCTTCTTCAGGCCGCATGCGTTCCACTCGCGGCGGATGGTGTCGGCGAACTTGTCGATGATGTCGATGCGGGCGGTACCCTTGACGGCGGCTGCGATGCCCAGAGTGCCGGGATAGGTGGCGAACACGCCGGTGGCGTCGTTCATGCCGAAGACGACCTCGCCGTTCTCGTTGCGGCTGTTGGACATGACTTGCATGGGCACGAAGTGCTCACAGGTCTCGGTCAGGTACTGCAGCTGGTTGAGGTAATCGGCCAGATCTTCGGGCGAGGGGCTCTCGCGGAGGATGACGTGGCGGTTGAAGCACTTCTTGACCATGTCGGTGGTGCTGGGCAGAGCCTGATGGCCGAAGATGCTGTCGGAGACATCCACCGGGGCCTCATCCAGCAAGCCGGTCTCGTCGCCCACGGGCTTGTGGCCGTTGGCGGCGAGACGAGGGGAGGGATACTTGGGGCCCATCCGCCAGTCGGAGGTGAAGAGCTGGCCGATCTTCTCGCTGGTGGTCAGGGTCTTGACGTAAGCCTGTGCGCGCTCTTCGGGGGAAAGGCGCCAGTCGTTGACGGCGCTGACGGTACCGGTGCCGTCGATATCCTTGAAGTACAGGCCGTCCTGCGAAAGGACCTTGCGCTCCACTGTGCCGATGGTGGGGCCGTTTGCATTGACGTAGCGCTGAACGCGCTCGGAAGCTTTTACTGCCATTTGTGTTTCTCCTTTTTCATTTTTTGCAGGGATGCAGAGATGCGTTTTTATGATACCTATATTATAATGACGCGGCTCCAAACGGAGTAGAAATATTTTTGGATAAATCCGCAATTTCCCCACATTCTTTTCAGGACGTTTCGCGCAGATGGGCAATGTGCAATACTAGTATATCACTTGATTGTGCAACCTACCCAATAGCTTTTTTGAAAGTTGTGAAAATCTTCTCAAAATAGTAAAATCGTCCTGATTCACCTCAAAATTTTACTAACAGAATTTTCGAAATGTGTTCATAATAATGACATAAAGTCCCGCAGCCCGCACAGTGGCAGGTGCGCTATAAGGACTTGACTTTTAACATCAAGACCATGGGCTTTAAGCACACTGGCCTGTTCCCGGAACAGGCTGTGAATTGGGATCTTGTGCGTGGCATGATTGAGGGCGCTGACCGTCCGGTAAAGGTACTCAACCTGTTTGCCTATACCGGCACCGCCACCTGCTACGCAGCCGACGGCGGCGTCGAGGAGACCGTGACGGTCGACCTCTCCAACACCTACCTGGACTGGGCCGAGCGCAATATGCGTCAGAACGGCTTTGTGGGGCCGCAGCATCACTTTGTGCGCGACGACGTGCTCGCCTGGATTCGCGACCAGCGCCAGACGCGCAACCGCTGGGATCTGATTTTTGTCGACCCGCCCACGTTCTCGAACTCGTCCAAGATGGGCCGCCGCACCTGGGATGTCCAGCGCGACCATGTCGAGCTTTTGGCCGGCGTATCGCGCCTGCTCGCACAGGGTGGACATGCCATCTTTAGCTGCAACCTGCGTGGCTTCCGTCCCGAGACGCGCAAGCTCGCGCGCGCGGGCGTGGTGCTGGAGGACATTACGGCGCAGACCATCCCCGAGGACTTCGCGCGCAACCAGAAGGTGCATCATTGCTATATCGTGCGCCGCCTGCCCATCGAGGATGCCATGGCCGAGGTCGGCTTTAGCGCCGAGGAGATTGCAGAGCGAACCGAGGAACTGCGCAATCCCGAGGCCCGCAAGCCCCGTGCGGCAGTACCCGCGCACGCGCAGGCCGGCAACGGCAAGTCGAACTTTGCCGGCAAACCCTCTCCTGCCGGCAAGCTCAAAAAGAAGAAGTTCTACGCCAGCAAGCCCAAGGGCAAATAGACAACGTTGCGGTGGAATACGGACTGTTTTGCCTGGAATTAGGCAAAGTTAGACCGTATTTCACCGCAACTCATATTGGGACGGTGGTTGGCGATCTAGCCTTGGGTAACTAGGCGGTAGCCAATGCCTACGTGGGTTTGGATGTAGCGCGGATGCGCGGGGTCGGACTCGATCTTCTTGCGCAGCGTGCCCATAAAGACACGCAGGCTCGCCAGGTCGCTCTTGGTTGCCGTGCCCCAAATCTCGTGCAGGATAGACTGGTGCGTGAGCACCTTGTCGGCGTTATGCGCCAGCAGGCATAGCAGTTTGTACTCGATCGGCGTCAGATGCAGCTCCTCGCCATCCATCGTGGCGATGCCGGCATCAAAATCGATATGCAGCTCACCGGTATCGAACGAGCCCTCGGAGACAACGCCGCCCGTTTGCGCATACGAAAGGCGCCTGAGCGTCGTGCGAATGCGCGCGAGCAGCTCCTCGACCGAAAACGGCTTGGTCAGGTAGTCGTCGGCTCCGGCATCGAGCGCGCGGATTTTGTCCGCGTCCTCGCTGCGCGCCGAAACCACGATGATCGGCATGCCCGACCATGCGCGCACCGACTCCACCACCTTGACGCCGTCCATATCGGGCAGGCCCAGATCGAGTAGCACGATGCTCGGCGCCTGCGACGAGGCGGCGGCGATAGCGGCATGGGCGGTCTCCACAGCCATATGGCGCAAGCCGTGCGCCTCGAGCGCGGCAACAATAAGATTGCGGACGGCGGGGTCGTCCTCAACGACCAAGATGAGCGGTTTTACGGCAGAGTTCGGCACAGCGCTACTCCTTATCAAACGAAACGTCGGCGACGGGAAGCTCAATCGTAAAGACCGAGCCGTGCGGGTCCGCCGCGGCAACCTCTATGCTACCGCCATGCGCCAGCGCAATGGAGCGGCAGAGCGAAAGACCCAGGCCCACGCTGCGGTGACTGTCAGCCAGACCGTGGTTGGCGGTATAGAACGACTCGAAGATCAGCTCGCGATCCTCGGGTGCGATGCCCGGACCATCATCGGCCACCGAGCACGCCACGCGTCCATCGTCGACGCTAATCGAAATCATGATATGCGAGCCCGCAGGCGTATAGGTGATGGCGTTGTTCACCAGATTGACCACCAGCTGCACCATCAGGCGCGCATCGACGTTGACGAGCGCCGGCTCATCGCACGCCACTACCTTAAGGTCGTGCTCGCGCACGGCCGGACTTACGTGGCGCAGCGCCTCCTCGACGATATCGTCCATGAGCTCGAGTGTGGTCGACAGGCGCATACCGCCACCCTCGAGCTTGGTGATGGCGAGCAGGTTCTCGACGGTGGCGTTGAGCCACAGCGCATCCGAGCGAATGGATAGAAGCAGGCCGCGGCGCGTCTGGGCATCGAGCACCGCGGTGCCGGTCGAGCCCTGGTCGAGCAGCACGTCGGCATTTCCCGAAATACTGGTAAGCGGCGTGCGCAGATCGTGCGAGATGGAGCGCAGCAGGTTGGCGCGCAACTGTTCGTTTTTGGCGAGCACCGCCGCCTCCTCGCGGGCCTCCATGGCGCGGGCGCGATCGAGCGCCAGCTCGCCTTCGCTCACGATGGCATCGGCCAGCATCCGCTCCTCGTGCGTCAGCACGTCGGGCGCGGCAACGATAGCCAGCACGCCCACCACCGAGGCGGGGTCGCCCGAGCGCACGAAGCCGTCGCCTGTGCGAACCGTCAGGTAGATGCCATAAAACGCCGAGCCGCCAAACGTGGCGTCGAGCGGCGTTCCCACATAGGCGGACGCCGAGAGCCGCGGCGGCATCTGCGGCGCCAGTTCATGCACCGGCGCGGCGTCACCCACGGCCGTGTACGTCGCACGCGGCAGCAGGTCATCGCCCTCGGCGTCGGCGCTGTACCACACGACCGGACAGCCCGAAAGACGCGCCAGCTGCGTTGCCATGGCATGGACAATCTGCTGCTGATCGGCGCACCGCTGCAGCATGCGGTTGGTCTCGAGTACCATATGCGTGCGACGGTCGCTGGCGGCAGCCTGTGCCAAGGCGCGGCGCAGGGCCAACGCAATCGAGCTCGACACAAGCGAGACCACAAACATGATGAAGAACATGCCGGGATAGCCGCGGTCGATAAGCGACAGCGAGTAGCGCGGGTCGACAAACAAGAAGTTGTAGAGCGCCACGGCGGCAGCCGAGCTCAGCAAGCAATACAGGCGACTCCAGGTAAAGAATGCGCACAGCTGAACGGCGAACACATAGACAATCATGATGCTCGGCGCGAGACCCGGATGGTCGAGCAGCGCGCCCACAATCGTCGCCGCGACCAGCAGCCCCACCGATACGCAGGCGTCATACAGAGGAGTGCGGCGCGTCAGCGTTGTGCGCCGCCACCAAAAACTATCGGCAATATCGCCGTCCGTACGAACGTCCATCAGCGTCCCGCCCCTCTCTCAAAAACAAAAACCACCACAAAGGGGACAGGCACCCTTGTGGTGGTTTCCCCTTGTGGTGGTTCCAAGTGTAAAGCCTTTGCAACCTGCGGTCGTTAGACAAACAGCACGTGCGCGAGCAGTGCGCACACGCACGCCGCGACAAGCACCGTCACCACGATCGAAATCACGCGATCGGCCATGTCCATGTTGGCACGATTCGTAAAGAACCGATCTTCGGCGGCGTCGACGCGCGCCTCACGCACCATTTCGACCACCGCCTCACGGCCATCGAGCGCCTTTGTATCCATGTTTACCTCCCCGGCCTCAATCTTGTCCATCGAAAACCAACTCCATGCAACCCGTCGGCGCCTACGGGCGCTCGTTGGGGGCCAGGCGCTGCATCTTGTTCACGGCTTTGAACTTGGTGAACAGCGGCACGTACTCAAAGCTCACGTTGGAGTTCTCCAGGCCGTACCAACGCGCAGGCGTGCCGGCGGCGCGACGGATGATGTACTTGAGCGTGATGGCCGTACGCTCGCTCGGCTCCACATCGCTTTCGGGCGCCAGAAGCTTACGGATCAGGACGAACTTGAACGTGCCGATGTTACCCGGATCCTTGTAGACCGAGTAGTCATGCGTCTGCGGCGGCAGCTCGCCGGTGGCAGCCAGGTCCTGAACAACCTGACGCAGGTAGGCATTGACGCGCTGGTTGATCTTGTAGCCCAGGTACAGATGCACGCGGAACACGTAGTCGGTGCCGAACGTCTCGACCGAATAGGCAAAGGTATGCGGCTCGTCCATGGTCTCGACATTCACGAGCCACCAGGCGCGAGCGCGCTTGGGATGCTTGTCCAAGATCGAGTAGACGATATCGCGGTCGATGTAGTCGGTATGGGTGTCCTTGGTCAGGTACACGACGTTGTCGCTCATGCGCTCATAGCGATCGTCGTCGCGCAGGCGCTTGAGCTGCGGCAGGTAGCTGCGCAGCGGCAGCAGCGTAAACTGGCGCTGCTCGACCGCCGTGCCGTTGTACCAGCACACCATAATGCCCATGATGAGCATGGCCATCAAAATGGTGAAATAGCCACCGTGGAAGAACTTGGTGAGCGAGCTCACGAAGAAGAAGCCTTCGAGCAAAAGGAAGAAGGCCGCGAAGATCCACGGAGCAACCTTGAGCTTGCGCTCCTCGTGCAGGTAGAAGAAGAGCAGCAGCGTGGTGCACATCATAGTCAGCGTAATGGCAAGGCCGTAGGCGGCTTCCATATGCGCCGAGTTCTGGAACAGCAGCACCACGATGACGCAGCCCACGAGCATGACGTTGTTGACCATGGGGATGTAGAGCTGGCCCTTGGTCTCGGCAGGGTAGAAGACCTGCATGTGCGGCATAAGGTCCAAACGGCTGGCCTCGGACACCAGCGAGAATGCGCCGGTGATGAGCGCCTGCGAGGCAATGATGGCCGCCACGGCCGAAAGCACGATGGCAAAGGGGCGCAGGGGCTCGGGAAGCATCATATAGAACGGGTTGACGATATCCATCGCGAGCATCTGGGGGTTGGAGTTATTGGCGAGCAGCCAAGCGCCCTGACCCAGATAGTTGAGGATAAGGGCCGCCTTTACGAACGGCCAGGATGCGTAAATGTTAGCTTTGCCCACGTGACCCATGTCCGAATAGAGCGCCTCGGCGCCGGTCGTCGACAGGAAGACGAAGCCGAGCACCATAATACCCGAGTGGTTGATGGGCGAGAACAGGAACATGATGCCGCGGATGGGGTTGAGCGCGCGCAAGATGGACAGGTTGCCGAGCATGTTGAACAGGCCGGCGCCTGCCAGGAACAGGAACCACAGTGTCATGAGCGGGCCGAACAGCTTGCCGATTGACGAGGTGCCGGCGCGCTGCATGGCAAACAGGCCGCAGATAATGATGATGGTAATAATGATGACGTTGGCTTGCCCGTCACCCAATAGCGCGTGGCCCCACTCGATAGTGCGCAGGCCCTCAATGGCCGTGGTAACCGTGACGGCGGGGGTGAGGATGCCGTCGGCGAGCAGCGCCGCGCCGCCGATCATGGCGGGGAGAATCAGCCATGGCGCCACCTTGCGCACGAGACTGAACAGGGCGAAGATGCCGCCTTCGTTGTGGTTGTCGGCCTTCATGGCGATTACAACGTACTTGACCGTGGTCACGAGTGTCATGGTCCAGATGACGAGCGAGAGCGCGCCCAAGATCATGTCCTCGCTGACGGTACCGATGCCGCCGTTGTTGGCGACGATTGATTTCATGGTGTACATGGGGCTCGTGCCGATGTCGCCATAGACGACGCCGAGCGTTACGAGCAGCATGCCAGCGGAGAGGGGGATGGCTCCGTGCCCGCCTTGCCCGCGCTGGTCTTGGAGGTTTGCCTCCAGTTTGTTGTGTGCCACGAGGACTCCCTTAGACATCCGGTTATCTGTCTAGGACAAAAAACTTTATGCCGTCTTTATACATACAAGAGCAGTTTGGCACATCGGGTTATTTTAGACAATAATCCTCAGCTGGGGATTATTTATCTATGCAGGTAGCATTTCAAAGCAGGGCTTTTAAGCACGTGCTGTCTGGGCGATGCCAGCCTTGGCGTTTGCGCGTTTGCCGGCGAGTTCGCAAAAAATCGCGCCGCCGATGATAAGCGCGGCGCCCATCAGGCGGACCGGTGTTATGGCTTCACCCAAAAGGGCGGCCGAGAACACGACCGCCGAAAGCGGCTCGAGGTAGCCGACGACAGCGACGGTCTGGACGGGCAGCTTGGCGACGGCGCTAAAGTAGAGCAGGCAGCCGATGCCGGTGTTGACGACGCCGAGCATGGCAACGGCGCGCCAATCGATGCCGGCGGCAATGCTAGGGGAGAGGAACGAGGGGGCACCCTGCGTGAAGAGCGTAAGGATCAACGCGGTTACAAAGGCGGCGCTCACCTGGAGCGTGGAATTCTCGAGACCTTCGATATGTGGCGCTCCCTTGCTGGCAATGACCATCAGTGCATAGCAAAATGCCGAGGCGATTCCGCAGACGATGCCCGCAATGGGCATGTTGCCGCCTAGACCTTGTGCCGCAATGAGAAAAGCACCGCAGGCGACGGCGATAAAGCCGGTGATTTTGCCGCCGGTCAGCTTTTCGCCAAAGATGAGCGGGGAGAGCGCCATGACGATGATGGGGCCGCAGTAGTACAGCAGCGAGGATACGCCGACGCCGATCGTCTGATAGGCGCGGAACAGAAAAATCCAGCTGGCGCCCAGCGCAGCTCCCGAGAGGAGGAGGGCCGCGGCTTCGCGGGGACGAGATGGCGCCTGCAACTTATGGTGTTGGGTAGTGGCGAGGATGGTTATAAGCGAGAGGGCTCCCAGAAAAGTGCGCAGCAGCACGATATCGGAGCTCGGCAGTGCGATGGCGGCGGCGATGATGCCGTTGGAGCCAAACAATAGCAATGCTGCTAAGTACGTAAACAGTCCGTTGTTCATGCGCTGACATCCCCTCTATATCCGAGCATGTTCACTATGGGTGAACTGGCTTTAGAAGAAAAGCGAATATAATGCATGGCTAACATGACAAAAATTCATGTAAAGGTGGGGGCGTGTCGTGGAAACGAATATTCAAAAGATGCAGGTGCTGCTGGAGACGGTGCGCGCCGGAAGCTTTACGCGTGCTGCCGAGCGCCTGAGCTATTCGCAGTCGGGCGTGAGCCGTATGGTGGCCGATCTTGAGGCCGATTGGGGCTTTAAGGTGCTCGACCGCAGTCGCGAGGGCGTAGTGCTTTCTGCCGACGGGCGGCAGGTCATGCCGGCTGTCGAGGCGCTCTGCGAGGAATTCACTCGCTTGCAGCGACGGGTGGATGAGATGCGTGGACTCATGCGCGGCAAAATCTGCATCGGTACGTTTTCGAGTGTGGCGACCCACGTGCTGCCGCCGGTGATTGCGCGCTTTCGCGCCGATCATCCGGACGTCGATTATGAGTTGCTGATGGGCGATTACTCAGAGATTGAACAATGGGTGGCGGAAGGTCGCTGCGACCTGGGCTTTATTCCGCGCGAGCCACGCGGCGCCGGCATGGCGTCGCGGCCGTTGGTACAAGACGAGCTGATGGCCGTGGTGCCAGCGGGCTCCTCGCTTGCCACCGCGGAGGTCGTTTCCCTTGCCGATTTGGCCAACGAGCAGTTTATCCTGCTGGAACGCGGTAGCGACGACGAGATTACGCCGCTGTTCCGTCGGGCGGGGCTGACGGTGCGCTCCAAGCTGTCGACCTGGGATGACTATGCGATTATGGCCATGGTCGAGGACGGCCTGGGCGTGAGCATTCTTCCCGCGCTCATCTTGCGCCGCTGCCAGTTCGATGTTGTCGTGCGCCCGCTCGAGGGACATCCTCATCGGCAGATCAACGCCATATACCGCACCGCCGACGTTTCGCTCGCGGCGGCTCGTTTCCTCGAATATCTCTAAACGCGTGCATGTCATTGTCCGCTTTGGGCAAATCTCGGAGTTCGGTTCGTTTTCTTATGAAATTGAACTTTCGAATGAGGTGCCGCGTTATACTGCTGCCTAAATTGAACCTTGGTTCAATTCGTGTTCTATAAATTGAACTTTGCCAGCAAGGAGGTTCTAGTGGCCCAAGAGACGTTTAGCGATCGCCTGCGACAGGCTATGTCCGATCGCGACGTTCGCCAGTCGGACGTGATCCGCGCATCGGAGATGCTCGGCAAAAAACTCGGCAAGAGTCAGATGAGCCAATATGTGAGCGGCAAGACGATTCCGCGGCGCGATGTGGCAGAGCTGCTCGCCCGCATTTTGGAGGTCGATGTTTCCTGGCTGCTTGCCGGCGACGCCGATCAAGGCGAGGCATCATCACCCCGCAACGATTCCAAGCCCGAACCCCATCCCTCAGCTCAAATTGCAAGGAGCACCACCATGCGTACTTTTTCTAAATCCACCAAGCTCGATAACGTCCTGTATGACGTGCGCGGTCCCGTCGTCGACGAGGCCGCCCGTATGGAGGACGAGGGCGAGCGCATCCTCAAGCTCAATATCGGCAACCCGGCGCCCTTCGGTTTCCGCACGCCCGATGAGGTCATCAAGGACATGCGCCAGCAGCTGCCCGACTGCGAAGGCTATTCCAACTCGCGTGGCCTGTTCTCCGCGCGCAAGGCGATCATGCAGTATTCGCAGATCAAGGGCCTGCCCAACGTTCAGATGGAGCATATCTACACGGGTAACGGCGTGTCCGAGCTCATTCAGCTTTCGATGAACGCGTTGCTCGACAATGGCGACGAGATTCTGATCCCCAGCCCCGACTATCCGCTCTGGACGGCGTGCGCAACCCTTGCTGGTGGTCATCCCGTACATTATCTGTGTGATGAGCAGGCGGATTGGTATCCCGACCTGGAGGATATGGAGTCCAAGATCACGAGCGCGACCAAAGCCCTCGTCATCATCAACCCCAACAACCCCACGGGTTCCGTCTATCCGCGCGAGGTGCTCGAGGGCATCGTCGAGATTGCACGCAGGCATCAGCTGATGATCTTTGCCGATGAGATCTACGACCGCCTGTGCATGGACGGCTACGAGCACGTCTCCATTGCATCACTCGCCCCCGACCTGCCCTGCGTTACCTTTAGCGGTCTGTCCAAGTCGCACATGATTGCGGGCTATCGTATTGGCTGGATGGTGCTTTCGGGCAACCAGCGCTGCATGAGCGACTTCATCATGGGCATCAACATGCTCTCTAACATGCGCCTGTGCTCCAACGTGCCGGCTCAGTCGATCGTTCAGACGGCACTCGGTGGCCATCAGTCGGTCAACGACTACATCCGTCCCGGCGGCCGTGTCTACGAGCAGCGCAACTTTGTGTATGAGGCGCTCAACAAGATTGACGGCATCTCGGTGGTTAAGCCGCGTGCAGCGTTCTACATCTTCCCCAAGATGGATGTGAAGAAGTTCAACATCACCGATGACGAGCAGTTTGCCCTCGACCTGCTGCACGAGAAGAAGATCCTGATCACGCGCGGCGGCGGCTTTAACTGGGCCGAGCCCGATCACTTCCGCATCGTGTACCTGCCACGCATGGAAGTACTCAAAGAGTCCCTCGAAGACCTCGCCGACTTCTTTGACCATTACCGCCAGGCGTAACGGCAAAGGTAGCCTGTAATGAAACGGTCGGCCCGCAACGGATGCGGGCCGACCGTTTTCTGTCTAAGCCCGTGCTGTTAGCGCTTGTCTCGTTGGGCGGGCGAGGTTCGCGCGTGAGCGGTAAGTTCTATTCCAAAATGGAATACAGTGGGCTTAAGCTGGAATTGATGTCCGGGTACCTGCTTTTCTAGAATGTTTTCAACAAGATGAAAGGCGGTTCCAACCAATGATTATCGATGCAAATTCCTACTGGTTCGACGAGCGCATCTTTCATGACGAGACGCTCTGTGAACAGTTTTTGGCCGAGGTACCCCGCGCCTATGACACCGAAGGCTATCTGACCATGAATTCCGCCGGCAAACGACAGATCGTGATCGAGATGCCCGCCGGTTCTCCGGGTCTTAACTACATTGAGGGCGACTACACCCTCGAGAAGCGCTTGGCCGATATGGATGAGGCGGGGGTCGACAAGGCGATCCTCAAGCTCCCCGGCTGCCACGAGTGGATGTCGCTCGAGATGTGCCGGCGTTTCAACGACGGTATGGCTGCTGACGCGAAGGCATCAAATGGCCGTCTGATTCCGCTTGTCGCTGTGCCGCCCTTTGGCACCAAAGCGAATTTGGAGGAGCTCGACCGCAGGCTCGACGATGGTTTTGCGGGTGTGCAGCTCTGCGCTCACTACGGCAAGCGCTATCTCGACGACCAGGTCTTCTCGAGCTTTTTCGAGCACCTGAACGAACGCCATGTCACCGTTTACGTGCACCATGTTCCCGTGCCGGTCGAGAACGAGTCGCTTCTCGCGTACGACAACCTTCGCCGCTCTTATGGCCGCTGCGTCGACCAAACTACGGCGATCGGTCGAGAGATCTTTGGTGATTTCTTTGAGCGCTACCCCAATATCAAGATGGTCCACTCCATGCTCGGCGGCGCATACTTTGCGTTCAAGGAGATGCTGCTGCCTCATGGTCCCAAGCGTCCAGATGCCTCGGGTCGCTTCCAGACCGATACCGAGACGGTCTCCAAGCGTCTTGAGAACAACGTTTATTTCGATATGTCCCATGCTCAGCCCTGGGGCGAGACGCTTCTTGCCTGTGCGGTTGAAGTCCTTGGTGCAGACCATATTGTCTTTGGTACGAGTTATCCCGTTAAACGCGAGTGGCTAACAGAGGGTGTCGCCTGCGTCCGCGCCACAGATTTAAGTGATACGGACAAGGACCTTATGCTTGGCGGCACGGCACAGCGCTTGTACGGCATCGAGTGAGCGACAGATAAAGGAGGGCGTTCGCCATGGATAAGGGAGAGATGAAGGCCGGAGCCGCCCGGGTGGCCATTAACTTAGAGGACGTATTGCCGTTCGACGGTTTCGACGCACTCCGTCATGAAATCTTTGCCCGTGCCTTCGTGGTCGAAGGGATGGGGCGGCGCGCTTGCATCCTTTCACTTGAGGTTACCTCGATCGCTCCGGCCCTACTCGTCGATCTGCGTGAGGTTGTCAAGGATGTCTCCAATTGCGACGGCGCCCTTTCTTGGGTGGTCCCGACCCACACGTTTTCTGCGCCTCACGTGCGCACCCCTGGGCATCTGGCCGACACCGATGCCCGCGATCGAAATGAGCGCTATCGTGCCGCGCTCATCGCCGCGACACGCGCGGCCGTTGAGCAGGCGGTTGCGGGCATTCGCTCTGTCACGCTCGCCTCGGCGGAGGGCTACTGTCCTGTGAACGTTAACCGCGACATTGAGACGCCGGCCGGCTGGTGGCTGGGAGTAGACCCCAAGGGGTTTGCCGACCACGCGATGCCCATACTTGTCGCGAGGGATGCCGAGGGCGGGCTCGTTGCCATGCTTGCGACGGCTGATGTCCAGTCTTCCGTGCTCGACGGATCGCACGATTCTCAGGGGAAGCGCTTGGTGAGCGGGGACCTCTTTGGCTTTGCCGCCACGGCTCTCGAGCGCGAATTGGGCGGAGTCGTGTTGCTGCTGCCCGGTGCCGCGGGGGATCAGAGTCCGGCGGAGCGCGCCGTGACCGTTGCGTTCGATTCGACCGGGGCGAAGCAAACGTTAGATGCTCACGAGAGTGGATATCGCATGCTGCATCGACAGGGTCGCGCTATGAGCGATGCGTTGATTGAGGCCGTCCGTGCGGCGCGTGAGGACGATGCCATCGGCGTCGATGCTCGCACGGTCGACGTCCTGCCCGCCCAGACGCGCGCCGACTTCTGCTCATTGGCCCCGCATCGAACTTATGAGTTTCATGCGGCAGGCGAACAGCGTACGAGGGTCTATTTACTTCGGCTGGGAAATGTCGAGTTCGTTGGTATCCAGCCCGAGGTTTCGAGCTCGTTTGGCGCCGCCGTGCGCGCCGCCCGATTCTGCCCCGTGCTCTTTGCCACGCTTGTCAACGGAGGGCAAAAGTATCTGCCGGCCCCCGATGCGTACGAGAAAATCACCTATGAGGCCATGAACTCCGGCTTCGCCGCCGGTTCCCATGAGTGCCTCCTTCAAACCATCCTTGCCGCTTTAAACGCGGCATGACAAAAAGGAGAACTTGCATGAATATCGGACATGCACGCCGCAAGATTACCCCGCAAGGCGACATCTATCTAATCGGATACCGTAACCTCCCCAACCGTCTTGAACCTGCGACGGGCGTCCATGATGACGTCTTCGCCAACGCCATCCTCTTCCAGCAAGGCGAACGTGAAGTGTTTCTCTTTAATGCCGATGTCCTCGAGTTCGAGGAAAGCATGGCCGAGGAAGTCAAGACAATGCTCGCCGAGCGCTACGGCATTGACCGTGATTGCGTTCTGCTCTCGGCGACGCACGACCATACTTCAATCGTCGCTTACCACCGCAGCTGGTGGACGGGAAAATTCGACGAGGACTACTACCGCTGGTTCCTCGATACCATTTGCCAATGCTTTGAGTGCCGCGCCAACGCACAGCCCGCGATTTGTCGCTTGGGCAAGCAGGTCATCACTGGTTTCTACGACAACCGCATCATCCCAGGTGAACTCGCCGACAATGAGGTCATTGTCGTATCGTTCTTCGATACCGAAGGCAATCCATTTGCGGGCTTTGTGAACTGGGCGGTGCATTCCGCCTGCGTCGGACCCGACTGCACGGAGCTCACGAGCGAACTCGCCGGTCTTACCGGCAAAAAGCTCGCTCAGAGTCTTGGCTACTATCCGGCCATGGTCGTCGGCGCTGCTGGCGACTGTAGCGACCGCAATTTTCGCCAGGGACGCGGCATTCCCGAGGTCGAGCGTGTTTCGACCGGTCTTGCCGAGGCGATTTCCCAGATCAAGCTCGATCGCGAGGTCGTTCTCGACCGCATCGAGCCTCAGACGTTCTATCACACCGTTGCCCATGACGACTTTTCGCTCACGCTTAAGTGTGCCGTCATCAGTCTGGGCGGCCTGCATCTCTTTGTGTTCCCGAGTGAGCTCGGCAGCGACCTGGGTATTCGCATGAAGCGCGAATGCCCAGTCGAGGGAATAGTTTGCGGTTACACCAACGGCTATTTCGAGTATTTCCTTCCGGCACGCGAGTACGGCCTCTCCTTTGAGACCGAGCGTACTCAGATTCCCCAGGGCGAACCGGAACGTCTGTGTGACAAGTTCTGCCAGACGACGAGACTTCTCGGCGCAGCAGATTCGCGTTTGTAGACCTGATTGCGTGACATGGGCCAATGAGGCTCGCCGCCATGTGATCGGCATCTTCCATCTTCTCTGCCGTTTCGCATCCCGGGCGTACGTGCGTCCGCGGATTTCAAAGGGGGAAGCGGGTTCCTTGCCCTCCCACGTCGACTACGGAGGCATGAAATCGATGCTATACCCCGCTCAGAAAAAGGAGAATTCCATGAAATACCAGAAGCTTTGCGATGAAATCATCACAAAGGTCGGTGGTCGAGACAATGTGTTAGACGTGAGCCACTGCATTACGCGTCTCCGCTTCCACCTCAAGGATGAATCACTTGCCCAGACCAATGAACTTAAGGCGACGAAGGGCGTCGTTGACGTCATCCAGGCTGGCGGACAGTATCAGGTCGTGATTGGTGCCACTGTCGAGGCTGTCTACAACGACCTTGTTCAGATTGGCGGGTTCGACACCAAGCCCGCGCTCGATATCGATGAGGGCGACAATGTCAAGAAGGGCGATCCGTTCTCGCGCCTGCTCGCCATCATTTCCGAGATTCTGCAGCCGGTTCTTGGCGTGCTTATGGCCGGTGGCTTTATCAAGTCGATGCTCGCGCTCTGCACGGTTGCCGGTTGGCTTGCCAAGGACAGCAATACCTATGTGACGCTCTCGGCAATCGGAGATTCGGTCTTCTATTACTTTCCGCTAATCATTGGCTGGACGTCGGCCAAGAAGTTCGGACTTAAGCCCGTTATGGGAATGGCGCTCGGTGGTATCCTCGTCTACCCGACGCTCGTTGGCCTTATGGGCGGAGATCCGCTCTACACGCTCGGCGCCGGCACGGTCTTCGAGTCCAATGTCTACGGTGATATTTTTGGCATCCCGCTGATCATGCAGAATTACTCATCGACGATTCTGCCTGCGATCTTTATCGTCTGGATTGCCTCCAAGGTACACAAGGCCCTTTCTAACGCGCTGCCCGCGCTTGTGAGCTCGTTCTTCTCCAACATCCTGACGCTCCTCATTTGCGGCATCCTTGGCCTGCTTGTGGTCGGTCCGGTCATGACGGTCCTCTCCAACATCGTTGCCCAGATCATTCTGATGCTCATCAACTTCCAACCCGCCATCGCCGGCTTCGTCATCGGCACGTTCTGGAGCCTGCTCGTCATGTTCGGCCTGCACTGGGGTATCATCCCGCTGTGGTTCCTCGATGTCGCAACCTACGGCTATGACCTCATTAACCCGCTCGTGTATGCAGGCGGTTGTGCCATCGCCGGCGCTGTGCTTGGCATGATCATCCGAACCAAGGACTCCGAGGAAAATGCTGCCGTCAACATTCCCGCCCTTGTCTCTTCGATTTTCGGTGTCAACGAGCCTGCGCTTTACGCCATCTTGCTGCCGCGTAAGCGCCTTATGTGGGCAACCTTTATTTCCGCTGGTGTAGGCGGCGCCATTGCCGGCCTCATGGGTGCCAAGCTCTATGCCTTCGGCGCCTCCGGCCCGCTCGGTTTCCCGAGCTTTATTAACCCTGCCGGCATCGACACGGGCTTTATCGGCCTTGTCATCTCCGGTGTGGTCGCTTTCGTTCTGGCTCTTGTCGCCGCTATGGTGATCGGTACCAAGAAGGACGAGGGCGGTAAGGCACTCAACATCTCGGTGGACTAGTCTTTCTGCGCACTTTGATTAAATATGCCTCGGACGGCGACGTGCTGCCCGAGGCATATTTGTGTTTCGTGCCGCTGTCATCGTGTTTGCGGTCACAAGTCTGCGGTTGTGGAGCAGCGGGGATTATGACGGTCGTGCCGCGATGGAAGACGCACGGTCGCCCTGCAGGAGCTGACGGTAGGGGAGGAAGCCAATGAACGAGACGACCGCCTGCGAGTGCGCGGCGTTCCGCTTGAGGTAGAGCCTGACCTCGGAGGTCGTCGCGGGCTCAAGCGGCACCAAGGCTACCTTTCCGCTGGTAAGCGATTCCGCCGGCTTGCGCATGAGGAATGAGACACCGGCGCCGCGTGCGACAAGAGAGATGATGTTCTCGGCTCGTTTGCCGGTGAACGTAACACGTGGGCCAAATCCAGCTTCGCGACAAAGGGAAAGGACGAGCTCGCTTACGAACGAGCCTTGGGGAAGCATGAGGAAATTCTCGTCGATAAGGTCGTCTATCTCGACGGTGTCACGTTCGGCGAGTGGATGGTCGGGCGGAAGGACGGCCACGAGCCGGTCGGTCGTAAAGGGAATCTTTTTGAACTCCGGCTCGATGGCGCCGCTGTCACGGATGAAGGCCAGGTCAATGTCCTCGTGCAGGAGCATGCGCTTGAGTGTGTCGCCCTCGCCTTCGATGAGCTCGACAGAATATGAGGGGTTCGCCTGCTGAAAATCGATGACGGCGTCCGTAATCCCATAAGGGGCCATAATGGGGATAGAACCTACGGTGAGGTGCTCGAGCGGCTCACCTGCACCTATTTGAATGGCGGCAAGATAGCGATGCTGAAGCGTCGCAATTTTTTGCGCATAGGGGAGGAGCGCTTCGCCTTGCGCGGTGAGTGTTACGTGGCGCTGGCTTCGATCGATGAGCTTGCAGCCGAGTTCGTGCTCCATTGCCATGATGTGCTTGGAGAGGGTTGATTGCGACATGAAAAGCAGTTCCGCCGCATCAAGAAACGTGCGTGACTGCGCTAAGATGGCGAATTCGCCAAAGCGGCTGATATCCATAGGGAGGCCTCCGGTACCCTCATTTTGGCGGGTGGCCTAAACCACGACGCCGTTGCAGTGGTCGATTTCGTGCTGGATGATCTCGGCGGTGTAGCCCGAGAAGTTTTTGATGCGGTGAACGAAGTTCTCGTCCAAATACTCCACCTTAATGCGGCGATAGCGGGTACAGGGACGCTCGCCGATCAGCGAGAGGCATCCTTCGCTCGTCTGATAGGAATTGACCTGCTCAAGAATTTGAGGGTTGTACATCAGCAGCGCCCTGTTGCCGTCCTTTACGCAGATGATGCGTTTGCGCACGCCAATCATGTTGGCGGCAAGGCCCACGCACTCGTGCTCATGCTGGTGTAGTGTATCCAGGAGGTCCTGCCCGGTCGCGGCGTCATCGGGGCCCGCGTCTTCGGAAGGCAGGCGCAAAAAGAACTCGGATTTCATGATGGGCTTAATCATGGCGGGCTCCTTAAGGTGGACACGTTTGGTTCAGGCCATGATACCGCGACATGTCGCATTAATGTGTGCACATAGATTCTGCAGCTAGATTGGATGGCGACACCATAAACTAATGGACGTTTTGCCGAGAGGCATGAATGTTTAAAGCGCAAAGAGTGCGCGACGGGCCCCGCGAATGGGGCGATGATGCCCGAGAGGGCCAAGAAGGAGTCTCATGTCTGAGAACGAAGAGATCATGAACGAGACCGAGAACGAGACCATGGCTGCCGAGGTTGAGGCAGTCGAGACCGTGGAGACCGAAGCTGCCGAGGTTGAGGCTGCTGACGAGGTTTCCGCCGAGGAGGAGGCCGAGGTTGTCGAGGCCGCCGTTGATTACGATGACGAAGAGCTGATGGACAAGATGCAGAAGGCCGCCCGCCTGCTGCGTAGCCGTCGCTTTGCTATTTCCAAGGAGGAGGAGGCCAAGGCCGAGCGCATGGCGAACATCGAGCGCGCCATCAAGCTTCTTGACCTCAAGCCCAAGATGGAGCAGAAGGAAATGTCCGACCTGCTGGGCATGCGCCTTCGTGAGCTCGATGGCCTGATGGCCGAGGCCGAGGCTGCCGATCTGGTTGGCCGCATCGACGACGCCGAGGGCGATATGCGCAAGATCGTTGTCTTCGCTGCCGAGGATGCCGCTGAGGGCCTGGTCGAGCTTGCCAACAAGAAGGAGAAGCTCCTGCCTGAGCTTTCTTATGAGGAGGCCACCGAGCTGATGGCCGCTCTCGATAAGGTCATCGCTCCGCTCGTCGCCATGGGCCTGGACGAGGACCGCGGTCCTCGCGGTGGCCGTGGCGGCTATGGTGACCGTGGCGGCGACCGTGGCGGTCGCGGCGGCTTTGGCGATCGC
>ENA-ORTB01001706-ORTB01001706.1-human-gut-metagenome-genome-assembly--contig:-NODE-1706-length-23125-cov-24.528869_pt1 | contig 23125 bp, 20 predicted proteins | sample MGYA00241905_ERZ509174 | MGnify/ENA primary metagenome ERZ509174 (study PRJEB26280, sample SAMEA2338851) | human gut metagenome | biome: human gut; feature: human-associated habitat; material: faeces... | reverse complement strand
GAAGCTGAAGCATCTTCAATTTAATATAGCAGTTATTTATTATCCAATATACTAGTTCTTATCAGCCGCCAGTATCTGATCGATCGTCTTCATCAGCTGCTTATATGCCTCGTCATTATCAATACCGCCCATGATCGGCTCTCCGATAATATTTCCGTTACGGTCAAGCACGATTGTAGTCGGGAAGGCCATAATGCTTGTTGCATATTTTCCGGCTTCACTGTTGGAATCAAGGGAAAGATTCGTATATTTTGCACCCTGCTTCTCTAAAATGCTCTTAGCTTCAGCAATTCCATCCTCATTTCCGTCAAGAGAATCTATATTGATACCAATTACCTGTCCGCCTTTTTCCTTCAGCTCCTCATTTAATTTATTCAGTTCCGGAAGCTCCTGTACGCATGGAGAACATCCATTAAACCAAAAATTCAAAACCGTGACCGCATTCTTTGAAATGATGCTGCTGTCCACGTCATTTCCATCCAGATCCTTTGCCTTAAACTCCGGAAATACGCTTGCTCCCTCTTTGCCGGAATCCTTATTTGATGCATTCGCACTCTGCTTCTCAAGAAGTGGCTGAAGCTCATCCTCAAGCTTTTTGATTTCTTCAACATCTTCCTTCAAAGACTTGAGTTCATCATCGGTAAACTTATCCTTAATTTTGTCTAAAGAGTTTGCCAGAAAATCTCCGTAATTCGTAGCTGTCGCATCCTCGACAGTTGATTTGTCAATGCTGTTAAATACCTTCTCCCATAAAGCCTTATGGTTTTCAAGAATACTGTTCTCTTTCTGTGTCAATTCATTAATCTTTGCATCCAGATCTTCTGCTTCCTGCGTTGACATCTGCGACTCTGTTGCTGTATTTTCCTTGTTAGCAGAATTTCCGCACGCACTTACTCCGAGTACCATCGCTGCAATAAGCAGCATCACTGTTAATTTCTTCATTTTATTCTCCTTAATTCTCTTTCAAATTTGTTTTACCTGTTCCAAATCCATATTGATAGTGAATTGCTTCCGTCGGGCATTCCTTTATACACATGCCACAGCGGATACATTCCGTATGGTTCGGATGCTTTGTGACATCCACGTCCATCTTGCAGGCTCTCTCACATTTGCCACAGGATACACATTTATCCTCATCCACCTTCATCTGCAGAAAAGATACCTTATTGCAAAGTGCATAGATTGCGCCCAGCGGACATATCCATTTACAGAATGGGCGGTAAAACATAAGGCTTAGGATTACAAAAGTAATAAGTATACCGAATTTCCATGTAAACAGTTTGCCAAGGGCCGCTCTGATACTTGCATTGGCAATCGAAAGCGGAATCGCTCCCTCCAGCACTCCCTGCGGGCAAAGATATTTACAGAAAAACGGATTTCCCATTCCCAGTGAATTTGTCACCAGAAGGGGTAGTAAAATAACAAAAATCAACAACACACCATATTTTATATAACGAAGCGGCTTAAGCTTTTTCGTTGAAAATTTCTTAAACGGTATCTTATGCAGCAGCTCCTGAAACCAACCGAACGGACACAGAAATCCACAGATAAATCGTCCGAGCAGTACACCTAACAGAATTAAAAATCCTGTAATATAATACGAAAATTTGAACTTGGATGAGCCGATGACTGCCTGCAAGGCACCGATCGGGCACGCCCCGGATGCAGCCGGACAGGAATAACAATTCAGTCCCGGTACACAGACGGTCTTTGCATCCCCTCTGTAAATCTCTCCTTTAAAGAAGTTCGGCAGATGGATATTGGTAAGAATCGTTGCCACGGCCTGAATCCATCCCCGAAAGCGCGCCAGAAACTGTGATATTTTATGTTTTTTCTTATCCAATTCCAACACACTCCAGACATAATTTGATTGCCTTTGAGAGTACCGTGGCTGCCTCCCCGCGCATCGCACCGTATCCGATCATCAGGATCGCTGCTGCCAGAAGCGTGATCTGCGCTGCTGCTCGGTTTATCTGTTTCATATCCTTTCCCTTCCTAAGTTTTAACATTTTGTCGTTGTTTACGATAATAAATGATATTTTCATCCAATACCCCATTTAAAAAGTTTATATTTTTTAATGGGGTCAGACCCCAATGTGCTGTAATATTACTTGTCCCAAGTCCAACTCTACCGCACATATCACTGGCATCTTTATCTACTGCAAGATCTAATTTCTCCAATAATGCCATCTCTTTTTTATTTTATTAGAATTTGACCCTGTAACTTCCAATCTTGTTCTTATGTTATCCTTTTTCAAAAGCATTTTTTCTTGCAGTATTGTCGTCATTTCTTCGTTGATTGAATCCAGTGCTGGATGTTTTGCTAAAAGTGTATTTGAAATCTGTAGTTCCAAAAACTAGTTTTATTGCATCCATGATTGCTGATTTTCCAGAATCATTTTCTCCAACAAGAACATTTAAACCTTTTTTGAAAGTAATACTATGCTCATTTCCATCAAAACATCTAAAATTCTTTATTTGCAACAATGAAAGATACATATTCCTCAACTATCCTTTCTTTTGTTATCCGATTACACCTTATCTTCGTTTTATAGTTTTACAACACTTACAATACTTTCCAGTATCCTGCCTTTTTTGAACCAACCCGCTCTATATACCCATTTTCTCTTAAAAATGATATATTGTTTTCTACTGCTGTTTCACTCACCCCTAATATATTATGAAGTTCTGCAGTTGTAATGTTCGGGTTGTCCCTCATTTCTGAAATAATTTTTTGCCTTCTGGAATTTAATGGTTTCTTATCCCCAACCTTTTTCCCAACTTTATTCCCAACCTTATTTATTCTCTCAAACGGAATCGTTACAACGATTGAATTCTCTCTAAATGAAAATGCATCTTTCCCGTACATTTCCGTAATCTTAGGGACTCCTCGACCAGATTTCTCACTTATATGCAGTTGAAGAAATATCTCGGATAATTTTTCATTTACAGGTATTGATTCTCCTAAGAAAAATCCTTCCATGGTCTGTGCCGGAGCAAGTGTTCCCCTTGATAGTATCTCTATCCTGTCGGAAAATACCGAAATCATAGGTTCATTTCCTTCCACCCATTTATTGTGCAGGACAGCATTTATGACAGCCTCTCGAAATGCCTTGTTATCAAATAACGGAATCTCCTTTCGCTCAACGACCCTATCTGTCTCATCCGCCTGAATCAGGTTCAATACATCTCCATAACGCAACAACTCATCCAAACTGTATAATAAACAGTCATTTCCAAATTCACGTACAGAGAAAAGATTAGAACCTTTTGTTTTTCCATCAAAAATAGATACACGAAGCGGAAAATGAGAATTATCCGACAGAAGCTGCGCTAATATATTAAACTCGCCTTCTTCTGTTTTTAGCCCCAGATTCTTAATAAACGTCTTTTGATTTAAAACAATACCTTTAGAACCGTAATATCCAAAGAGTTTTTGAAATGTAAGTTCCTGGTATTTTGCCGGTACTGTTTCTATCGTTTCGGTTCTTCCATCCAGTATTTTGAAAAGTTCAATTTCTCTCTTAGGGTAATCCTTAATATTGCATTTTGATGATCCTATTCTTAAAAACCTCTTTTCTTTAAATGCCGTAGGAATTTCAGTTGCCGACGGAATTACTAAAACTACAACTCTCTTTCCCAAAATTTCAGTTTCTTCAAATTTGAAATTGATACTCGGAGATAAGTTCCTTGCAAGATAATTCTGATACGGTTCCTTATTATAATCACAATACTGATTAAAAGTTGTTCCTACAATTTCATGAGTTACATCATTTACACCCCAAATGAAAAAGGCATTTTTTTTATAATGAAATGCTGCTGCATTTGACAGGGCAGATACATATTCGCCTAACACTTCAGGCTGAAACCAGTTTTCCTTAAATTCAAACCATTCCTGTTCATCACTTAAGGCACATAAATCTAAAACAATTTGTTTAATATCCATTAGTATGCTCCTTTACCCAACTTTTATTCCCAACCAAATTCATTATATCATGTTGGGAATAAAGTTGGGAATAAAAATAAAAAATTTCAAATTATCTTATAAGGTTTCTTCTTTTCCCTTTGCCTTTAGTGGCATAGGCTTTTCTGTATCTCCTCCAACAACCTTTGCTTCCGGCTCATCATCCATATCAATTCCGTCATTACCCTTTTCATCCATGTTAAGCAGGGCATGTAATAAATACCTCATAATTCTCCTTTCCGCTTTTGGACATCGTGTCCAAATGCAATAAAAAAGGGCAGCTACAAATCTCTCGACTTATAACTGCCGTAACGCTGTGCTACATTATTGATAATATCAGTAAATATACCAACATTCATTTGTTATATCCAATATGTTTTTAAAATCATCGAACTCTATTTTTTTATCCAATCCAATTTTATATATTGCTGCAGTATCTAAACATATGTCTAAATGATTTAGCGGATGCATTCTCCCATTTTCATGTTCCGGGTCAATATCATATCGTATATATCCTAAATCATATTTTAATAAATGTGAAATAAGTAACCACATTTCTTTTGTGGTAAATTCATCATCATTTACCTCCGGCTCCATAATTATCTCAAAAATTGTTTCAAAATCCATCTCTTTTCGATTCATCTTCTCGAATACTTCTATAAGAAATGACAACACCATTGGATTAATTACGGTTCCCGTAATATTATGATAAATTATAACATTATCTTGATTGCTGCTATCATCAATACAAAATGGAAACTGCATTGAAAACATTTTTCCTTCAAGTAAATAAAATATACGATTCATTTTATCAATTGAAATTTTTACCTTTTCGCTACGCTCATCTGTCAAAAAAATACTAACATCAAACATTCTAATAGTATATAATACCTGAATCCGTGAACCTTGTTTCAAAATGAAAAGGCACACAGGAAATGTTTGCCATATTTGTTATCGTACACTAAATTTTGAAAATGCTGCATAATTTTGCGTTCAAAAAACAGACTGCACCATTTGTGTGCAGCTGCCATTGCCATATTCAGCTACCTGTTGTCAGGTGATGAATGCAAAGCTGTCATAAAGACGCTTGAAAGTAAATCTCCAGCGATTACTCCTTCCAATGGACAGTACCAGACGGCCGGCATGTTCTGTCAGATGTCCCGCAAACTGCATAAGATTACTGATCACCGTACGTATTCTTCGGCGATGTATTTTCTTCCGGCCGGGAGCATCCTTCTTTTTCAGCGATTCCTGCCCTATGATTCGAAGGATATTATATGCGATCATTGTCAGCTCCAGCACCAGTTTGTTGCTCTCAAACTTTCCCGACGGGAGTCTTTCAACATCCATGTCCGTCTTGATTTCACTGTGATACTGCCCATATCGGTCAATGGTTCTTTCCGTGATCTCATAAATTGTGCGTATTCCGACAGTTTTCTCTTCGTTATCAGAAAGGGAATATGTCACATCCCGGAAGGTCTGTCCGATATAAACAGTTTTCCCATCACGTGGATGCTGGATATTCTGGCAGCATTCCTTGACGGATTCCAGCCATTCTTCTTTACTTTCCTGTCTTGGATTCCGTTTTATGATGAAAGACACATTGTTGTATTTATAGCTTTCCTCCATAAAGATGCCTATGTTTTCAGATGCATCGTTGCCGGAATCCAGCCGGATGAGCAGTGGTTTTTCCGTCAGCTGTCTACACAGTTCAATGGTCTCTCTCAGGAAATCAGGAGTTTCTTTCTGTCAGTACTGTTTCCCAATCCGCAGTTCAAGATTGACGAGGTATCCTTCCGTGCCGATATATGCCATAATTGGGGCATATCCATCAAAACCCTTGTAGGTACGGGATACGCCTTCCTTATTGGATTTCGAATTGTCAAAGGGGGTTACATCAATATCGACAGGAACAATCCGTTATCCAGGGCTGTCGGCTCTATGTGCATTTCACGCAGCACGTCTCCATTTTTTATCTGTTTCTGCAGATAATCTTTTGAAATTGGAGCACGGTTGATTTTTTTAACAAAACTGCTTTTTCCAAGTATTTGCCCTACGAATACCAGACCACTGGGAGTAATGAGCCGCTCATCGCTGAATTCAATGTGTATTTTCTTCATTGCACTGCCTCCGCCTATCTTTTGATACTTTCATTATACTGGATAATGCATGATGATACAGTAAAAAAACAAAATTTTGTTTAACCTGGTGGGTGAAATAAAATGTATTGCGAAAATGAGTTTCCAGCAGGTATTATTGCTGAAAAAATGGGATGTAACACTATGGTAAGTTTCACGGAATAAGGTAATTTTTAATATCATTTGATATTTTGGCTTTATCTACAATCTCTTCAATGCCATCATAAGAAAAACTTTTATCTTCCTTTTCTTTTACTCCAAATATAATAATTCCGCCACCAGAGTTAGCAATCGCCAACATTTCTTTTACTAACTTCGTCGGTTCTATCCATTTTTCTTTAAAATCAATAGAATTATGCTCCCCTGTTTGTCCCTTTAAAAAATTCCGAAAATTATCTAAAGTCGGTTCCTGTAGTAAGCGATAAACTATATCTTTTAATTGATCTGGTAATTTCATAAAATATTCCACACCTTTCATTTTTCCAAACAGTACATATCTTGTCTTATATTTCAATTATAGCAACTCTTCAAGTACTATACACTAATTTTTCAAATTCTATAATCAAAAGCAGACAATGAAAAGTCACACCCCCTTCATCCACCCGCTTTTCGCCTATACTCTCACCACTACCGCTTCCACAACATCTGGATGTTCAACCACCTACATACCCCAAAATACCACCAATTTTGTAACTTTCTCATGCTATATTTACATAATACTCTCGCTCATATTCTTTATCAAGTGGTTTTCACGCAAATGACAATTCGCGTTTTAATTTCTCAAAAGCATAACATGGCAAAAAATATATATGTGAACTTCCTCAATAATTAACTGATCACTTTACAATAGATTTACTATAAATGTTAGTTTAAAAACTGTTTCAACACAAAATTTCTGATAACTATGTATTTTCTCTCTTTATATTTTAAGCCACGCAAAGAACTAATTTCATCCACTTTGTTAATGCTCTCTAAATTTACTGGTTGATTCACTTACCATCTTATGCACTTAAACTTCTAAGTTCTCCTATAGAACGTATTTTTTCAATAATCTCCTGGATTATTTGATCAAAATATTCAACCTCATTAGGATTAACCCATGAAATGCCAAGTAGAGAACCATCCTCCGCACCATGATGATATTTTTTTGATGCATCATACATTTCTTTTAACTGCAAACACATTTTCATTTTTTCATCATCTGTCTTATTCGCTTTTATCGTATCATTATACATCTTGCTTATTTTTTCTGGATCAAACTTATGTTTTTGACTGAACTGAAAAAAACAAGCTTCTATCAGCGGGCGTAAAAGTAAAACTTTTTTTCTCATATTTTCCATACTATCTAAAGGTACAGATAAATACAAATCTGATATTTTTTCGAAGTCAAAGCCTTCAAATGAAAAATCGCCTACTATTTCATTTACATTAAATTTAGATCCCGTAGCTATACTTACCAATCGGACATATGATTTTAGTCCTTTATTATCATAATCCTTTTTTTTGAAAGAAATTCTAGTATTTTTCGAATACAATGTATGCGCAAAATATGTAGATTTTTTCATCACTTTTTCGAATTTTTCATTTGTCACCTTCATCACATATGCAAATGGTCTTAATGACATAAATGCTATTATTTTATCGAGTTCGTTATCATTATTTTCTGCTTGATTTATAAAAGTTTTATATACCTTTTCATCATCAGTTAGATAATCTTCAATAGATAATCCTATAAAATCCTTTCTTCCCGACCTTATCTCTAATAATTCACACGTTGTTTTACGGCTCAAATAACTTTTTACTCTTTCTACAAACCCTATGTCATGTGTCATTAAAATCATCTGACAATTATCATCATTCATCATCTCTGATATTTTATGAGAGATAATAGATTTTCTGGATAAATCCATACTACTTATCGGATCATCAACCACAATAATACGTTCATCATTAGCATTTTCATCATTTGATACTTCAGCTAAAAAATAGGCAAATGCAATTGCCCGATTCTCACCTTCGCTAGTTATCGTTTCCTTATCTTCATGCTTTTTAGCTTTAAAGTCCTTAAGTTTTATATAATATTGATTATCCCTTACCTCTATTTTCAAATGAGTATTTAAGTTAAGCAAAAAATCGTTAACCTGAATCAATCTGCTTTGATTATAACAATCATTAATTTCAACATTAAGAGCATTAATTTTATTGTTGTTTTTTATATACTTTGAAGCTTTACTTTTTATAGATTCTGCAATACCTCTATAAACCCCCGCTGCGCCATATGATAATTCATATATTTTTCCTGTTTCTTCTCTATTTATAGTCTTCTGATTTTTTGTTTCACTGCGCTCTTGTATACAATCTATAATATCCCCAAGTGTAATAATATTGTTAATGACTGCATTTAACAATTTTATAGCATCATCTTCTTCATTCAGGAAAGAAATATCCATATACGGATTTTCGGCTTTTTCATATATCTTTTTTACTAAATTATTAATTATTTCTGTTTTTTCAAGTGTCCATGCCAATCCTTTCTGTAATCGGTCGGTCTCTCTCTTTAACAATAAATTATTGTCATTTAGTTCATTTACAATTTCAACAAAAATGTCTATTTTCTCACCAATGTTTAATGATTCAAGTTTCGTAGCAATCACATTCAATTCCTTTGAATACTCATTAAGATTATCATCTTTATTCTGTGACACATACTTTCCCAACTTATCAAAAAAGGCTATTGCTTGTTTATCACTTATACTTTGTCCACACATCGGGCAAACGCTTTTATTCTTTTGGTTTTTATATCCTCGAACTGCCCATTTAATGTCAGTTGTGGTTAATGTTTTTTCTAAAAACTCTGCAATCTGTTTTGATGAAACTCTTGGAATATATTTCATTTTTTTAATACAAGACGAACAGATATTTTTTCAACATTTTTTATTCTATTATATTTTTCTCTGCAATTTTCAATTATTTGAATTTCTCTAGAATAACGTTCATTATTATGTAACTTTTCCTTTATTTTTTCTTTATCAGCAAGTGCATACAAATTAAAACCTACTATCTTTTCAAACCGCTTTAAAATATTTGTTCTTGCATTTATTTTAGGATGTGTGAAATCCTTAATTTTGATATTTGCTTCAAGAAGCTGTGATATTTCTTCATTAATTTCTCTATATAATTCTTGATTGCTATGTACTAATAACGATTTCTTTCGCATCAGTCCAGCTCCCTCGGTTCCAATTCCAATTGGTGCCGTATCCCCCTCAACCTGACTGCTAACAAAAACATGGTCTTCTACATATTTCTCATTAAATACATAAATTTTTTCAGGCTTAGAAGTCCATTTATCATTTTCAAAACGATATAATTCCCCATTTTCCCCAGTCAATTCTATTGTTATATTCTTTTCTCCGCTCTCATCTTCTCTATTCAATGTACGCCTACGAGTCAAATATTCTTCCGTATCATCTTTGGTTAATGAATAAAAAATGTCACTTAATGTTGATTTGCCGGCACCATTAAACCCAAATAAAATTGTGTTTTTCCCAAATTCCGAAGTTCCTTCAAAATTTTCAAATCTTCCCAAATTGTTGATTTTGTTGATTTTTCTTATCATAGTTTCCCATTCTCCTTTTTATTTGCCGCTATAAATAAACAAGCTTCCCCCACCCCTAAAATATGTACACAAAAACAATCCCTCAATTTTATGTTCTATCCTCAACTCTTTAGTACCTTTTACCTATATTTAAAATTATATACTTTCCCCTCCCCTATGTAAAGCCATATTAATAAAATAGTCATCATTAAACACAAAATTTTTTCCCTTAAAAAAGCCTCCCAGAGTGCTTTCCAACTTATTTCGTATTATTCTCTTTTTTTAGATTCTCCCAATTCTGAATATCTTCCTCAATTTTAGACATTTTCAAAGAATATGTAATTTTTTCAGCCGGCACCCCTCACATAAGTTCCATCTTCCACAACATCCTTTACCACGACAGCTCCCGTTCCAATCATGCAATCCGCACAAACAGAAACATTATTGCTTACCACCGCCACTGCGCCGATCCTGATGTGAACTCCGACAGAAACCGTTCTACACAGCTGCGCTCCGCATTTCACATACACATAATCTGCGACCACGCAATCATGATTGGCCGACACACAGGTATTCACAATACAGTCTTTGCCGAGTCTGGTAAAAGGATTCACGACCGCCCCGGCCATAACGACTGTTCTGTTGTCAAGCTTTGCGGACTCAGCCACCACTGCCTTCGTATTCCAAAAGTTATCCGGTTCCTATGCTCATTCATTCCACGTAAACTCTTCCTTTGTCACGAAAATGAGTATTGTTTTCCGATTATGGCATTTGCATTATTATGCTCATAAAAAAAGCCGATGCTCACGCATCGACTTTCTCTTCACTCTATTATTCCACACCCACGCATCCAATCACATCCACATTCCAATCCTTCAGCATACGCAATTCCTTCTCAATCTCCTGATAGATGGATGCATTTGTAGTTTCCACCAATACCACATGGCCTGCCTCTGACGCCTCACGCATCGCAGCGGCATCATAGCAGATGTTCTCACCATAAACAACCTGAACATCTTTTTTGTTCAAACTATCAACCATTCCTGTGATGATACGCTTGTCCACTCTTTCGATTTCAGATCCGGTAAGGAACAGTTTTGTAATATTTTCATTTTTACAATATAACTCAATATTAGATACGGCCAGCTGTACAGAAGCCTCTTCTGTCAGAATCTTCTGGTTACGATACTTTAAGCGAAGCAGGAAACCGGTAAAGCCCTTCGCGCCTTTGCCCTGTGTCAGTACACCAAACTGGCGTAATTTGTAAAAGCGGACCAATTCCTCCGCTTCCTGCAGTTTGTTGGATAACACAGCTACACAAACCAGATATAATGCTGCAAGAAATACTCCCATCACAAAGCCAAGTACAATATATTTCTTACTGAGCACCGGAGCCGAAACTGTTACATCAGCATTCGCACTTTCATCATCCTGTGACTCTTCCATCTCATCGTCCACTACTTTCAACTGATCCTCAGTCATCGTTGAAGTCAGTGTTGTAATCTGCTCACGATATGATTTGATCAATCCGGTCACATTATCCTGTGAACTTGCCAAGTCCGAATCGGTCTGTACCTGATAATTTTCAGATACAAGCACAAGCTTATGGCTTCCAATTCGATTCGCTACATCCTCATGTCTTGCATTCAAAGCCTTCTGAATTTTCCCAGATACACTCTGTAAACCCTTTTCATCCATAAATTTAACACGAACAGAAAAAGTATTGTCAGAATCGGATGATGCAGAAATCAATTCTGTAAGATATTTGTCCTCCGCTTTTGTATTTACGCCATCCCATATTTCTTTTTGATTCAATCCATTGACAGCATATTCCACATAAGCATTCGTGACTGCTGAAGTATAATCCTTTTTGTTATCTTTAGAATAGTTGTATGTATAATCCGAATCAATATAATACTGCAGTTCCAACACATGTTCCTGATACGGATCAATATTCATCAAAATCGAATCCTGCATATATGCACTATTCTTGTCCAATAAAACCTGCAGGCTCTTGACATCATCAATCTGCTGCTGTTCATCCTTCGTAAAGGTGACTTCCTGCGCATCATTCTGTGGCTGTTGCGCCGCCTTGTATGCCTGCGCATCCTTTGCATACTTTACACCCGGTAACAATATGGCAAAAAGCACCGCACATACGATCAGGCATTTCCATCCGAGGATTACCTTCCAGAATAAATGACGAAGGGATATTTCTCTCACTTGATTTTCCATTTGTGTACTCTCCATTTTTATTTTTTCAACTTGTTTTATTGTACTTCATTTATTAGCAAAATACAATCATTCACTTCATTTTCAAGTCTATTTAAAAAACCCATTCGTCTTTGATCTCATTCATTTCTTCCGAATCGATGGCTACCTCTTCCCAACGCCGTACTCCAGCATAATCTTCCGTAGCCCCGATCAACTGCTGCATTTGAAATGCGATTGAAACACACGCCTTGCGCATATGCAAAACATCTTTAAAAGATAATCGATTTTCCGTATTCTTATATAACACATCCGCAAGCAAAAGCAGGCAATCGTCCACTTTTCTAAGATTTTCCTCATGCAAAATCGGGCATTTTACATAGAATAAATTATGCAAAGTCCATGCTGCCGAAATCAATCCTGGCATCTTGCAATAGCACAGAAGGTTTAAAATCTCATCCAGCATCTTTTGCGCATACACCTGATCCGGATGTGCCACAATATAATGAAATGCAGCTATCAGTGCACCAACCGTCAACTGTCGGTCTGAAGAACGCATCTCCAGAATAATCTGCCTTGCAAGATCTTCACTGTCTCCGAGCTCAACCTCCAGCTCCTTCGTGCTTAAATCCAACGTCTGCATTTCAGCAATCATCCTCTGTAAATTTTCTCCACACTCAGAAGGTACTGTTCCCGCATTACGAACAACTGCCGCCATACACTGAAGCATTCTTTGCGCCCGATAGTTGTACTCATCCCTCGCCACACTTCCTATTAATGATAGGGACATCTTCGTTTTCAGAACATTCCAGTAATCCTGAATTCCAGCCAGCAGACAATCTGCTTCTTCACTGCTCCAATATCCACGCTCCATATTATCGCACACTAAAATGAGTTCATCTAAATATGGAATTTCTTGTAATGAAAGCTTGCAGCCTCGCTCATCCTCAAACTGTGCCGCCACACTTTGCGACAGAAACCATCCCTTTACGGAACGTGCCGGAATGTGCACATCTATACATGGCATATTTTCAAACGCAAATACATGCATATTTGATAACCTAGGAAGTCCATTCTCCCCCACAAAATTCCATATCAGTTTCGCATATCCCTGCCTCTGTTCTTCATTCAAAAGTCCCATAGAATCAAGAATCTCCAATCGCAACACTTTCGTCTGCCAGACGTATCCATACTCCAGTGGAATCTCAAGCAGCTTTGCAATCGTCGCAGGGTGCACCACGCACAACTCTTTCAATGGTCCCAGTTCTTTCTTCTTAAAATAACAAGCAAAGAGATCCATGCCATCTCCATGTCCATGTAGCGTCTTGTGTTCCACTATTGCAGTCTGCAACATCTCATCCAGCATCTGCGCCTTGATCCGCTCCGACACCTGCTGCGTAATCCCCATACAAAGTAACGCCATTGGGAAAGAAACCGGCAACGCCTCTTTCTCCATCAGCGCTTTCAGCATGCGAAGTGCCTCACCTTGGTTTTCTTCCGGACAACGTGTCATAAACCGAATCAGAAGTTCCGGCATATTGCCCAAAATCTGCGCAAGTATCCCGCCTGGTACACCTTCCCTATCCTCAATCTCATCCAGATTTCTGGAAAAAGCGTGAATCAGTCTCGGTACAATCCGTTTCGCATCCTCATTCGATAGCACAGACAGATACTCCCTGTCCACTAACGTCTCGATTGTCTTTTTTCGCGACGCATTACACAACAAGAACACACCCAGAAAATTGTTTATTTCCAGCACAGCCTCCATCCATGGATGTTCCCATTCTCCAAGCAACGTAACGTATTGACATTTCATCGGCAGCGCCAGCCGATCCACCAAACGATAAAACCGATACGCACTCATACATCCATTGGTACCAAACCCTAACGAATGAAGTTCACAATTTAAACCAAATGCCTCTTTTTCCTCATACTTATCCACATGCCACCGAAGCAAACCATCTGATGTCCGATTTTTCCACATCGACCAATCAAACACTTCTTTGTAATGCTCAATTTCGTCCTCAATAAGATTAATCGTCTCCTGCTGTGCCTCGTATACCCCCATATGATTCCACACGCCTTGCGCGCATAGTGCATACAACTGTAACGCGCAAGCCTGTAATGACGTATAGTACAGATAATTTTCCGGTTGTTCCACACCCGCCTGACGAATCTCCTGTATCAGACGCTGCAATTCGTCAAGAACCGCTTCCGCCTCATCCAATTCCACACGGATTCCCAACACCTGCAATCGCAACTCATAATCTGTCTTGTCCAATTTACAGTGTCCCAAACATCTGCGCATTGCTGGAATATCCATATGAAAAAGCGCCTGTTTCACCTTCTCTACTTGAAGAATCTGTGTTCCATGCCACCGATACTGTGCATACGGCTTCAACAGATCATAGACCATATCCCATTCCGAATCCATGCCTGCTTCCCGATATTCACGAAGCAACGCCATACCAACATCAAACCATTTTGCAAGTAACTCCCCTCTTTTGTCAGAAAGTTCTTCCTTGTCCCACGTTGCAAGACTTTCGCCATAAGATTTCCATATCTTGTGAATATTTCGCACTTCATAGTCCGAATAATAATTCATACTTTTCTCATAACGCCACACCAGTTCATAGCAAAATGCAAACATCGTATCGACATCAATCCCTGTATGGCACTGCAATAGTCCGACCTCTGATGTCTTATTCGACAACTCCGTACACACCTCATAGGGTGGAATATACCAATGTGGGTATGTTGCCCGTTCCTTGCTCCATGCCTCCGTCAGCATCAAAATATCATCCTTGCGCTCCTCTGGCTTCATTCCATGTTCCCACTTCACATCCTGATACTTCAAATTCCAACTCGGTATATAAAATTTGGATTCTGTCTGATTCGCTTCCTGATAAATATAAGCTTCGCAATTCTCGCTCCGCTCCTGTCTGGTATGTAGGCGCTCTTCCTGATTTCTTCGCTGCTGCTCGTCCAACAAGATCTGCATTCCCATCGTAAGATTTTGGACTTCTCCACGTATACCAAGCACCTCGCTATGCGTATCCATCAACAAAGAGCGTCCATACTTGTCAGGCTCATTACGCATGATCGAAGTTTCAATGATTTTCATAAAATGTCTCTTACAATTCTCACGATTACTCTCATCAAGTCCCTCCAGCATATGATCCAGTTCCTTCTCCAAGGCATCCATCCATGAGAAATCATCGATGCTACGCATCATCTTCGCTAGTGTCGTCATACTTCTTTTGTCAAAAACGCGCGCACGAAGATCATTCTCTTCTGTCTTGTAATATTCATATCCGGCAACCTTCTCTCCTGCCTCAACAAACATCTGAATAAACCGCGCTTCATCGATTCCCCTAATTGCAAGTTCGCCCAATGCGCCTCGGACTCCGCCGGTGATTGCAGATTGCACAAAATCAGTAACGTCATTCCTCACGGATGATGTTCTCCTTTCCAAGTTTAATATTCCTCTGCCTCTCCAAAATATCTAGCAACACATTCTTTAACCAAATAATTCAACGAGAAAACTACTGTTTCTTCATAAAAGACAAACAGCAGCACTCCTATTCCCTGTATATCATGAAATTCTCCATAGATTGACAAAACTACGGTTTCAATGCATAAAAAGATTATCTCAAACAAGTCTTTTTTTTTCTCTATCGCAAACCAAAATTTATAAACAAGCACTGCTAGAACACTTGTAAGTATAGCTCCCAAAAGAGTTCCCCATATCGTCTGAAATGATAACATGGTAACAAAAACGCCTTTTATGATTAGTAACAAACTATCTGTCGTACCGCCTGTGTCTTCACAGCTTTCTGCCACCCCATAAAAAATGTAGACAAACGTTAATATAATAAGCATTACCGCTACATTATCATCTAACCCCACTGAATTCATGATACTCCACAGTATTGTCAATCCAGAAATAATCCATATATCTTTAAAAATTTCTTTAACACGCATTTCTGAATCGCATATTTTATATTTTAATAATCCAAAGCGAAACAAAAATCCTATTCCAGCAGGTAGCCAATACCACCATACACTAAAAAACCAATCTAATCCTTGTGTAGCTTTTTGATATAAAAAATCTTCAATTACTTGCATCTTGCCCCTTCTTATTTTCCCATTGTAGCCTGTTATCAAAACCCAAAAGATAGTTGCGAATTTTGGATGCAGATTAGTAAATACACCATAGCAGTGTTGCTTCTTAAATTAGCAGCCTCAAAAAACAGCTTTGGTTAACAAGTTACTTTCTACCTTCCGCCATCTGCTTGTCTGACCAAGAGCACATTTCCTCACAGGAATTAGCATTATTATCCCCCATGCACTTCCATATCTCTATTAAAAGATATCAAAATAAATGTAAGTCTTAAGGTTGTTTGCCTTTGCTATTTCTGCAATGCTATAGATGATGGTGCTTGCTTTAGCGCCAATAATGACATCAATCATACCCTAGTTTTTCTTGCTGACACAGAACGACCGGCTTACCTGTTCCATGCAATTATTATTCATTGACACTTCTCCATCCTAATAGAAAATCTGACATGCCAGCACAATATCAAGGAATTGTATCTTATCCCTATCACTTCAAAAGCTCTGTATTTTCAAAGGCTGCAATCCTGTTGTTTCTGCTTATTTTTATAGGTCATATGTCAAACAACAACTGAATCATTTAAAACGCAAAATACTATTTTGATTTTACAAATATAACAGCATTTCACTTCTTGTCTAATACAACTCATTCTATATCTGCTTCTCATTATCAGCATTTCTTTACCTTTCAAATTTCTTATTATCCCCTAATTGATTTTTTAAAAAGATGGATTTATTACATTGTTTGGTATATGTATCATAAACTTTTAAATATACATATTTTTTGACTAATAAAAAATACTTTAACTCTAAATCCGTCAAATTTTTCTTTCCCTCATAAAAATTTAAATCATGCCAAGCTTTAACAAAGTCATCATCTAAATCTTGCAGATAATACACTGTTTCCCAATATTCATTTTCATTTTTATTTGCAAAACGCTCACGCCAACATATTCTATCTACCTGTTCCCATTCAGAGAATTTGTTGCAATACCTTCGAAAATTTTCTTCCAATTCTAATGTATGATATTTAAAATTGTAATATTTTGTTCCACCTTTACGCGTTTTTCCGTGTTTTATTCTGACATATACCCCACCTATAAATACAACTAATATCATCAAAAAACATTGTAACCATGGCGCAAAGTTCTGTAATACACTATTATCTCTCCCATTTATGAACAACACTAATATAAACACTATAATTACTGTGCTAACAATCAATAATGCCCATAAAAAATTTTCTGACAATAAAAATTTTTCCTGTTTTTCATCCCGCATTGCTTTTCCCTCATCTTTTATGTTATTTAAACTTTTCGCATATCAACAAATTATATAACTTAGAAATTTTGTATTTAATTAATTCTTTTTCATACATATTGCATAAATTTTTATTTCTAGCCAATTTCAAATCAGCATATATCCTTTCTCCTTTATGCAACACAAAATCATTCTCTTTCAAATACCTAAGCCATAATTCGGCTTCATGAATTGACAATTGTCTATATATCATTTTTCTCATTGTCTCATATTGCAGTTCACAATATTGTCTATTATATGCGCCTAATTTTTCTATGTATTCTTTTTCCGATTTTTTTACCAGATGTACTTTTTTACCTCTCAACAAAGAGACAAACAAAGAAACTAAACCTAAACTCACTACAAAAATCAATAGTATTATAATTCCTTGCAAAGGCAAACAAAGTGAAAGAAAATGTATTTTTAATAATTTTATCATTGTGTAAATTCCTTTCTTCAAATGAACACTACTAGTGTATTATATTATTTAAAATATTCGTCCTAAATAATATAATACACTAGAACATTCGTTCTTTCAATAACTATTTGTTTAATATCGCCATCATAAGTAAAGGCTGAATGCTCACACAGGAGCCTTCAGCCCAATAGTAGTTCCACTTAAAATCTCAATTAATTTAAAATCTTGTCAAATATGCTAGCTGTTTCTTTAATTGATACACAATCGCATCACTAAATCCAGCGTATCGTCCTCTCTCATCTACATTTTCATATTTATGCAATAATTTCTGACATTCATCCTCTGTAAGTTCATCCATTGCCCCTGAAACCCACATAGCTTCTGTTCTTGCTGCATTTAACTGTTCAGTATCCAAGTTTAATAACTCAATTGTATACGCAGCCCGTTCATTTCCGTCAGCAGCTTTAATCTTTCCTCTATCGTTAAATTCGAATAACGATTCACAATTTTCTTCCAATGGAGAAACAAATAATTCTTCATCAAATATATTGTCTTTGCTATGCCCACAATTTTCTTCCCGATCATGGTATCCCTGACAAGACGCTAACAAATTTTCATATTCTAACGACATTGCTCTATACTCATCCCTTTCTTTCGGACGAATATGCTCAATATGCGAATTGTCTGTCCTAATAGGTTTACAGCAGTAGCAACAAATATGCCCTTGCTCTGATAACAAACTATTTTTCAAGAAAATTTTATGAGGTAGATTTTTTTCTTCATTTAAATCAGAATACCTCGGCATTCTTCCATTTTTATTTTTAAATTTACTTTTCCACTGCAAAATTTCCTGTGGTTCATCATTTTTGTATATCCTTTTCATATTATCGTTTCCTATGAATTAGTGTTCTGGCACGAACAACTTCCACGTTCATTTCATCTGTAATTCTTGCCAACTGGTCAACAAGTTCTTCTGCCTGATCAAAATTTTCGTTTTCAATGCAATTATAGATTTCATCAATTAGCTTTTGGGTTTCCTCATTTAAAATATCTGTATGCATAAAATCACGCATAATGTGATTAATATCCCATCCATTCATAGGATCCTGTTTCCGTACATTTATAGCATTTCCATCTTGATAAATTTCAAATATATTTGCTTCATCTTTAATCTCGCTAAGAACTTTAGGTGAATGTGTAGTAACTATAAACTGAATATTCGGAAATGTACGGAATAAAAGAGGCATCATACGTCCCTGCCACGAAGGATGCAGATGTAAATCGACCTCATCAATCAATACGACACCTTCTCCCTCCAATGGATTCTCTCTACCAGGATTCGCAATTGCCAATTTTCGCGCCAGATCCCCCGTCATCGCCAAAACACACTTTTCACCTTCCGATAATTGAGCAATACTCAATTCTGTATGGTGTTTTACAGCAACCATCTGTGCATCTTCATTATCAATTTTAATTTTGATATCAGAGAAATCATTGTCCATAATCTTTAAAATAGCTTCTCTTACCGCAGATAATTGCGCATCCTTAAAAGTTTCTTTCTCCACTCTTTTACTATTCTCATACTCCTGCCGTCCTCGAAACCATTCAAAAAACAATTGAAAATTGATAGTTGGATCAAAAACATCTCTCAAAGCCTCCAATTTCCCAGCTAAATTTATATCCTTCTCCAAAACCTTATTTCTGCGATCCGCTACATAACGATTTACACCATATGACGCATATATTGGCATATTGCTTTCATTAAATACTAAAACTCTGGTACTCTCCCTTTCCCTATCGGACTCATCTGTTTCTTCCTCTTCCAAACTCATATATTGTCCCACATACAATTTCCTGAATTGACCAACTATGCGCTTTGCATCCATTCCCGAATGTATCCTTCTGCCATTTTGCTCCGCGCTACGAAAATAAAAGTATACTGTATGATCTATATTTAACTGCATAGATATACGGGCTGCCTGAGCACCTATTTTTATATCAGAATCTTCAATTTTCACCTTGCTATCGCTACCAAGATCTGACGCTGTCAGCATACTTAGTATTCTGAAGAATAGAACACTACATGCCTGCAAAATGGTTGATTTTCCCATGCCATTAATACCATAAATAACCGCCGATTTACCATCTAAAGTCAGATTCGCATGTGCTATTCCACGAAAATTCGTTAATTCCAAACTTTGAATTTCCATCTGCTTATCAGCTCCCATATTTGTATCCTTTCATTTTTCGCTCAAAATCATATTTTTAACTATTTACACTTCTAATTATATGTGAAAAGCCATTTATTATCAAATGATATATCTGACACTACGCACACTGTTCCATAATGAAAGCATAAGTTCTACTCAAACCACTTCCCCAAACGTATCCGGTCTCCCCTTATCAAACACCTCATTACAAGTCATCACCGTGACCAGATTCTCCGTCTCGCTCAAGTTAATAATATTGTGCGTCCATCCCGGAATCATATAGACCGCCTCGACCTTCTCACCGCTTACCTCAAACTCCACCATTTCTCCGGTATTAATATTTCGTTCCTGAATCAATCCATGTCCTGCCACAACGATAAAAAGCTCCCATTTGCTGTTATGCCAATGCTGTCCCTTTGTAATTCCCGGCTTACTGATATTAATGGAAACCTGCCCGCAGTCTTGCGTATGCACAAGTTCAGTAAAAGAACCGCGATCATCCACATTCATTTTCAAAGGATATGCGAACTTCTCTTTTGGAAGATATGTAAGATATAGACTAAACAGCTTCTTTGCAAATGAACCATTCGGCATCTTCGGCATCATCAATGTTTCCGGTTGCATCTTAAATTGTTCAAGCAAATCAACAATTTCGCCCAATGTCACCTTATGTGTAACCGGCACACAGCAATACGCTCCCTGGTCGCATAAAACAGTTTCCACACCATCGAATGTACAATGCTGTTCCCTGCCTTCCAGCAGATCAAACATCCCCTCTACCAAATCATCAATATACAAAAGCTCCAACTCTGTCGAACGATTGTTTACTGTATATGGTTCATTATTCGCAACTGCCCAGCAAAAAGTTGAGACAGCTGAATTATACTTTGGTCGGCTATGCCCCATTAGATTCGGGAAACGATAGACTGCAATCCTGACACCATTTTCTTTTCCATAATCAAAAAGCAGTTGTTCGCCGGCAAGTTTGCTTCTTCCATATTCGGAATCACCAAATCTTCCCGCCAATGTTGCCTGTATAGAAGACGAAAGCATAATTGTTGCCTTATTTTGGTACTTCTTTAAGCAATTTAGCAACTCCGACGTAAAACCAAAGTTTCCCTTCATAAAATCATCTGGATTTTCCGGTCGATTCACTCCGGCCAAATGAAAAACAAAGTCTGCATGTTTACAGTAATTCTCCAATTCCTCTTTCGTAGAGTCTATATCGTATTCATAAATTTCATCAATATGAATCGCAGGTCTTGTCTGATTTTTATGATCTCTAATATTTTTCAAGTTATTTACAAGAGCAGTTCCTACCATACCTCTTGCACCTGTAACCAAAATGTTCATCAATTGCCTCCACGTCTGTCTCAAAATGCTATCTAAATCGTTTATACATCCTTACGCCATACCATCTTGTTTACCACACCCGTGTAACTCTGGATAATCTTCACTACCTTATCCGAAACATTCTCATCTACATAATCAGGAACCGGAATGCCAAGATCCCGATTCGCATTCATTTCAACAGCTACATCCACCGCCTGCAATAAGCCTTTTTCATCAATTCCCGATAAAATAAAGTCTCCTTTGTCCAAAGCCTCCGGTCTCTCTGTCGAAGTACGAATACAAACAGCAGGAAAAGGATGTCCCACTGATGTGAAAAAGGATGATTCCTCCGGCAAAGTTCCGGAATCCGAAACCACGCAAAAAGCATTCATCTGCAAACAATTATAATCATGAAAACCTAACGGTTCATGCTGAATCACCATTGAATCCAACTGAAATCCTGTTGCCTCAATTCTCTTACGAGAACGCGGATGACAGGAATAAAGAATTGGCATGTCATACTTGTCCGCCATCTTATTGATTGCATTGAACAGTGACGTAAAGTTTTTCTCTGTATCAATATTCTCTTCGCGATGTGCAGATAGCAAAATATACTTCCCTTTTTCCAAGCCAAGCTTTGCATGAATATCGGACGCTTCAATTTCTTCCAAATTATTATGTAACACCTCTGCCATAGGCGATCCTGTCACATAAGTACGTTCTTTCGGAAGTCCGGTGTCCGCCAGATAACGTCTCGCATGTTCCGAATAAGCCATATTAACATCCGAAATAATGTCCACAATTCTACGATTTGTTTCTTCCGGAAGGCACTCATCCTTGCAGCGATTTCCTGCTTCCATATGAAAAATCGGAATATGCAAACGTTTCGCTCCGATCACAGAAAGACAGGAATTCGTATCTCCGAGAACCAGCACCGCATCCGGCTTCAATTCTGCCATCACCTTATAAGACTCCGATATAATATTTCCCATCGTCTCACCAAGGTCTTGTCCAACTGCATTCAGATAAATCTCCGGATCTGCAAGTTTCAGATCCTTGAAAAATACGCCATTCAAATTATAGTCGTAATTCTGTCCCGTATGCACCAATAATACATCAAAGTATTTTCTGGTCTTATTGATTACCGCCGCAAGACGTATAATCTCTGGTCGCGTTCCGACGATAATCATAAGTTTCAGTTTGCCATTTTCTTTCCACTCTATGCCCTTATACCGTTTCATTAAAACATACTCTCTCTTTCTTTATCTAGAATTGTAAAGTTTTTTCCGATTACAATTAACAATATAATTTTTCAATTTCTTCTAGATTTCCTAGTTTAACAAAGTTCTAACTACTTTTATCAAATTCTTCAAGCCTAATTTACTCATATTGTTTATTCCATACATATTTTTTCTTTACTGTAACTATTCAGAACCAGCTTTACGCAAAGATGAAATCAGGATGACCTGAGATTGCATTTTTGATTGCTTGGTAAGCATTATGTCCCTGCTTGTGTGCCGTGCCAACGTAGGACATGATTTTCAGATAATCTCTGGCACCTTCCTCTGTTCGGAAGCATCCGGATACTTTGGTCTTGACCTTTATCATCCGAAGATCACGTTCTGCCTGGTTGTTATCAAACGGGACATTGAAGTTATGGATAAAAAGGCAGACTGAGACCTTGTAATTCGCAAGGCGTTCTACAAGGGCAAGGATTTTTCCTTTTTTCTTCCGGCCACGTTTTTTCTCCGTGGTTTCGGGAAGTGGATTTTCCTTCCGGGCCTGTTCGATAAGTTCATCATACTTTTTATCGAACTTATGATAGTGATAATAGCTCAGAAA
>ENA-ORTB01001703-ORTB01001703.1-human-gut-metagenome-genome-assembly--contig:-NODE-1703-length-23156-cov-7.095147_pt1 | contig 23156 bp, 18 predicted proteins | sample MGYA00241905_ERZ509174 | MGnify/ENA primary metagenome ERZ509174 (study PRJEB26280, sample SAMEA2338851) | human gut metagenome | biome: human gut; feature: human-associated habitat; material: faeces... | reverse complement strand
GGACTATTTTTTATTCAATTTTTCAGGTGTGCAATTTCATTATACAATGAGCCAATATAAATTATTGAGCCTTTTCATAGTGTTTTTACTTAATTACGTTCTGCGGTGCTCCTGCCAGCCATTTTTCGATGTTGGCAAAAACGATATCGGCACGTGCAGCCAGTGCTTCGGCGCTGGCGAAGGCCACGTGCGGTGTCAGCACGGTGTTCTTTGCATGGCACAGAGGATGCTCCGGTGCAATCGGCGGCTCGCCCTCAAACACATCAATGCCTGCGCCCGCCAATCTTCCTTCGTTCAGCGCCTGTGCCAGCGCCTCGCTGTCCACAACAGGACCGCGCGCAGTATTCAGCAGTACGGCAGTCGGCTTCATCTTCGCAATAGCCTCAGCGTTAATCAGTCCGCGGGTTGCGTCCGTCAGCGGCACATGCAGGCTGACAAAATCGCTGGCAGCCAAAAGCTCATCCAGACTTACATAGCTTACACCGTCAGCCTGCAGCTCTGCCTTCGGAGTACGGCTGTAGGCCAGCACCCTGCAGCCGAAGGCAGCGGCAAGCTTCGCCACTCTGCTGCCAATCGCACCGGTGCCGACTACGCCGAAGGTCTTGCCAAAAAGCTCAAAGCCTACCAGCCCATCCTTCGTTCCTGCCTGACGGCAGCGTGCATCACAGGGAACAATGTTGCGGATAACGCTGATAGCCAGGCCGAAGGTCAGCTCTGCTACCGCATTGGTGGAATAGCCTGCAGCGTTGCACACTGCAATTCCGCGCTCACGGCAGGCAGCCAGCGCAATATGGTCTACACCGGTAAAGGCTACAGACAGCATTTTCAAATTAGGGCAGGCGTTGATAATCTCCGCACTCAGCGGCTGATTAGCCAGCATGATAATATCGGCCTGCTGCACACGTGCCAGCAGCTTCGTCTGGTCGGTGTCCTTCTCAGTATAATATACAAAATCATGACCTGCAGCCTGCAGCGGCGCTGCCAGTGCATTAATCAGCTCCATCTTTACGCCTAACGGCTCCATAACTACTATTTTCATCAAAGCACCTCCGAAAAAGTCTATAAAATTTTTGCTTATCACTTACATATTACTACTGTAGGAATTGATTAGCAAGGAAGAATTTTTCAGGGCCTGCGTCCGCCTTTATAAATATTTGCATCCGCAAATACAAAAAAGCCGTTCTTCTTTCGAAGAACGGCATATTTTCGTTGGTGATCCACCCGAGACTCGAACTCGGGACACCCTGATTAAAAGTCAGGTGCTCTACCAACTGAGCTAGTGAATCATTTGTTACCATAAATTAGCAACATTAATATTATACAGACTAGCGCAAGGAAAGTCAAGTACTTTTTTAAAATATTTTTGCTGTTTTTTCAGCAGCCTAAGCTTACAGCAGCTCTTTCAGAACGATAGTCTGCTCGCGGTTAGGACCAACGGAGATAATACCCAGCTCAACACCGGATACCTCGCTGATTTTAGCCAGATATTTTTTAGCGTTTTCCGGCAGCTCGTCATAGTTACGGATGCCGCTGATGTCGGTCATCCAGCCGTCGAACTCTTCGAAAATCGGCTCAACCTTAGCCAAAACGTTCAGGCTTGCAGGAATGCGTTTGAGAACCTCATCGCCAATCTTGTAGCCAACGCACATTTTAATCTTCGGCATATTGTCGAGGATATCCAGACGGGTAATTGCCAGATAATCCAGGCTGTTCAGGCGTGCGCTGTAACGCAGCATGAAAGCATCCAGCCAGCCGCAGCGACGCGGACGACCGGTTACGGTGCCGTATTCATGGCCGGTTTCGCGGATTTGGTTGCCGGGGCCGTCTGTATCCAGCAGCTCGGTGATGAAGGGACCTTCACCAACGCGGGTGGTATAAGCCTTAACTACGCCGACAACATGGTCGATGAAGCGGGGACCTACGCCACTGCCGGTGCAGGCATTACCTGCAGTCGGGTTGGAGCTGGTAACATACGGATAGGTACCATGGTCGATATCGAGGAAGGTAGCCTGTGCGCCTTCAAACAGAACGTTTTTGCCGGCGCTGAACAGCTCATCCATAACAACGCCGGTATCGGCAACGTACGGACGCAGCTCTTCTGCATAAGCCAGATATTCCTTCAGTACGGTATCATAGTCAAACGGTTCTGCACCGTAAATTTTGGTGATAATAGCATTTTTTGCTTCCAGATTAACCTTCAGCTTATCAGCAAAGGTTTCGGGCTCCATCAGATCGCAGATACGAATGCCTACGCGAGCAACCTTATCCATGTAGCAGGGACCGATGCCGCCTTTGGTGGTGCCGATTTTGTGATTGCCCAGTGCTTCCTCCTGCAGCTCATCAAGACGTTGATGATACGGCAGAACAACGTGTGCACGGTCAGAAATAACCAGATTGCTGCAATCAATGCCCTTTTCCTTCATGCCGGCTATTTCAGCCAGCACAACGCCGGGGTTGATTACAACGCCGTTGCCCAGAACGTTAGTCTTATCATTGAACAGTACGCCGGAGGGCAGCAGACGCAGCTTATAATTAATGTTGTTAACTACAACGGTATGACCTGCATTGGAGCCGCCGCTGTAACGAACTACAGCGTCAGCCTTTTGCGCCAAATAGTCAACAATTTTACCTTTACCCTCATCGCCCCATTGGGCGCCTAAAACTACAACAGATGACATTAGCAGTCACTCCTTATCAAAATTATAAACCAAATCTAGCAAAAATCTCGTCAACGTGGCGCAGCATCGGTTTCGGATCGAAGCAATGCTCAACCTCTTCGTCAGTCAGATATTTTTTGATATCCGGGTCAGCTTCAACGTTGGTCTTGAAGTCAGCGCCTTGCAGCCAACGTGCCATAGCGTTGCGTTGTACCCATTTGTAAGCGTCCTCACGCAGTACACCTTTGGTAACCAGAGCAATCAGCAGGTTTTGGCTGAAAATCAGACCGCCGGTTTTGTTCATGTTGGCAATCATTGCATCAGGATATACCAGCAGCTTGTCGATGATGTTGGAGAATTTACGCAGCATATGGTCCAGAGCAATAGTTGCGTCCGGCAGAATAACGCGTTCTACGGAAGAATGGGAGATATCGCGTTCATGCCACAGGGTTACATCCTCCAGAGCTGCTACTGCATAGCCGCGCAGCAGGCGAGCCATACCGGAAACCTTTTCGCAGGTGATAGGATTACGTTTATGCGGCATAGCTGAAGAACCCTTTTGGCCGGGTGCAAAATATTCTTCAGCTTCACGGATATCGGTACGTTGCAGGTTACGGATTTCGGTTGCCATCTTATCCAGAGAGGAACCGATGATTGCCAGAGTAGTCATGAAATGTGCATGACGGTCACGTTGGATAACCTGGGTTGCCAGGCGTACCGGAGTGAGCTCCAGCTTTTCGCAGACATATTTTTCAACAAACGGATCAATGTTGGAGTAAGTGCCTACAGCACCGGACAGCTTGCCGACTGCCATCATTTCACGCGCTTGTTTCAGACGTTCGATGTCACGCTCGATTTCAGCGGACCACAGCAGGAATTTCATACCGAAGGTCATCGGTTCTGCGTGGATGCCGTGGGTACGGCCGATCATAACGGTATATTTGAATTCAGCGGCACGACGGCGCAGAATTTCATGGAAGTTTACCAGATGACGCATAATCAGGTCTGCGGATTGTACAGTCATGTAGCACAGTGCAGTATCCTTTACGTCGCTGGAGGTCAGGCCTTTGTGAATGTATTTGGACGCATCACCTACATACTCAGCCACATTAGTCAGGAAAGCAATAACATCATGGTTGGTAACTGCTTCAATTTCCTTAATGCGGTCCAGACGGAAGTCAGCCTTCGTCTGAATATCCTTCAGCGCTTCGTCAGGCACAATGCCCAGTTTGTTCATAGCCTCGCAAGCCAGAATTTCTACCTTCAGCATGGTACGGAATTCATTTTCGAGTGTCCAGATATTACCCATTTCAGGATGAGTATAACGATCAATCATTTTTGTATGCCTCCCAAGACAATTTTATTCATGAAAAAACATCTGAAAGCCACAGATATTACCTTCAGATTCTTCACTACACTTTGTTGCATAAATATCATATCATTTTCCGCGTCTTATCGCAAGCTTTATGAACATTTTTTGTTGATTTTAGGTAAAATATTCGGTTTTTCTCCGCAGCTTCCTTGTAAGCTTTTTTACACTTATCAGAAAAAATCTTTTGCCAAGAGAATAAATTTCACGCTTTTAACACCCATCAGGCAATGCTCCATGCAATACTCAAAAAGTCCCGAGATGTTAAAATCCCGGGACTTTTATTATATCGCTGTATTCTATTCTCAGCTTTCGCGCTTTGTAAAGCCGACAAATTTGGTAAACTGCTTTTGGAAGAACAGATTAACGGTATCTACCGGACCGTTACGATGCTTAGCAATAATCAGCTCGGTGTGCTTGTTTTCCGTTTCCGGATTGTAGTAATCCTCGCGGTACAGGAATGCTACGATATCCGCATCCTGCTCCAGAGAACCGGATTCACGCAGGTCACTGAGCATGGGGCGCTTAACCTGACGCGATTCAACGCTACGGCTCAGCTGTGACAGCGCCAGCACTGGCACATCCAGCTCACGCGCCAACGCCTTCAGCGAGCGGGAGATTTCCGAAACCTCCTGCTGGCGGTCGCCGGAATTATTGCGCTTGCCGCTGCCCTGCATCAGCTGCAGGTAATCGACAACAATCAAATCCAGGCCATGCTCTGCCTTCAGGCGACGTGCACGACTGCGCATATCCATCGCCGTAATGCCTGCTGTATCATCAATATAAATTTTCGCACGGCTCATCGTATCGCAGGCATCCCAAAGGTGCGTCCAGTCCTCGTCATGCATCTCGCCTACGCGCAGGCGCTGGCTGTCGATGCCTGCTTCGGCGCAAAGCATACGGTTAACCAGCTGCTCCTTGCTCATTTCCAGGCTAAAGAAGGCTACACTGCGCGGTTCACCGCCGATAACCTTGTGCGCACGCAGCGCTACGTTCTGCACAATGTTCAGCGCCAGCGCAGTTTTACCCATGGAAGGACGCGCTGCCAGAATAATAAAATCGGAAGGATGCAGACCGCTCGTCAGCTTATCCAAATCCGCAAAGCCTGCCGGCAGACCTGTAAGACCGCCCTTGTTCTGCAGCAGACTTTCGATGCTCTGCACGCTGTCCATCAAAATATCATTAATCGCTGTAAAATCATTCTTTTTCTTACGGTTGGAAATCTCCAGGATACGGCTTTCCGCAGTATCCAGCAGCGTACCGACATCCTCGTTGGCCTCATAGCCCATAGCCGCAATTTCGGTAGAAACGCGCACAAGCTGGCGCAGAACCGACTTTTCAGCAACAATCTCCGCATGGTACTTAACGTTAGCCGCCGTCAGCACCACATTCGCCAGACTGGTGATGTAGGCGATGCCGCCAATGTCCTCCAGCTTATTGTCACGCTTGAGGATTTCTGTCACAGTAACCATATCTACTGCTTCATTCTTATTATAAAGCTCCAGCATCGCACTAAAAATAACACGATGCGCCTCGCGGTAAAAGTCATCTGCCGACAGCACTTCGGTAGCCTTGGCAATAGCTTCTTTATCAATCAGCATCGCACCCAGCACAGCCTGCTCCGCTTCTATATTTTGCGGTGGCACTCTTTCTTCAATCACTCGCTTCTACCTCCTGTCAGTAATCTTTTCATTCATATTATTATACATTATTTGCTACAAAGCTGAAAGCTTTTTATTTGAACAGTATCAATGCTAAAACAAAAACAACCTCCCGCAAGCAATAGCCTAAGGGAGGTTGTTCGTATAGTTTTTCCTATTAAAAGCTACAGCGCCACCTCAGCGGACTCTGTGCCCTCCTGCTCCAGCTCTATCTGCTGATTGAGGTTCTCTGTCAGCCAAGCCTCGGCCTCTGCCTTTTGCTCCGCGCGCATTTTGAGGATAACCTTGGCGCGCAGGTCGTACTGCACATCGGCAATTTCAAACAGCTGCTGCTGATAAAGCACATTCAGAATGCGGCCGACACTGTTCACATCATATAAAAAGCTGTAATAGCCCAGCAAAATTTTCTGTGCCAAGCCAGCTTCCTTCACCGCGCCTGCCACGCTGCCGCTGTAAGCACGCACAAGTCCGCCTGCGCCTAGCTTAATGCCTCCGAAGTAACGTGTCACCACGGCTGCTGTTTCCGTCAGTCCGTTCTTACGCAGCACCTCCAGCATCGGAATACCGGCAGTACCGCTCGGCTCGCCATCGTCACTGGAGCGCTGTGCCAGATCATCCACGATATAGGCGGAGCAGTTGTGCGTTGCATCCCAGAACTCTTTTTTTACGGCCTTAATGAACTCCTGGGCCTCTGCTTCACTGTGCACCTTTTTCAGCGAGCAGATAAAACGTGATTTTTCAATCACAATTTCTTTACGGTAATCTCTGCTTATAGTATACAAGTAGCGTACCTCCGTCCGTATTTTTCGCAATTTATATTAACATTATAACACAATTCCACCGTTTTTAAAATTTTTTACAGTTTTTTACAGCAAACTCTTTATTTCCTCTTCTGTCTTTGTTATAATAGTGGACATTACAGACAAAGGAGAGAGCATTGATGCTACTCTTCATAAATTATTATTTTTTATTAAGGGAAAGAGGTAATTTCATAATGAAACAATTTTGTGCTTTAATCGGCAAATTCTTTGGCATCATCGCCATCGTTTTTCTGGTTCTCGGCCTCACAATGCCGCAGAACTTTTTGTGGGTATTAGGCAAGGTACACGGCATCAGCGTTCTGAGCTGCATGCTCGGTATCGTAATGTTCGGCATGGGCACCACACTGAACCTGAAGGACTTCGCACTTGTTCTTAAACGCCCGCTTGATATTCTCATCGGCTGCTGCGCTCAGTATTTCGTAATGCCCTTCTTGGCATACCTGCTGTCCGTTGCCTTCAATCTGGACCCGGCACTGACCACCGGTGTTGTACTGGTAGGCACCTGCCCCGGCGGTACCTCCTCCAACGTAATCACCTTTATGTCCAAGGGCGACGTTGCACTTTCCGTAACCATGACCAGTGTTTCCACTGTACTTTCTCCGATTCTGACTCCGTTCATCACCTACATGATTATCGGTGAAAAGATTAACTTCGATCCGGTAGGCATGTTCTGGAGCATCGTCCAAATCGTTATTCTGCCTATCTGCTTAGGTCTGGCTGTTAAATCCTTCCTGCCCAAGCTTGCCGAAGCAGCAACCGACTATCTGCCAGCTGTATCCTCCATTGCAATTTCTCTGATTATCGCAGGTGTTATCGGCGCCAGCCGCGACCTGATTCTGAAGGCTCCCGGCCTGATTCTGCTGGTAGTTATTCTGCATAACTGCTGCGGTTACGCTCTTGGCTTTGCCATCGCCCGCTTCACCGGCCTCAGCTGGAAAAAGGCTGTTGCTCTGTCCATCGAAGTTGGTATGCAAAACTCCGGTCTGGCAACCGGCCTGGCAAAAGCACACTTCGCTGCTCTGCCTGCCGCAACCGTTCCCGGCGCAGTATTCTCCGCATGGCACAATATTTCCGGTGCACTTTTGGCATGGGCTTACCAAAACTACCTGAATCCGAAATTTGACCCGGATTACGCTAAGGAAGAAGCTGTAGAAGCAGAACCTGCCAAGGCTTAAATTAAATTTGGTTGAAAATTATTAATCCCCTTGAGCTTGAAAGCCCAAGGGGATTTTTGTCTGCCAATAATCAACCGAAATTGAAGTTACATATTCACGTACTGCTGAATATACTCAAAAAGCATATCCGCACCTCTTTCGCCCATGAACGGCAAATGCTTGGCAATTGTCCTGTGACTGTAACAGGGATGGCTTACGCAAACTTTAAAGTTTGTCATGTCAGCTTGCGCAACAGTATCCTCATCAGCCATAACAAGACAATGACGAATATCCTTCAGCAGCTGCAGATATTCCTTCTCTTCCTTAAAGTACTCTATGCCTTCCGCAGCAGTACCGGTGATTTTATGTGTGCATACACTGTGAGCTACATTAAATTTCAACTCCTTGAAGAATGCACCCAAGCCTTTTACTGTATCATAATCACCCTTTAAAAATACCGTACCGGGAGTTCTGCTCAGCAGCGGAGACTTTAAAAGCATTTTCAGTCTGCGTTTTTTTTCCTCCAAACGCTGCAGCATAGCTTCCTTAACCGGCTGCCCTATAACCGCTGCAACGCTACTTAAAAACTCTTTCGTCTGACTATAACCGTAAGGCGGCAGATAAACATAAGGCGTACCGGTAACGCTTTGCAGATATTCGGCACTGGGAACCGCTTCTGCTGTAAGAACAATATTCAGCTCGGCACTGCTAAGCTCGGCAAGCGCCTCCGTAGTCATATTCATCGCAAGGCAATGCAGCAGCTCGCAGCCGAAGCCCTCTCGCAGCAATCTTGTGATTTCGCAGATATCGGATTCTGCTCTGTAATGCAGCGGTGATGCACCTAAAATATTATAGCGTCCTTTTTGCTTGGCTGCGTCAGGCTGTACAAACAGCTCTGCCAGCTGCAGATAGATTTTTCGCAACCCGGCGCTGTAGTCTGCGCCCAAACCGGAGGTATTTACAGGAATCAGCCTGCTCTGAACCTTGCTCTGCAGGCTATCGCAGATTCCCGCAATATCCGTACCGATGATAGATGTTACAGAAGAAGTCAGCACAAAAATAGCCTTAGGCGAATATAAAGCATCCAGCTCCAAAATGCCTCTTTCCAGATGCTCTGTACTGCCCATAATAATATCACTGTCATCTACACCGGTAGTAAAAAGTCTGTCAGGATAATCCTGCCCCAGCTTATTGAAAAAATTCATGCTGAAATGTGTTGTTCCTTCGGGACCATATTCCAAAACAACTGCATCTTCTATATTCAGCAGCGTGCTGATGATGGCCATTCTGTCAGACGGCACCGGAAAATTTCTTATCAAAGCCATAATCACTTCTCCTCTATTTGAGTCTGCGTAAAATCCAGCAAACGCTTAAGCAAGCCGAAACAGCCTGCAAAGCCCAGTACATCCTGTCCCGGCATACTGTCTATACCGAAAATCCCTTTTCTTTCCAGGCTGTCGGTAAAGCTTCTGCCTATATACAGCTGAGGCTTTAATTTATCATAGACAAATTCCATTGCTGCCAGATTGGCACTCTTGCAGACATAAGGATCCGCATATTGCAGCAGCTCTTTTTTTGCTTCCTTGTTTTTCAGAGTGCTCATCTGTATCATCATCGGCTGCAGTCCTAATCCTGCCAGATAAGTATTCAGCTCCCAACAGTTATACGGACTGTTGCCATATATATAGCCAATACCCTGCAGCTTATCCTGCACCTGCTGCTGCAAAGCAAGGCATTCCTCCAAAGACTCTGTAACAATCTGCGGCAGCTCCATTTCCAAAGCAGCAGCAAGCTCCTGATAGGCCTGCAACACCTTGTGCGGATTACACATCGGTGGGAAGTAAACGTAAGGCACAGCAAGCTTTTCCTGCATCTGCTTTGCCAGCTCCAATCCTAGCTCATCAACAACAATATTCAGCTTCGCTCTTCCTGCAAGCGCCAAATCCTGCAGACTGCATTTGCCAGGAAGCTGCAGTCCTAACTGTACGCCGGCCTGCTCCAGCAGCTGCAGCAAAACAGAATTTTTTTGCAAAGGAGCACCATTGCCAAGAATATTGACAACATTTTCCGTCGGCATTTTCCGCATCAGCTTTACAGTGGCAGTCAATGTTCTTTCGATACCCGGCAGATGATCCCGACACTGAAAATGCTCCGTACGCACAAGCAGAATCGGCACATGGTACCTTTCCTCCAGCTCATCAACGAGTGCATCATAATCATCACCGATGATTTCCAGAACGCAGGTTGTTACCAATACTATGCATTTAGGAGCTCCTGCCTCAAAAATTTCGGCAACGGCCTTTTTAGTTTTCTTAATCGTACCGAAGGTCACATCATAATCATCTATTACTACTGAAACACAGCTTTCCTTAAGACTGCCGAATATTTTCATATTCGCCAGCAGCTTGGAATAATAGGTACATTCATCCGTACCTACGATAACTGTAACTGCCTCCGGCAGCTGTCTCACGGTCATCAGAACACCCATCAGCGGGCAATGAGTTCCCGGGAAGGATGTTGCCATCAGCGGTTTAATATCCCTTTGCTCATTTACTTCGCTCAAGCGTCTGATATTATGTAAAATATCAGCGCCATAGTTTTTCTTTTGCAGCATATTTCTTCTCCTCAAAAAACAAGGGGCAGCAGATAAAACCGCCACCCCCATAAAATGTTATTTAATATCACACAAAGACCTTTGTGTCTATTTGCCGTAAACTGCCTCATGCAGAAGCTCTACACTGTCAGCGGCATGTTGCGACAGACAATTTACATAACCCTGCGGAATGACAATCGCCTGTTTTTTCTTTACAGCGGTTACCGTAGCCAGCGCAGGATCAGCATAGAGTTCTTCTAATTGCGCATTGCCTGCCTTATAAGCACCGCCCTGAGACCAGGTAGCGATAATTATGTAGTCAGGATTTGCCTGTACTACTTCTTCCTTACTCAAAATACGGCTCGTTCCGGGTTTGTCCGCAATTGTATGACGTGCTGCCTCATAGCAGTCCTCTACGCCGGCAGCAGTCATGATATCGTTAAAGATAATCCCCTTGCCGCCGATAGCGCCAAAGCGCAGAAAGAGCAGACCTTTTTTTCTGTCCTCAGGCTGCATTTTTTTAACCTTAGCTTCAACCGCACTGATTTTTTTCTGCATCTCGGCAATCAGCTTTTCAGCCTGCTCCGTTTCGCCTACAGCACCGCCGATAGCCTTAATCGTCTTGGGAATATTGCTCAGTCTGGATGCGGCGGGATAAACAAAAACCTTAATTCCCACATCCTCCAAGCTGGAAATCTGCTCCGGCTTACTGCTGTCCGGCAGCAGCACCAGATCAGGCTTCAGTGCAAGAATAGCCTCCGGATTGCTTTCCGCAATTTTGGTAACATCCTTAGCCTCCTTGGCACCCATGGCCAAATCCTCATCATGCACCCATTTGGACAGGCCTGCTATACGCTTATGGTCAACAAGGCCTAAAAGCACCTCGTCACCATAAACATACAGGCTGATTATTTTTTGAGGCTTAGACTCAAAGGACAGCTTTAAACGATATTCAGAATCTGCCTCTTAACCAGATTCTGCTGGAACTTCAAGAGGAAGAACATCTTTATTTTAGTGAGGATATAAGTTTCCAAACACCTATTAAACATCGAATGAATATTTTGGCTAAGCATATGCTGCCAGTATTTTCTCATCCGTCCTTTCAGGAATATCTGATGGGCTTTCATTATGACAGCAATGAATTCTTCTACGAAGACCTTATAACGCAATACAACGTATTTATTAGCGCAAATAGCAAATTACATTATAATAATCCAATAAAGAAAACGAAAGAAAAAGGCTTATATCTGTGCGTTTACTGCAATGCTCATTATGGAGTAATTGATTCAAAAATAAAAGAACGCATATTAAAATTTGTCGAACAAAATAAATTGCATATGCATGGAGGCATATATCTTTTCCCGCTGCGCAACTTCTGGTCTACTTCTAAGCCTGAGGAAGAACTTGTTAAACTCTGCTTAAGAGTAGAATATACTGATTAAGGTGTATAACTATTATACGCTTTATTTTTATTTTAAATTGAAGCTCCTGCAGTAAAATACAACAAAACCTCTGATATTTCTTCCGGTATCAATACACAGGCAAAAGAAGTTGGTATATTTGTGCCAACTTCTTTTTATATGAGCATTCTGTGCATCTGTAAGGTTATTTTTGTGCTATAATATTAGTTACAAAAATTCGAAGAAAAGAGTTATATTTATGGACGATAAAGAACAAAAATTCAAAACCTACCGTTCGCTCAGCAACATGCACAACTTCCGCCTGCGCCTGTTTGCGGAGGGCATCCTCACCGGTATCTTGGCCGGTATAGTCATCAGCTTCTTCCGCTTCGCCCTCTCGGAGATGGAATACCTGCGTGGAGCGCTCTACAACCGCCTGTGGGTAAGCGACTGGAGCATCAACGCCTGCTGGTTCGCCGTGCTCATCGCCATCGCCTTCATCCTGCACAAGCTCAACTGCATCGAGCCTATGGCCGCCGGCAGCGGCATTCCGCAGGTTAAGGGAGCAATTTTAGGCCTGATGAAAATGCGCTGGCTGCACATTCTCTGGGTTAAGCTCACCGCCGGTATCATCGGCATCGGCGCCGGTCTTTCCCTGGGACGCGAAGGCCCGTCTATTCAGCTAGGCGCAGTAACTGCGCAGGGCGTCAGCCGTCTTATGGGACGCACCCGCATGGAGGAACGCTATCTGCTGACCAGCGGTGCCAGCGCCGGTCTGGCAGCAGCCTTCAACGCTCCGCTCGCCGGTGTAATCTTTGCTTTGGAGGAGCTGCACCGCAACTTTTCCATCATGGTTCTGCTGCCCTCCATGGCAGCAGCCTTCACTGCGACGATTATTTCCCGCGCTATTTTCGGTCGTGCGACAATTTTTGATATCCCCGACTTACAACTGCTTCCCATCAGCTATTACGGCATCGTCATTTTAGTTGCTCTTGCCAGCGGTCTGGCAGGCGTTATCTTTAACTGGGGACTGCTGAATATAGGCCGCTTTTACAGCCTGCCCTGCTTCAAGCGCCCTGTACAGAAGATTGCCTTTGCCCTCATCTGCGCCGGTATTCTGGGTTACTTCCTGCCGGAGGTTTTGGGCGGCGGCAACGATCTGATTAATCATCTGGCCAAAGCACCTGTATCGTTACAGCTTCTGCTGATTTTTCTTGCAGGCAAGCTGATTTTTACGCTCATCAGCTACGGTTGCGGCGTTCCCGGCGGTTTCTTCCTGCCGATGCTCGTTATCGGCGCTCTCTGCGGCAGCATTTGCGCCCAGATGCTGATTATGCTTGGCTGGATTGAGCCTGCATATGCCACAAATATTATGGTAGTTGCTATGGCGGCGCTTTTTGCTTCTTCCGTACGCGCGCCTATCACAGGCACCGTACTGATTATGGAAATGACAGCCAGCTACCAGCAGCTGCTTTCGCTGGCGATTGCTGCCATGGTGGCCTTCGTCATTGCGGAGCTGTGCCACAGCAAGCCCATCTACGAGGAGCTGATGCAGCGCATGCTGCACAAAAAAGCGCCGGAACCGGCTGTACTGGAGCAACGCAATGTTATCGAGCTGGTAATTTGCAGCGGCAGCAGCGTCAGCGGCAAGCTTATCAAGGATATTCCCTGGCCGCCGAATACACTTTTAGTTGATGTCAAGCGCGGTGAATCACAGCTCATCCCGGCAGGTGACACGCGTCTGCTCAGCGGCGATTTTATCTATATCCTTACTGCTACCGAGCATGTAGAAGAGCTTACCAAAATGGTAGAAGAATAATTATATAGCGGATAAAAAACAGAGAGCCTGCGTAAACCGCAGACTCTCTAATTTTTTGGCTTTATTACAGGCCAAGCATTACATCAATAATTTCTTTATCGGTTTCTACCATGCCCTGGCTGGCAATTTTGCCGACTGCAGCAATGGTTTCATCGGCAGTATTTTGGACAATGCCGTCACCGCCGGCAAAGTTACGTTCAGCAACGGACATATCAACGCCCATCAGACCGCCTTCAACAGCCATAGCAATCTTAGCTGCGCAGGAGGATTTTGCACCGTCGCAGATAATACCGCTGTTGATAGCCAGAGCATTTTCTACAGCATGCTCGATCTGGTCATCGGTGCAATCATACAGGAACGCGATTGCCGCACCGGCACCGCAGCCTGCGCTGATAGCACCGCAGTATGCGGACAGCTTACCGATACCCTGCTTCAGGTAAATGGTAACAAGGTCGCTCAGCAGTACTGCACGCAGCATTTTTTCTTCGCCTGCAGCCAATGCATGTGCATAAACAACAACAGGAACAGAAGCGGTAATACCCTGGTTGCCGCTGCCGGAGGTAATTACTACCGGAAGCTCACAGCCGTTCATACGCGCGTCACTGCCTGCAGCAGCGCTGGCACGTGCGCGGATACGCAGGCTGTCCGGATCGCGACGCAGCAAAATTTTGCCGATGCTTGCGCCGTAATCATTGGTCAGGCCTTCTTTGGAAATAGCCATATTGAAATCAATCTGGCGTTTCAGCAGATGCTTAACATTATCTAACGGCATATTGCGGGCCGCATCCAGAACATCCTCGATTCTCCACAGGCTCTTAGCCTCTTCTTCGGCAGGCACAATCGGTTTTTCCAAAACAGTAGCGCCGTTTTTCCTAATGCAGGTAACATTAGTGTGGTCCGTACGAATAGTTACCTCAGCATTATTGCCGCCTGCTGCCAGAAAAATGCGGATATAGAAAATATCCGGTTCTTCGGAAACGTGAATATTAATCTTGCCGGATTCAGCCAACGCCTTAATTTCAGCCTTTTCCTCTTGGTTAATATAAGCCAGAACCTCCAGCTGACGCTCGGAATGAGCGGCAACGACACCAGCAGCGCAGGCAACCTCAATGCCCTTCATCTTGTTGGTATTCGGTACAACAACGCTCTTAACGTTTTTGATAATATTACGGCTAACCCAGATTTCAATCTGCTCAGGGAAAGCTCCTAATTGCTCGCGACATACAGCAGCACAGTAAGCAATGGCGATAGGCTCGGTACAGCCCATGGCGGGAATAAGCTCCTCCGCCAGCGCCTCCTCATAAACAGCATATTTATTTTGCATAAGCACATCCTCCAAAATTCGGCTGCGTTCCCTCACAGCCTGATATTTTTTCGTAAGCATTATTGCCTAAAGCTTCCGACAATTCATTATCTATTGTAAATCAAAAGCAGCTTTCAGGCAAGTGCTTATATCACATAATAATAAAGGACTGAAGCCCTCAGGCTCAGTCCTATTGAAACAACGTCACTAAGCGTTGTTTTTTACATTTTAATTTTTGCTTCTTCTGCCAGCTTCGGTCCGTACTCACCGAAATCGAAGGTAGCAAAATAATCTGCCGGTGTTTCCGCACGGCGAATCATTTTAACACTGCCGTCCTCCTGCAGCAGCAGCTCGGCACTGCGCAGCTTGCCGTTATAGTTGTAGCCCATAGAGAAGCCATGCGCACCGGCATCATGGATAAAGAGCAAATCGCCGATATTAATTTCAGGCAGCATTCTGTCTACGGCAAATTTATCGTTGTTCTCGCACAGGCCGCCGGTTACATCATACTTATGGTCGCAGGGAGCGTTTTCCTTGCCCATAATGGAAATATGATGATAGGAACCATAGATAGCGGGACGCATCAGATTAGCAGCGCAGGCATCACAGCCGATGTATTCTTTATAGATATGCTTTTGATGAATAGCAGTAGTTACCAAAGCGCCATTCGGTGCCAGCATGTAACGGCCAAGCTCGGTGAACAGCTTAACATCGCCCATGCCTGCAGGTACAAGCACCTCTTCAAACACCTTACGCACGCCTTCGCCGATTGCCAGTACATCATTATCCTGCTGTTCAGGCTTGTAGGCAATACCGATACCGCCGCTGAGGTTGATAAAGGAGATATGCGCACCGGTTTTTTCCTTAAGCTCTACTGCCAGCTCAAACAGAATACGTGCCAGTTCCGGATAGTATTCGTTGGTAACGGTATTAGAAGCCAGGAATGCATGAATACCGAAATTCTTTACGCCCTTGCTCTTGAGAATTTTATAAGCTTCGATAATCTGCTCATGAGTCATACCGTATTTTGCATCGCCGGGGTTATCCATAATGTTGTTGGCAATGGCAAAATGTCCACCGGGATTGTAACGGCAGCAGACGGTTTCCGGAATATCGGCAACCTTTTCCAAAAAGTCGATATGAGTAATATCATCCAGATTGATGTTTACATTCAGTTTACGAGCCAGTTTAAAGTCCTCTGCCGGAGTTGCATTGGAGGAGAACATAATCTCGCTCTCCTTAAAGCCTACGGCATCGCTCATCAAAAGCTCGGTATAGGAGGAGCAGTCGGCACCGCAGCCCTCTTCGCGCAGAATCTGCAGCAGATAGGGGTTAGGTGTAGCCTTTACTGCGAAATATTCTTTAAAGCCCTTGTTCCAGGAAAAAGCCTTGTTCACCAGACGCGCGGTGCGACGGATGCCGGCCTCATCATACAGATGGAACGGAGTAGGATATTGGGAAACGATTTTTTCTAATTGTTCTTTAGTAACAAACGGAATTTTCTTAGACATTCATATCACCTTTCTGTAATTTAATCAGCGCAATTTCATTCTGCAGCGCTTCCTTAAATAAATCAACTAAATTGCGTTTGCAGGAATACAAACAGGTTGAATCCTCATCATCCTGCAAATCTCCTGTCAAAACGGTGTGTGAATCGGCAATCAGACGAATCTGCTCGCTTTGCTTATTTGTTCCGTAGCAGATTGCTCCCGGCAAAGAAAAGTATTTATCACCGATAACTACTACCTTCAAGCCTCGCTGCAAAGCATCCTGCAGCTCCGGCAGCATCAGCTCCAGCATTCTGCTGTTAGCTGACAGATAAATTCTTGCCTGTGCCTGACGCACGGTATTGCGCATTTTATTTATAATCTCTTGCGCACCCTTGATGGTGATATACCCCTCAGGATCATTGTTCAGCACCGGCAGCTGTTGGAGTATATCTTTTTTTATCTCCTCCAGACAACTGATTTTGTTGCTGCAAAACTCAGCAGCAGGCACCGGAGTATAGCGCGTTACCTTACCCTCCTCCAGCACATACGCTGCTCCCTTATCCACCAGTCCTGCCAGCGCAGTATAAGTGTTGGAACGCGAAATGCCAGTCTGCTTGGCTGCTTCGTAGCCGGTCATCTGGCCGGACTTCAGCAGCAGCACATACAGAGTTGCTTCCTGCTTTGTTAAGTTAAAATTAGTAAGACCTTCAATTAAATTCATAAAACCCTCATTCAGCTCTTCGGCTTTTGCGACGGAACTTTTTGCTTTTTGAGCGCATATTTATATTGTTATTCCTGTTTAAGACCACCATACTACGATTTAGACGAGTTGTCAATAGCTAACCGCCGTTTTTTATGTTTTTTCCCACAAAAAAAGACGAAGATAACAGTAATTTAATCCGTTATCTCCGTCTTGTATTTTCAGCTTAGTTTCTGTCGAAAACCATTACTCTGTCAAAGTCCAGGTATACCTTGGAGCCATCAGGAATTGCATCAATGTCTGCGCCCTTAACGATAACTCGGATGTCATGACCGTGAACGTTTACACGATAGTCAACCGCATCGCCCAGGTAGAAGCGGTGAGTTACCTGACCTTCCATCTGACCGCCGCTGAGGGACATGGTAATATTCTCAGGACGTACGGCAATGGTAGCTTCGCCGGTAACCTTAGCGGTATTCGGGAAGGAAACATTGCTGCCCTTAATGAATACTCTGTCACCCTTAACCTCGCCATCGATAAAGTTAACCAGACCGATGAAGTCAGCAACCATTTTGTTGGCAGGCTTGGTATAGATTTCGTGCGGCGCACCGATTTGCTGTACAACGCCGGCGCTCATAACAACTACGCGGTCACTCATTGCCATTGCTTCGCCCTGATCATGGGTTACATAAACAACGGTGATGCCCAGTTCCTTTTGAATAGCAAGGATTTCAAAACGCATGGATTCACGCAGCTTAGCATCCAGGTTGGACAGAGGCTCATCCAACAGCAGCAGGCCCGGCTGTGCTACCAGAGCGCGCGCCAAAGCTACACGCTGTTGCTGACCGCCGGACAGCTGATGCGGATAACGCTTGCTGTATTCGCCCAAATGAACCAGCTCCAGCATCTTCTGTACGCGTTCTTCGCGTTCCTTTTTATCTACCTTTTGAATTTTCAGCGGATAGCCTACATTTTCGGCAACAGTCATATGCGGCCAAACAGCATAGGACTGGAATACCATACCGATATCACGTTTTTCCGGCGGAGCGAAGCTGCCCTTAATAGAGGAGCTTACGCAGTGGTCGCCGATATAAATTTCACCTTCGGTAGCACGCTCAAAGCCTGCAATCATACGCAGGGTAGTGGTTTTACCGCAACCGGAAGGACCGAGGATGGAAACAAATTCGCCATCCTTTACAACTAAATCAAAATCGTTTACGGCAGTTACAGCGCCGAAACGTTTAAATACATGCTCAATTCTTACCTCAGCCATTTATTACACTCCTTTAATTAAATACCTACGTTACCCTTGGAAACCTTGTTCAGAATCAGGTTACCAATCAAAACAATCAGCAGAATGATTACAGAAAGCACAGAAGCGTTCTGCGTATCTGCATAGGTCTGCAATTCATACAGCAATACGCCGATGGTCTTGGTATCACTGCCGTACAGGAGCAGGGACATAGTCAGCTCGTAGAAGGACGGCATGAAAATCAGGAACCAGCCGGCAACTATAGACGGTGCAATAAGCGGCATGATGATATCCTTACAGCAGCGCAGCCAGCTGGCGCCGGAGTTCAGTGCAGCCTCCTCCAGAGAGATGTGCACCTGACTCAGCGAAGCGGCGATGGTACGCACAGACATCGTCATGTATTTTACCAGATAAGCAACTACCATAATCCACATTGTGGAATACAGGTTCAAACCAAAATTACCGCTGAAGGTAATAATCAAAGCCAGCGCAATAACGATGGACGGGGTACTGCCACCGATAACTACCAGCAGATCCGGCAGGCTGCGGCCTTTGATTCTGGTTTTAACTGCAAGATATGCAATAAAGATGGAAATAAGTGTGCCGATGCAGGCAGCAATAACAGCGTAAACAACAGAGTTCCAAACGCTTTCCATGTACTGGGAGCTGGTGATAACAGGAATCCAGGCATCAAAGCCAATGTTGTCCAGACCAATCGGCTTGGACAGGGTGATAATCAAGCTGGTAAGCACGATGGAGCCCAGCGGAATGATAATGGAAATCATGCTGTAAGCGCCAACCAGGCAGAAGCAGGGCCATTTCCATTTGCCCAGCTCTACAATGTTCGGACGGGTGCTCTTACCGCTGATAGTGGTGTAATCCTTTTTACCAACCATCCAGGTCATACCGAACAGCAGGATGTTAGCAAGGAACATGAGGGACGCAGCCAGAGCGGTAGCATCACGTACGCCCGCAGTATCGCCCATGTAAATATAGGTTACGATACGCGTGGTCATTACTTCAATGTTGCCAGGCATACCTACGATAGCAGGAATACCGAAGCAGCTGCCGGCAGCAATAAATACCAGCAAACCGCCGGCCAGAATGGACGGAGCCATCAGCGGCAGTGTTACGTCAAAAACAGTACGCATCGGAGAAGCACCGCTGACACGCGCTGCCTCCTCCAGAGTCGGATCCATTTTCTCCATAGCACGTGAAATGGTAATGAAAGCAAAGGGAGAGTAGAACAAAGTCAGTACCCAGCCTAAGCCGGCCATAGTATAAATGTCAAAGGGCGCTGTTTCCAGGCCAAAGACAAATTTAAGAATCTCGTTCAGATAACCTACACTGGGGTTCAGCAGCTGTACCCAGGCAATAGCACCTACATACGGCGGAATCATGTAGCTGGATACCAGCAGAGTACGGTAGATTTTTTTACCGGGCATATCAGTACGGCCAACCAGCCAAGCCAGCGGGAAGGTAATCAGCACACTGACAATCATAACACCCAAAGACAGCTCGATTGTATTCGTCAACGCACGCCAGTTGACATCCTGGCTATATACATTGCGATAATTTTCCAAGTTAATTGCGCCATCCAGCATGATGCTGTCATACAGCAGAATTCCCATCGGGAAGATAACAAAGTATAAAAGCAACAGCACGGAGATAGCGATAACAATAAATTTACTGTTTATTCTTGACATAGAACGCTTCTTTCTCCTTTTTTAATACCTCAGAGCAACACCAAAAGCAGACTTTCGGCCCCTCTTTATTGAGCAGAAAACAGGGATGGCCTGAAAGGTCTCCCTGTTTCCGCTATAATTTAACTTAGCAACGCATTATTTATCCATAACTCTCTTACGGAATTCTTCTTTGATTTGAGCATTGTTGTTAGCCAGCTTCTGCCAGTCAACTTTAATTCTGCCCTCAACAATCTTCTTGGTTTCTTCAGCACCGGTAGGAGCTTTTACGTCGCCACGAACGGAGTGCATCCAACCCTTAACAACTGCTTCCTGACCTTCTTTGGACAGCCACCAGTCAACCAAAGCCTTTGCACCCTCAGGATTCTTGGTTTCCTTGAAAATAGCGATCGGGGAAGGAACGTTGATTACGCCGTCGGTCGGGTAAACAATCTTCAGAGGCTCTTTCTTGGTGTTAGCCAGCTTCAGGATGTTTTCTTCCAGAATCATTACAGCTGCATATTCGCCGGTCAACAGCTTGTTTTGAATAGCGGAGTTGCCTTCTTCAACGCGCAGGCCGTTAGCTTTCAATTTATCGAAATATTCCCAGCCGTATTTGTCAGCCAGAGCGCCAACTGCTACATAAGCAGTACCGGACAGCATCGGGTTAGGCATAGCGATTTTGCCTTTCCATTTCGGATCGGTCAGATCTGTCCAGTTTTTCGGAGCTTCTTCAGCTTTCAGCTTATTGGAGTTATAAGCAATGATCATGTTGGAGATACGAACGCCGTACCAGTTGCCGTCTTTGTCTTTTTCACTGATAACGTTAGCATCTTCTTTGGATTTATAAGGCAACAGCAAGCCTTGCTCCTGCAGCTTCAGATAATAGGAAGGATCCGCAACCATCAGAACGTCTGCAGCAATTTTTTTAGCTTTGATTTCGCCGGTAATCTTGGTGATAACTTTTTCGGTACCGCCCTGGAACCAGTTAACCTTCATATCCGGGAAAGCTTTTGCAACATTAGGTTTGCACATATTGTCGATAATATCAGGATAAATAGAGGTATAAACCATCAAGCTGCCTTTTACGCCGGCAGCCTTATTGTCTGCTTTTTTGTCGCCGCCGCCGCAGCCAGCCAAAGCTACAGATAAAGCCAACATTGCTGCTGCACCAAGCATCCATTTAGATTTTTTCATTCACATACACTCCTTTTTTTGCATCGTCGTTGAAAATTATATTTTTGCGTGTTCCATTCTACACCCATATTTGATAAATTCGCTGCAGGACGTTTTTCACCTGCTTACACTTTACATTATTTTTACAAATATTTAACTTTTTATGTCACCTTGACACTTATTAAACGGACATTCCACCACCATATTACATTTGACGTTTTTTGTCCTATGTGGACTTTTATTGTCCCGCTATTTCCCGATACAAATAAAATTCAATTCCCATGCAGGGACATAAGGATGCTTACGCAAATAAATCTTATACTCCGGCACCAGCTCCCATAAGAGCAGCGGCAGGCGGAATAAATCAACATCATAATGGTAGGCCGCGACAAACAGCTTCGGCTTACATTCGCCGATAGTCTGTCTGCCACCGGCAATAGCCTGCACCTCCGCCCCCTCGACATCCATTTTGATCATTGTCACCGGTCGTCCCGCCGCTACAGCATCAATCGTCGTCACCGGCACGGTTTTCTTCTCCGCGCCGATAAACGTTGACTGTCTGCCGCCGCTGTCGCTGAAGCCCAGCTCTCCCTGCTCGCTCCAGATGCCTGCCTCGTGTATCTCGACAGTAAGCCCCTTCTCCGCTAGCTCATCTGCCAGCAGACGCAGCTTGCGGCAGTTACGGCGATCCGGCTCTACCGCCAGCACCTCGCGCCATTGCCAGTCAGTCAGGCGTCCCAGCTCCTGTATGGTATCACCGTTATAGGCACCAAGATCCATATATACTTCTTCGGCTGTCGGCGCAAGCAACATCCTGATATCCTCCTCACGCTGCGTTTCACAGTCAAAAAGATAGCTTATCTTGCCGCTAAGCTTATAGTTAAGCGTAGCCGCAAAAACTCTGCGCGACTGTTCATCCGCCAGTCTGTCATAAACCTGCGTCAGCTGCTCTTCGTAACGCTGCAGCCAGGCGGCGCTTACAGTTTCTTCCTCATCAAAAAGCGGCAGATGCGGTGCCACAACCTCCTGCTCGGCAGCCAGCTGCGCAAAGCGCTCCAGATGCCGCTGGTCGGCGCTGGCCTTTTCGGCGAAGTGGACGATGCCCAGGGTCCGCAGCCGGTCCAGCAGGGCGGTTTTTTCCGATGCGGCCGCCACAATGTGGACGACCTTCATTTTTTCGATCATCCGCTCACCTCCTGCAGCTTCTTCTTGGCGATCTTGCCCCGCACCACGGCGGAGGTCTGCTGGTCGCCCAGGTAGATGCCGATGACCCGGATGTTCTCCTTGGCCTCGGGGATCTTGACCTTTTCAAACAGGTTCACGCGCTGCGCGGTGGAGCGCAGCTCCCGCTCGAGCAGCTCGACCTGCGTGCGCAGCGTCTTGACCAGCGCGTCCAGCCGCGCGATCTCGCGCAGCGTGACCACGGCGGTGTCCACCCAGAGCGGATAGTCTGCGACGTCGTAGGAGATCTCCTCGAAGGTCAGCTCCTCAAAGACCGGCACGATCACGCCGGCGATGTTGTGGTCGCGGCAGACGACGTCCTTCGGACGGATGAGCGAATCGAGCCGCATCCCCTCGGGGAAGCTGCCGTTTTCGGCGAACACCGCGATCCAGCCGTCCAGACCGTCGACGATCTTCAGCCGCTCGGCTTCGACCTTCTCAAGCTGCGCCGTCACCTGCATCACGACCGATTGGAGCTGCTGCTTTTTCAGCTGCAGCGTCGGCAGGTAGCGTTGAAACTGCTTGAGCCGGTCCTTCTGGACCTTCAGTTCATTTTTTGTTAGTTTGACAGCCATACGCGCTCCCTCAGTTCAAGGCGTCCTTTTTCGGCCATCTTTCCTGCAGGAGACTGGTCTTCAGACCCGTTTCGTTCGGCTCGAAGCACTCGGCGAGGATCCCCCAGCCAAGGTCCAGCGCCTCCTCCAGAGGGATGTTCACGCTCAGGTCCATCAGCTTCGTTTCAAAGAGGTGGCCGTACTTGAGCAGCTTCTCGTCCCATTCGGACATCATGAAGCCCATGGACTTCTTCTCAAGGCTTTCCTTGTTCTTATAGAAAACCTCTACTGTACCTGAGCCTAC
>ENA-ORTB01001694-ORTB01001694.1-human-gut-metagenome-genome-assembly--contig:-NODE-1694-length-23221-cov-2.713675_pt1 | contig 23221 bp, 24 predicted proteins | sample MGYA00241905_ERZ509174 | MGnify/ENA primary metagenome ERZ509174 (study PRJEB26280, sample SAMEA2338851) | human gut metagenome | biome: human gut; feature: human-associated habitat; material: faeces... | reverse complement strand
TACCGATAGAATATCTTTAATTCTTCCGGTTTGCCAATCAACAGGAATCAAAGGAAACCAAGATATACCTGTTTTTTTCATTTCACGCATTGCCGTTCAGATGATAGCCTACAAGCGCGAAAAGACATTTGCATTGAAGCCTGCCATAAGCGTTGAAATGCGAATTGACGGCACCAAATTCTACAAGACAGGGGCTTTCAAGCAGAGCATGTTCTTTGAAGAGCCGGCACTGGTGCTTGATGTTGTGAAAGACGACATTCCCGTGAGAACCATGTTTGCCGATGCAGGACAGATTCGCGAGGCGTTGATGGGCAAAAAGGAAGAAACGGCTCCCAAACACCACACCGCCCAACCGGCAAGGATTAAAAAAGCCAACGAAATAGAGGTGAACCTGCACGACTACGCACTGTTTGACTCGACCAAGGGATTGTCGAACGCCGACATACTGAACAGGCAGTTGCAGGAGGTGCGCGACACCATGGAGAAGTATAAACACAAAAAGGGAATGCGTATAGTTTTCATACACGGCAAGGGCGAGGGAGTATTGCGTGCCGAAGTGTTGCGCGAATTGAAGCATCGTTACCCCACATGTACTACCCAAGACGCTTCGTTTCAGGAATATGGATTCGGAGCTACGTTGGTAACAATCAAATAACCCATAAGCAAAACACATGGGTGTTTGCAGCCTCCCTGACACGGCACAAAAAGCCTCTCGAAAAGGTCAATTTTTGCACTTTTGTAAGTTATTGTGATTCACTTTCTTAGAAAGGCGAAAAATACAAGCCATATATTTTAAAATACAAGGCACTTATTTTAAAACAAGTGCCTTGTATTTTTTGTTATAAGGCATATGTTTTTTTACGGGTCAAAAACCGGGCTGTTTTATTGGCATGTGATGCGCTTAAAATTGCGTTTGTTTGCGATGTGATTCCACTGCTCGTTTCAGGGATTCGTATAGGTTTTCTTTTGGTTTGAGCATTAGTTTTTTGCGTATGTTCACGCGCTGCGTGTTTATGTTGCTCTTGCTTTTGTTGAGCAACCTGCATATTTCGCCCTGCTTTTTGCCCTGAATAATAAGGAGGCAAATGTCGCGCTCCGAGGGCGTGAGTTCCGGCAGATTCTTTCTCAGTCTTCGTAGAACCGATTTGGCTTCGGTGGTATAGGCGTGCATGTTTATAATGAGGTTTCTCGCCGTCTCAGGATCCAAATCGTTCACCAGCTTTTCCACAACCGGTGACGGATATGTCTTTTTTCCAAGGAAAATGTACGAACGCATTTGTTCGCGTTTCATTCTGAACAAGAAATGAAGTTCTTGCTCTTCGCGTTTGAACTTGACGTTTTCGCTGTTCAAGAGAGTGGTGTTTGCAACAAGCCTTTCGCTGCAAAAGAACGACATGACAAAAGTAATGATAATCAGCAGCAGATATTCGCGCAGTGAGGGACTGTTAATCTGACACATGGAAATGGCGCATGTGGCAACGGTAAGGAAGCCCTGCAGATAGGAATTCCATTTCAGATATGCCATTGTGGAGTAGAGACTGTTGAGCGAAAGCAAAACAATGTTGGCAAGCGCAAGATGGTCTGTGGCATCCGAACCGTCGCTTATGAAGATGATTGTTTCCAACGACAGGAATACGTGCGAAACAATGGTGGTGGCATATAAACATGCCTTGAGCGATATGACACGCAATATATATAATAGGAACAATATCAAAACCACTCCGAGGAATAGCGCATTTATGGTGAAAAACCACGGTTTCGTTATTCCGGTAAGCCCGAAAAGTTTGAAACTTAACCCTACTGTCAGCACCGCTTCGTAGAAAAGCAACGTCATGAAACGTTGTCTTCCCAAGAATGATATTTCGCGCAAAAAAAAGTTTCGGATCGAGAAACGCAAGCTATATTTCATTTATTTCTTTTGTTTGTTATGCGGGCAATTATAAGCGCATATAAGTTTGTATCAGTGTGTACAAAAATAGTAAAACAATTTGATTTATAGTGTAGTTACCAAGTCTTTTTGCTCAAATGACAATGTGGAAAATTATTGTTTCAGACATTAGGGGCAAAAAAGCGCAATAAAATTTTTTCGGAATATGACAACAACAAATCCACATTTAACAAGCATAACAAGTTTTGAAATCTTCAATTTTGCAACCGTGTTCGGAGGAACACAGGCTGAATGAAACAAAAAACAAAGTGCAGATGCATTCTGCGCCGGTCCACAAGTCAAATATGATTAGTCTACAAGTGCAAAATAAACAAACTAAACATGAAAACAAAATTATTTAGGAAAGGGAGGTTGATGCTTGCAGCTATCGGCTTCCTATCGGTGTTTAGCGGCGCGAACGCTCAAAATGTTTTCGTTTCGCCGCAAACGGGTAAATTAATTGCGGCATTAACAAGCAGCCAAGAGGTCGGATTTGAAAAAGGTTGGAACTCTTTTTGGAAACATGACCAGCTTCCGCTTACTATAACGGTTGCCGATGATGCGAATCTTACTGATGCTGGAGATTTGAAGATTCCTGCTGCCAATCTTAACGTCTCTCAAAATAGTGAAGGTTTGATTCTTGGGGGAGGACCGTCTTCTGATTCTTACATGGCGGTAACTCTGCCTAAAGGCTATAGATTCACGGGCTATAGTATTACTTTGCAAAACAACATGTACGGAAAAAGTTATGCCAATTTAAAATTTGTGTCCATGGACAAAGTTTTTTATGAAACAAACGATCAGTTCAGCAATAGAAGTTATAAAGCTATTGCAAAAATAAACGCGAGCGACAATAAGGAATATACCATAGAACGTCAATCAAAAGGAGCCGAGGATATGGGAAATCATTTGTATTTCTTGCTCGAACGCTCTTCGGATGGTTTTTATGGTGTAACAATCAAATCTTTCGAGATATTTTTCACTACCGACGGCTTTAGCGAAACAATGTCTCCTTCAAATGCATTGGGAAATGTCAGTTTCTGCCAAACTCCATTCCTTATAAATAAATTGGATTTGGGAGAGATTAAGAAGAATACCAAAAATAACAAAACATACTACAGTTACAATTACCAAAACGTCAAAGACGTTGTGGCGTATAACCTGCTTTATCAAGACGATGCCGTACAAAACGGAGTTGCCGGGGATTATGCTTCAGTGAAAAACATTTCTTCGCTCAGCGTAAACGGACAAAATTGGTTCGCTTTGGGAAATGATACATACTATGCCGAGTCTCCAATGAACGTAACGCTTCAAGACGGAAAAACTGTCCTTCCCGTCGGCTATCGTATCACCGGCGCGAAATTGAAAGTTATTAGAAGCAACGCAAGCAAGAGCTTTTTCTCGATTGTTGCCAATAAAAACGGAACTACTTATTACCTTAATACTGATTTGAAGTTTACAACAACTCCTACGGAGTGGGTATATGAGAAAGAACATTTGAGATGTGGAAATAAATATCTCGATATGAAAAGAAATGGAATTTGGGACTATAGCTTAAAAATATCAGATAAGCCAGGAAATGTTACTTTCGATATAGAAAATGGAAAGATTCTTGCAAAATATAATGGTACATTCTCTGATTATGCAAGTTATGTAACAATGTCTTCCGATATGAGTGCGGAGCTTGAGGATAATGTTACATCTTCTGTCGCATCTTATGAAAAAGTTTGGACAGGCAGCGATTACACATTGAAGGTTTTCGGAACGGACAAGGACAATGTGGTGAAAACTGTGGCTGTAAATGCTTCGAGCGGCGAACAAACGGTGGAGATTAACAACCTAAACAACGATGCTGTGAAGTTTGCTGTGGAAGGTCTCCAAGAAAATACCAAAGCTATAGTACAAGTGGAGCTGACAATGGAATATCTTAATCCTTATGTCAGCAGCCTGGACGTAGTATGTAAGGAAAAATCCGGCGGCCAAAGCGTAAAACAAACTCTGGACGTGAACAACTTTGAAGTCAGAGGCGGAGAATTTAAGTTCTATGTGCCGGACGGCGAGGGAACAGAGTGTTCTTTCTTGTTCGAGAACCTTAAGAGCAACTACGCAGACAATACATATTATAACGGCGAGGGAAACGGTACGTCGCGATACAATTTTGTGAACTCGGAATACTGGACAAGCGGCAAAGGCACGAAACTTTACGAAGGCTATGATCCGAATGCGGCTTACGATACCAAGGTTTCCACAACTTTGGCGGGAACAGTTCCTTTCCGTTTCAGTAATATTGACGAACTTAACAACACAAGTACTTCCGGCGACGTGCGCCAGCTTGAAGAATATCCGTTCTCAATCGAAGCATATAAGGCTCAGACCAAACCCGGTGCCGGAGAATTCAAAACTTTCGAGCTTTCAGTGGGCGAAAAAGGCACTGCTTATCTGTTTGTTGCCGATGAGCCTCGTTACAATATAGCTCCCACAACGGGAATAGAGCACAGATATTTTGCTTATTACAAGATGAGCGTGGAGCTTTCCCGGGGAGCTTATGAACCAAAGGTTGAGCTTACAAAAATATATGATTCCACATGCTATGATGGGGATGAGACCGTCGCGATGTATGGAGCAAAAGTAACCACGGTCAATGATCAGGGCGCAGAAGTGGCTGGTAGTCTGTCCACGGAGCAAATCTGGAGCAGCCTTGAACAATCTATGACCGAAAATAAAGTTGCGCCTAATCAGGTTCTTTATGTTGATTTGAGTGGATTGAATAATGTTGTGGCAACAGACAAAGTTACTTTCGAAAATTTGCGCGACGGTCTTTCTTCCAATACTCTTGTCTATCTGCCCAAGGGCGTTAACGCGGGAACTTACAATTATGCTTCCAGACTTCAGGACGGTTCGGTGTTCTATTCCGGCAATAATATGAAAATTACTGACAAACAGCCGTTCTTTGCGCCGTATGGCATTACAGTTCCTGCAGAACAGTATGTGGAATATGCTCGTAAGATTACAACCGATGAGAATGGCAAGGTGGCTACGGCTACTGTCATGCTGCCTTTCACTATCAGCATTGACGACAAAGGTTTTCACACGAACGCTGACGGAACTTCGCTTTCGGTTTGGGCAATGCAGAAAGACAATTTCATCAGTACTTCTGCGCCCGACGGCAATCCAATGAACTATAAGTCGGATGTGCATTTCGTGGCTTACACTTCGTCAACCGGAAAAACCGAGGCAGATGTGCCGTATATGGTGAAAGTGGAAAACGGAACCGACCAAACCGAAACGTCATTCGTTATTAAGCAGTACGGCTCGAATATCGAGGCTACAAAGACAGGTGGTCTTTACACCGGCGACACTTCTACAGGAAAACTTGACGGCAATGCGTTCACATTCATTCCCAAGGCTTCGTATGCAGGTTTGAAACTCGAAAAAACTGCAGGCAACTATTTCTACTTCGCTAAGAACATGTTCCTAAATTCAAAGAACATAAGTGGTGATTATCTCTATTGCTATCCGTTCCGCGCCGTATATGAATATGGTGGAAATACGTCGGCGAGAGCGTTCAGTGTGACATTCGGCGAAAACTTCGGCGATGTAACCGGAATTGAAACCGCTAAAGCCGCAGAAACAGGCGTAGAGGTTGCTCCGGGTGCAGGATGCATTGAAATTCATGCCTTGAAAAATGCAGCCGTGGTGGTTTACGACATGAGCGGAATGGTTGTGGAGCGTCTCGACATGATTGCGGGCGACACGCAGACCGTGAACCTGCCGGCCGGAATATATCTCGTGAACAAGAACAAGGTGGCTGTAAAATAATTCTTAATATTTGAAGATAATGAAAAATGTATATATAAAACCGCAAGTAGAAGTAATCAAGATAGAAAACGCGCATGCTTTTTCGGCAAGCCCGATATCCGGGCAACCTGACCATGCCGATTCACGCCGTTTCGATTATGATAAATCCTTTGACGATAATGGTACGTGTGAGTCGGTGGAGTGGAGAAACGATGTCGGCTTTCAGAACAAAGGAAACTTTGGGGATTGATCTTATCTCTTACTTGAAATATCATTGATGGAGGACGTGTCCGGGGAAACGAAACAAAGTTCCCCGGACACGTTTTTTTGTACGTTCTGTATATGTATATTTATGCGTCTTGCGGTTTTCCGAGGTAGAATGTTCCCGATTTGTCTGTATTGTTTGACGTTTTTTAACATCAGTACGAGTTCTTGTTTTACAGGTGTTTGGAATGGCGAAAAATACAAGGCATATATTTTGAAACATAAGGCACTTATTTTAAAATATGTGCCTTATGTTTTTTTCTATATGCCGAAGCTTTTTGTCGAGTTACGGATTTGCTTGTATTAATAAATTTTATTATATTCGCAAAGCGATAAAAAGAGAATAATGACAACGCTTTTCTACGTAACTGACATACTGCTCGTGATACTTCTTACGGCTGTAACCGTAAAGTTCATCAGGCTGGGAAATGGTTTGGAGGATGGTCCGTTTCAGGTGCGCCGCAAACTGTTTATATGTTTCTATATTCTCCTCATCGTTAACGTATTGCTCTCTGCCACCATAGTGTATCCGCAGGGTGTGGAGGTATATAGCTCTTTGCCGGTGTGCACCTTGTATTTCGTGTTTTCCGTGTTCATGATGATGGCGACGGCTCATTTCGGCAAGGATTACTATCGCAACGTGTTTATATGGCTCTTAATCATACAATATGGGTTCATGTTCCTGGTATTGAGCCTTCTGTGCCGTATTCTCTCGGCTTTACGAACCCATTTTCTCACTCGAAGGACTATTTGATGCCGACAATCATTTCATTGTTTATGGCAGAATTTATTTCTTGACCATAATGCTGGCGGTCTGTTTGCTAATGCTCGCAGTCTTGGTGGAGTCGTTCGTGAGCAACCTGCGACACAGAAAATTCGAACCGAGTGAATATAAGTCGCGTCCCGGGAACGATGCGGAAACAATAAATATTCTGTTGTATGTTGTGGTGTTTTCTGCCTCTTTGACCACTTACTTTTACACGTACATCCTTCCGCATATTATATGTAATGTATTGCTCGGCGCAATGGTGCTGCGTTCCAACCACACTTACGGACGCTATCTCAAGGCAATGCGTGATGAAGTGGGGAACCGTGCTGTTTACAGGGAAATAAGCGAGAAGATAAACCAACTGTTGGAGCAGGAAAACGATAATCCCATATACAAGAGCAACACGAATATTGACGAAATAGCCGATGCTATAAATGTTGGGCGCGACGACATGAGCTCCTATATTTACAGGGAGCTTGGTACGAGTTTCGCGTCTTGGGTATGTGAAAAGAAATTGCTTCGCTGTGCCGATCAGATAGCCAATACTTCGCGGAAAATAAGCGAAATAGCCATAAATACGGGCTATATGGATTTGCCTGCCATGAGCAAAGCGTTCAAAAAGCGTTTCGGCGTTACGCCTTCGGAGTATCGCAAGAGCAATATGTCTTGATTTTCCTTCACATTAGGGTAAATCTTTTCTTCTTCTCCATGTAATAATCCCTAAAACGCGGAAGTGTCAGCCGTTTGGCAGAATTTTTTGTGGCACTCGCCAAATACTTTGATTCAATTATTAAGTTTTTCGGCTTTTACAGTTTTCCATTTTGTTTCCTGATAGCTCGTGTTGGTTTTTCCCGCCTTTTCCGGATGCCGGAAAGCAATGCGGATGCCGACAACTTATAGATTCCGGCCAAAATTCACGAACACTTTTCGGTGTTTTACTGTATGTTTTTGCCGTTTTATCCTGCATCGCGGAAAATGCAGGCTTTTCATCCCGTTTTTCTTTGGAGCATAAAACAAAAACAGCCCCGGCGATTCACTCGTGGGGGCTGAACATAATAAATAAGAGTTGAAAATGTGAAAATCAGTCTAAGCAGTTTTTGCTGATTCGCAATCGGAGTTTTTCAAACCTGCCGATTGTCTTTTTGAATCACTGCAAAGGTATAAACGAAATGCTACAATACCAAATTTTCATACAGTCAAAAGTAGTCAATGTCAAATATCTTCCTTAAATTTACACGTCAAAAAACATCAATAAGAGCCAAAACAATTAATTTACACAATGTTTTCACCTCACGAACCCCTTGAAAAAAAGAATTTCGTATCGCGATTCATTTATCGGGAGGAATCTTTTCTCGGACGTCAGCAGTTGCTTTCGCTCATATACTACACGCTCCAGATAACATTGATTTCGGTGCTTTTTCTGCCTAAAGCCATAGCCACATCACGCCTGTTTTTCATAATATTGTTGAGCTTGCTCCAGATTGTGGCAACCATTTCTTTTGTGGGATATATAAAGAAGTGGTTCAAACTCTCAAATGCCCTTCGCATTGTCATATATACAATTCATTACGCAATATCCTTGCAAATGATATATATATCGGCAAACAATGTGGAACTGCTTACGGGGTTTCACAAAACACTGCTCATGGGAAACATAACCCTGATGGTTTTGAATGTAGCCCTATCCATTATTGCCTGTCAGCGGCATGACCCGTTGGTTTTGAGTCTTCTTTCGCTGTTGGTATATACCGTGTGCGCATTAATAACCCACGACCGGTGGTTTGAAATCCTTGCCGCAATTCTTGTGGTAACCTTTTTATTGCTCGGATGTCTTGGCAGCAGTTTGGTGTGGAGCACCCGGAAAATACAAAAAGAGAATCTGGATTTGAAAAAGGAAGACGAAGAACTCTTTGCGGTATTCAATCTCCGCCGTGAGCAAGTTAAGGCTTACGTAAAACTTGCCGAACAGGAGATGACCGATGACAAAATCGGCGCGGTGTTTGATATTCTTGGCAAAAAAGCACAGAAAAACGTTATGTACAACATGAAACGCTATTTCTTTTCCAAAAAATTCAATGAAAATGCCATTGGTAAGGCTTTTCCTACACTCACGCCTTCGGAGAGAGTTTGTCGATTGGTTATGCAGGAAAGGAAATTGGGGGAAATATGCAGCATTTTGCAGAAAAACGAGTCGAACATCACCACGACCCGTTCAAACATCCGCAAAAAGCTCGGTCTCGCTCCCGGAGACGACCTGAAAGAAACTCTGTGGAAAATGCTTGACGGCGTAGGCTATAAGCGCGACACCTTCCCCCGCCGCCCCCACACCCGGGAAGAGTAAAACTTCCTTTTAGGCAGAGCTATTAGGGTTTTATAGGGAAAAGAGGATTTGTTTGATTATTGCGTAAAGTTTATGTGTAATTGTTTTGTGTTACAAGTCGCTTTGTTTTTGGGGAGCGATTGATTTATAGACATCTATATACGCATCTACCATTTTGTGAATATCATTAGCTATCTGATACCAATACTTGGTTTCGGTATGGCAGAGGTGGACGCGCTGCATTTCATGATGTCTCTTTATCGTTAGACGAAACGGTAAGTTCATAGATTATTTCATCTAACGGTCCCACAACAAAATCACAGTCTCCGCAGTGTCCTTATGCCGATGGACAGGCATATCGTTCACGATAATAACGCATTCGCTTAACATATCCAACGCATTGCTGTCAATATGCATATCTTTTATCATTTAGTCGTAAATAAGTTGTTGTAGAATTCAACCCAAGCATTTGTAACGATATTGTGGTCAAAGTATTTCTCTACTCTTTTTCTGCCAGCCATCCCATGTCTCTTGCGCATTTCCGGATGCTGATAGTACACTTTCATACAAGTATAAAGACTTTCAGGGTCGTTCACCTTGCAACGGAGTCCTGTCTCATTAGGCACACTCGCATCACACACACCATAAGCATCAGATGTAATGACGGGAAGACCAAGAGCTTGCGCCTCTATCACACTCATGCCAAATCCTTCGCGCCATGTGGGTAGCACAAAGACATCGCCACTTTGAAGAGCATTGTAAGGAGTTTTCGTTAGCCCTGGGTAAAAAAAATTCCAGTCTCTCTTTATATTAGGATAGTTCGATACTTTCTTATCAAATTCTTCTTCGTCACTGCCGTATAACAACAATTTTGCTTTGGAACATTCTGCGACAAGCCTATTGAATGCTTCGTAAATTTCACCGATTCCCTTGTCATGATTCAGTCTGCCAAGAAAAACAAACACCACATCATCATTCTTAAAGCCAAATTTTTTGCGCTCATTCATATGCGTCTGTTCTGAAATACAGAAATTTTCCAACTTTACGCCACAAATTGAGCCATGGGCAAGCACTTGGCTGTTCTTTGCCCTTATTACTCCTTCCTTAATAAGAAATTGTCTTTGCCCTTCTCCATCAACAAGTATATGTGTGTCAAGTAAGGATATTGTTTTGTCCATCATTTTTAGTATGTAGCGCATCATCCCGCTTCGTGTAGCCCATACTTGTCCAGTGTAGATGTGAATTCGTACTTTTATTCCTGCCAGCCATGATGCGATAGAGCACAATAATCCGGCCTTTGGCGTGATAGAGTGAATAGAGTCATAATTCTCTATCTTAAATATTTTGAGCAATTTAAAGAGGGCTGTAAAGTCTTTTATGATATTTATTTTACGCACAATTGGCGCATTGATGTAGCGTATATTCATTTCACTGAAATGTGCATTGTAATAATTATCAGGAAAATTTGCTATCAATGACACCTCATATTTTTTTGTGAGTACCTCTAAATGGTTTGTAAGAAAGGATTCGGCTGTGCCTGGTATAGCCACTACAAATGCTATTTTCTTCTTTTTCATTTTTGAGAGTTTTTTTGGGGGGGATGTTGTCAATTTTTGTGGAAGTGGCTGTAAAGCCATTTGGGGACAAAATATTTAAAGATAGGAACTAAGCTGTAGATTTGATACCACCATGGTAAACCTATCATTTTGTATCCGATATGTTTCACATACGCCTCATTGCACCGAGTGAGCCAATTGCGGCGTGCTATGGCATTCCGGTCATCGCGCATCTTATACAAACATTCGTCAAGCATAAAGAGCTTGTGTCCTGCGGCAAATACCTTAAACCAAAGGTGGTAGTCCTCTACTCTGAGTAGCTTTCTACTCACGGAGTATCCTCCAACAGCTTTTAAAACAGAGGTGCGCGACATAGAAGGCGCATGGCAAATAGGGGTTCCTAATACAAAATCTTTATTTTTAACCTCTCCATTACCTTTTCCTTTGCGAAAGTCACCTTTTTCATCGAAATAAATCATTGGTGTGCTCACCACAGCGTATTTCGGGTGTTCGTCAAGGAATCGTATTTCCTTCGCAAATCTCTCTGGCATGGATATATCGTCGCCATCCATACGCGCGCAATACTCCGTGTCGGCATATTCTAAGCAATGGTTGAGAGTGTGGTTTAGCCCCATGTTCCTCTCGTTTTTTATCACTATAACTTTTCCTGGATGTTCCTTGGCGTTACGCTCGGCAATAGCGAGCGTTTCGTCCTTGCTGCCGTCATCACATAAAATAATTTTAAAGTCTTGAAAAGTTTGGGCGTAAAGCGAATCTAACGCCTCTTGAAGGGTTGGGGCACAGTTGTATATGCCCATAAGTACAGAAATCCGTGGCATATATAAATTTTAAGAATAAAGAAAAATACTTGTTCTATCTAAATAAGTTGCTTATTTTGTTTATAAAATCAGCTCCAAATATTCGAGCAAGCCAATTCTTAAATAAATGCAATTTATATCTCAATGTTTTATGGCTTATCCACGAACAGTCATAAAGATGTATGCTCACAGTTTGGTCAGTTATGCTTAGTTTGTTTGCCTGGGTATGATTCATTGGGCAAAAAACATCAGGCGGATAAATCCATACCCCTGCTACTTTTTGAGGTCGGTCATTGTTTCCGTCAAGTCCGTGTTTCAAGAGTATCTCTGTAGTATAGCTAACAATGGTTTTCGTGTTTAATGTACCATCCCCATTATTAAACTTTAGTGTATCATACAAATCCAAGAATTCTTTGTACAGCCCAAGCCCTGGATTTACCCCAAGTCCAAGCCCTGGAGCGACACCTAAAGCGGTATCATTCCTTTTAGCGAAAAATCCGGTAATACATATATCCTTTATATATGCTCCTGCTTCACGCCCCATGAACGGACCATGTGCAATTATCTCGGTCATCGGACGTATCACCTGTACATCTGTGTCAAAATAGATACCGCCGTAATGGTACAATATCCAGAATCGAGCATAGTCGCTCACGAAAGCATACTTTTTTGCCTCGTAAGCTTCCTTTGTATACGGAATGACATCAACATTGAAATTGTCTTCGTTCCATTCCTTTATCTCATAGTCGGGCAGATATTTGTGCCAACTTGCAATACACTTCTTTGCCGACTCGGGCAATGGATTGCGACCGAACCAGCAGTAATGAATAACTTTGGGTATCATTTCATATATCTTTTACGACCTGTATTAAACCACTCAACAAAATCAAACTGATCCATTCTTTTATGACCGATAAGACCTTGGAATTTAGAAATAAGTCCCAAACCATTGGGAAAACCTTTTATCTGAAAACAAGAACAATATTGCGGGCATGCAATTTCTGAAAAAGCGACCTTGTTTTTAAATGACAGTCTGTCAAACTTTTTCATTAGTTTTAAATTAGTTCCGTCAATAAATGTGTATATCACAAATATATTATTCTTATTAATTCTACTTTTGCGTCTTTCCCATGACATCGATGCTTCATCAAAACTTTTATAATGAAGAAAATGTAAAACAATTTGAGGTTTATCCCCCGATTTACCAAGGGAACAAACTGGATATTTAACCCCGACATCTTTCATCTCTCTAAAGATCAAAGGTTGAGACAAATAATATTCGAGGTTTTCAAGAAAGAAGAAAAATCATCATTTTCAAAATACAAATTTACTGTTGGTGAATTAAATCTTAGCCCAAGTTCGAGACTAACAATACCACCTATGCAGTTGTTGCATAAGATGGATATTTTCTTATTTTTCAAACGCTTTCTCATTTGGGGTAAAATAAAGTGTTCGCGAATGAATTTATTGAAACGATATGTTACTGTGTTATTGTAAAGATTCATAAGTCATTTCCATTTAATATGTTCTTTAATAATCCTTGCAGGAATACCTTCTATAAGACAAGTGTTTGGGAAATTCCTTGCGAACACACTTCCTGCAGCAACAATACATTGAAACCAAGGCACTTCTGTGAATATTCAAATTTGTATTCCTGTAAATCCATAATTTGCCAATTTTTCTTTTAAGCTCTTTGCGAACTTTAAGAAAGGAAATTTCATTATTGTTGTAATTTACCCCTTAATATTGTTGATGATATACCATCTGTATGACTCAGGTATTCAACCATACAACCAACTTTAGCAAATTCTTTCTCATAATTGTTCCACGAATCAGTACCTTTCCAATCTGAACCAACAAAAACAACAGAGGCACCATACATCTTAATAGCTTCCACTTTATCCATTGATTTCTGTGGAACAACTTTATCAACATATTTAATGGCTTCAACGATAGCCATGCGGTCATGTTCATTTATAATAGGATATTTGTGCTTCCGTTTAAAACATAATTCATCAGTTGTAACACCTACGATCAAAAAGTCACAATGTTCCTTTGCTCGTCGTAATATATTAAGGTGTCCAATATGAAACATATCGAACACCCCTGTTGTATAGCCTATAATCATAATTGTTTATTGTTTAGAAAGGCATTTGAAATTTTTCATTATATTCCAAAGATATGCGAATTCCTCGGTTTTGTAAAATGAAGCAACAAGAATTATATTGATCCCAATAAAAGATAGAATCATTTTTATTGACACGGATATGAGTCCCATATATGGAATCAAGTTACATATATAGAACATTAAGCATCCGCCCGTCATAACAACCAACAATTTTATAAGATAGTCCTTAAAGTATATCCAAGGAGAAATTTTTAGTCCTTTTTTAAAAACTATATATGGATCATACCACCCATTTGTTGTCAGTCGAGTAATGGCGGTACCCCACAATACGCCAGCAATTCCTAAGAAATGTACAAGAATGATACTCACAACAACGTTCTCTATAGCAGATATGATAGGACGAGCTTTACCCTGTACAAATAGTCCCATTGTTTGGCGATAATTAAACGATGCAAATAACATACCTGCTATATACATGTTAAAGGCAATAATAAAACAGACATCATTACCCATTAAATAACTTTCACCAATCCAACACCGAATAAAAGGACTCATACAGATAAACAAACAAACAGAACATACGGAATACGCCCAATATGACATCAAATTAAGAACCTTGAACATCTTAAATTTGTTTTCGTCGCTTTCTGTAGCATTATAATTACCTATACTTGCTGTTAAATTACCAAATACAGTACTCAGCAGTCCGTTAACTGTATATTGAAGAAGATAGTAATTCGAATAGAGTCCAACGGAAAGTAATCCTACAAACTTTGACATTATAATACTATCTGTAGAATTCAACGATAACGTTCCGATTTTATATATTGCCAATGCACCAACATTCTTCTTTATTTTTGATTTATCCTCAGTACTTAATGGCTTTATATTTTTGTCTTTTAGAAAAGGGAAAAGAGAATTTGTTTTTCTTGCAATAACTATATTTTGCAAAATTCCGTTTGATACTTGAATAACAAGATAAAGAATGAAGTTTTGTGTCAATAGCAATATTGCAATTTGGGTCAAGGCTAAACATATGGAAAAATAATAGCCAATAATAGTTGAAACATAACTACTCTGAGTTGCTATGAGATATGTATTTTTGTATGCAAACAGATATGTGGTCGCTGAAGATATAACATATATAACATATATAAGACGAAGATTTGGCACGGCATTAATATCGTCAACAAAAAAATCAAGAAAAGGGGTCAAAGACACCCCAAGCAACAGAACCACAGTAAACATCCAAATGTATACTGTTTTAAACAGATGCATTAGACTCTTAATTTTCTCTACGTTATTTTCTGCTATAGGTTTATATAATGAGAATACTATTGCTTGACCAAAGCCAAGTTCCGCAAATGAAAGTATTGAAAGAATATTACCAAATAAGCCACTTACACCTAAATAAGTTGCTCCAAGTTGTTGGATAAAAACCGTTCTAACAACAAAGCTTAATACAAGAGTCAGTACCTGTCCGACCAATCCTGTTGTTGCATTTTTTAAAGACTTCTGAACTCTCATTTACCTCTGCTCTATATATTTTAATATTTGTTCGCATGCCGTTCCTTTTTCAAAGCTTCCTATATTATCCATAAATTCAGAAAGATTTGATTTATACCTCAATTCTTCGTAATCGTGAATTGTTTCAATCAACTCAATGTTTGTTTGAGCCAAAGGAAATGGCAAAGAACGAATATCAAAATACAAGTCCCTCTCTTTCATCATATATTGCTCCAAATCAGAAGCATATAAAACACATAATTTTCCTATAAATGCCATATCAAACATGCAAGAAGAATAATCTGTAATCATTATGTCGGAAATTGCAATTAATTCCTGAATGTCGTCATATTCAGACATGTCCATACAACAAGAAGGCAAAGAATCAATATCAACAACATCTTTCAGATTAGGATGTAGTCTGAATAAGATACGCCATACCCCCCCAAATTTTCTATTTAATGCTTCAACAAGAAGCATATGATCAATATTGTATGCTGTAGTATCTCCACCTTTACGGAAGGTAGGTGCATATAACAAATAGTGATAACCTGTTTTAAGTGATGCTTTCCACTTAATTTCTGCTATATCTCGTTCTTTTAAGTTTAACAAATAATCTATTCTTGGTGTTCCTACTTCAAGTATTTTTCCTGAATACCAAAATGAATTCAGAAAAATCTTACTGCTAAATGCACACCCAGAAACAATCGCACTTATTTTACAGGAATCATTTTTTGCCCATTTTTCATAATCGGAGCCTAAATTAGCATCTTTTTCTATTTTTTTTAGTCTAAGTGAGCTATGCCAAGTTTGTAAATATGACTGTCGCTCACGCGGAACAAAACCGAACCATTTGGGAATGCGTGTGTTTGAAACAAGAAATCCACAAGTTGCAATATCATACAAGAACCTCATACTATAAATACTCAATACTCTTACACCTTTAGGAAAAACATTGGATTTGCAATTCGTAGGATCATACAAATAAACAAGTTCATATCGTTGTTTATTTGATTTTAGCATATACTCACAAAGGTATTTCGGATTACAACTATAGTTCTTGCCCAAATGGCTTACGAAGATAATTTTGTTCCTTTTTACAGGTAATATACGACTTATTTTGCATATAAAATATCTTAAGACATTACTTAAATACATCTATTTTATCTCATTTATCATTTTTACCAAATCCACCTTTTCTATCACAAATGGCGTTTCATCGCCACCTTGTATATTGAGCAAGTGAAGTTCGGGTATTGTTATAAAAATAGGATTATTGCGTTTGTGTTCCGTAAAACAAATTTTGTTTTTAAAAGGAAGTGCTTCAAAACGGTCAAGAATATCATTACTATTAAGTGAACGTTGGCTCATCTTTACTAGAAGTCTGTTCATATTCAAGCGTTTTAGCCTTCGATTCCACTTTTCCTCAGCTTCAGTTGTTGATTTGTAATGCAAGAAATGTATCTCTACGTCATCAAGCAGAGCGATGGGATAATTCATTTTCGCTGTGGACTCTGATTGCAACTGCTGTTTGTATCGTGATTCTTCTATTGTTATAAATTTCAATGGTTGTGCAATATAATAGCCAAATCTCTCAAGGAACTTGATATAATCATCATCCATGAAAAACAAACCGATAGTAGGACTGTAGTATGGAAGACCAAAATACTGGTATACAAGCCCTCCCCAACAATTGTTGGAGATAATAGAAAAGGCATCCTTGGAGGTAAGCTTTTTGCGTCGTTGTTTGCATACCTTTTTATTATAAGTCTTAGTCTTTAAGTTTCGCGCTTTCCGTATGAATGGTCTGCTATATTTCTTTATATAATAAATTATCCTAAGTAAATATTTTCTAAAAAAAACTGCATGATATTTTAGGCTCGCCTCTATTCCTTCTATTTTAAAATTGTAGTCAGAGCATAACTCACAAATTTTATGCTCTATAATTATGACGGACCTATTGTTGCCTGAAGCAAAAGCTTCATCCCAAAGCAAACATAACACCAAGAAAAAGCGCAAACAAAACATGTCGGTCAAATCATGCCACCCTTTGTTTCTTAAATATTCTATACGTTCGTCGAATATAGGGATTATGTCCAACCGTTTTGCAGAGAAGCCAGAGTGTATGATACTGCCATCTCGCATAGCATACTTGTAAAAATGATTGCTGCAATATCCTACTCGTTTGCATCGTTTAAGTAGCTCTGTAGTAAACTGTTCGTCTTCATGAGTTATGCCCTCTCTAAAGCGCAAGTTTCCTATAGTTGAGCGTTTTATTATTTTTGTACACGCAGAAGCAGCTACCCCTCCAAGTTTATACAGCTGTGTAAAAGTGTCATGCTCGTTGCCTGCTTCGTAGTAATTTTCAAGCGTGTCATTAACAATGTGTCCAAATGGCGTGGCAGAAGCCACCTCTTCATACTGAAATTGCAGGAAGTCGCACATGCTATGTTCTTCACACCATTCATTTAGAACATGTATCGTGCATGCATCCAAACAGTCATCGCCATCGACAAACATTATGTAGTTGCCAGTTGCTACTTCTAAGCCTGCATTACGAGCAGAAGAAAGTCCACCATTAGATTTATGCAACACTCTTATACGACTGCTTCTTTGTGCAAGTCTGTCACATAATGCGGAAGAACCATCAGTAGAGCCATCGTCCACAAGTATCACTTCAAAATCCACGTCAGTATCTTGTTGTATAAGACTTTGGATGGTTGTAGATATGTAGTTCTCTACATTATATATTGGAACTATTATAGATATCATTTTCTTATAATCTCATGACAAATGAACTTACAATACCAATCTAAAGGCATTATTCCTTTTGCAAGAGCTTTTGAGTATAATGACACATGTGATACATTTATATCCTTACGCATATTGCAAACATAAACAATGGACTTTGAAAGTGTTATTTGCATTGCGCGCCTAAAACAATTGTTGGAATTAACTTCCTTGCTTTTCGTTATTTTATCAAAGACCTCCACCAATGTATGAATTTGCTTATCGTCAAAGTTTTCCCATTTGTTGAATACATAATTCTCAACCACCACCATCTGTTCCTCTGTAAATGAGGCATAGCGTTGAAATCTATCACGAATGAAATCTTTCTCTTTGTCGGATACTCGTTTTGTAACATTTTGAGTAAGTTGCGTATTATGCAATCGATATCTAATTAGTGCTTCGGGGAGATTTGTCATTTCTGCATATTCAGATATGCGATACCAAAGCTCATAATCTTCCAAGCCTCTATACCTATCGTCATATCGCAGACTGTGTTTGTTGATAACACTTGCACGCAACATTACTGTAGGGTGAGCAAAACATGTAGCGAACAGCAGTCCAGCTTTACATTCATAACTGTTATGAACGAAATCAAAATATTGATCAGTGTGTCCCTTACCAAAAGTAATTATATCAGTACCAAGAGCACCTACATCACGATGGCGTTCCAAATAGTTTACTTGCTTTGCTAACCTTTGGGGCATAGAAATGTCATCACAATCCATGCGGGCAATGTATTTACCGCGCGCGTTATCAAGACCTCTGTTTAATGTTATGCATATACCTTTATTATGCTCGTTTTTTAAATAGTATATACGTCGATCCTGATACGAAAAAATTATATCCTCTGAATTGTCAGTTGAACCATCGTTTATTATTATTAATTCAAAATTTGTAAACGTCTGATTCAAAATACTGTCAATAGCTTCTTTTAAATATTTAGAGCCATTGTATACAGGCATGACAACACTAACCATTGGTTTTGTCATATCGAATTATCTTTTTTGTAAAAGTTGTGTACCGAAAGTATCAAGTATAATAACATATATCTGTGATTTGTGATTAAATTGAACCTAAAATCGTCTATTGCTACACAAGATAGCAAAGATTGAACATCACAATTAGAAGCAATTGATTTTATTTCCTGATACTTTCCAAATAAAGATTTGTCAGATTTGAACACCCCATAAAGCATTGCAAGATACAAGTTTGCCCTTTGAACATGGTAAGGCGATACATAATCTTTCCCCCAAGTTTTCTCAACGAAAGTATCAATCAAACTATATGCTTTCTTTATTATGGAAACGCCATTAGGGTGATAACTATTGACGCATGAACCTACACGCATATAGCGATTGTAAAAAGCTTGCTTCAGATAGAATATTCTATTGGCTTTTGCTATTGCTTGAAGATTAAAATAGCGGTCCTCTGAAAATTTCAAACCTTCCGGAAAATATATATCTTTAACTGTAGAGGACTTGTAAAGTCCTCTCCAGGCACTCCCTGCCATTTTGCAGAGAGTGCCTGGAGAAATATCCGTATTACTTTGTAATACGGATGAAACATCTTCAAACGTATCAGTTTCAACCTTTCCATTGTTCCATACTGTCCGTGCATCGCAAAAAACGATATCTGCGTTTGTTTCTAACATTTTATCTACCAAAGTTTCGTACATGTTTTTATCTATCCAATCATCGGAATCAACAAAACCTATGTAATCGCCTGTTGCGATCTTCATCCCATAATTACGAGCGATGCTTACCCCTTCGTTTTTCTTATGGATCACATGTACTCGGCTATCTTTTGTCGCTAATTTGTCGCAAAGCTTTGCTGTAAATTTTGCAGATCCGTCATCCACCAACATTATTTCCAAATTCCTATATGTTTGATACATTATAGACTCTACACATCTGCTAAGATATTCTCCTGTATTATAGACAGGTATTATTATACTAATTTTTTTCATACAATCTTAATGTTTTTATACGACTCAGACCCAGACCTAATATTACATAAGGGATCATGTTAGGGCTTGCTGATATGAAACCTAAATCAAAAGACTGTTGCCAAAATATCAGCAAAAATGCCATCAGACATCCCAATACGATATCGTCCGAGACATAGCGAGTCATTCTTCTTACGGGTATCGTTAGTAACTTATACCAACAAAAATAGCCAATAATACCAAATACTCCCAGTGCCGCCATAGCGGAATTGTGGTGGTTTATAAGAAACTTTCCGTCTCCTGTATAATATGTATCAGATAAATGCTTGAATGTATATAACCATAATTTATCACGTCCATTAAAAGCAGACTTTCCGTAATTTTGCTCACTCCATCTGTTAAAGATTTGAAAAATTTCAAACTGTGAAAAAAAAGCTATTATTACAGCAACGACCAAAGGAATACTTAAAGCTATAAAAACAAAATACCTTTTTTTGTTGACAACATTTCGTGTGAATTGACCAAAATATGCAAACAACAAAGATAAAACAATAAAAAAGGCTATAGAACGCGACTCTGTGTTTTGCGTAAGGAGCACAATATAAATTATAGACAATGCTATACCTATGGGCTTCTTTTTGAAAGATATTTTTCCAAACAAAGATATAGCATAATACAGATAACTGAACAGACCAATCATTGCTATTTGGTTATCATTCCAACCAGACAAAACTTCAGTTCTACTATATACCAACAACGTAAATATACCAAGGGCTGCAATAATGTAACCAGATAGTTGAATGTCTACTTTTGATATTTTTTGTTGTGAAAAAGAATATACCAATGGTATCATCAACAGGTAAGTAAACCCTTCCCAACTACCAGCCCAAAGTAAAGGCAGCACGACAAAAGACAAGAGGGTGAAAAATGACAGCGAAGCGTATTTTCCTCCCAATTTCAATTTCTGATTACTCTTCAAAGAAACATATAAAAACCAAATAATTATAATATCGTTTGTCTTCTCTTGAGTATCATAGGCAATGCCTATTCCAGAAGTATTGACAATAGAAAACACCCAAACCAATACAATGATCAATATGTTTATAAAACGCCTCATTTTCAATTTCGATTATATAGCATACCTAACATTTTCCCAAAAGGAGAAAGTACCTTAACCAAAATTTTATGGGATCCATCATATTCGAAATATCTCCCTTTATAAATATGCCTAAAGGCATTATAACTAATGACATACTTTATACGTTGCAATGTCGATTTTGCCATGTCTATTCGTTGGGCAAAATACAACTTATATCCTGCAGGGTTCTTGACCATCAGTTTGCGAGGATTACAGCTCAATCCATCCTCTTGGTATTCGCATGTAGTCAACACCTTATTCTTTATTAAAAAATCATATTTCTCATATCTGTCATAAACAACTGCTTCCGTCATGAATTTTTCTTGAGTTTTTTCAGGAAACAAGAAATGTTTTGCTACAGCAGTCTTAAAGATCAGACTTCTTTCCCCATTCATTCCCAAACGTTCAATATTATGCAAATTGCTTATTTTAAGATTGCTGGGATAAATCTTTCCTATTAGCATTTTATCTTTATATTCTTTTAGGGCTATACATCCTGCAAGTTTTTCATTGCTATCCAACTCTTTTTTTATCTGTAAAATGTATCTTACAGAATCATTTGGTAACCAGTCATCAGAATCAACGCAAAAAAACATTTCTCCATTGGCGTTCCTTAAGCCATTATTATAAGCTCTATACTTTCCCCCATTTTTCTGTTTTATGTATCTTATTAAAAAAGGAGCCTCGTTTTTCCATTGTTTTATTAAGTACTCAGTACCATCAGTGGAGCCATCATCAACAATCAGCCATTCAAAATCGACCGACTGTTGTCTTAGTAAACTTTCATAAGTTCTACTTATAGTTTTCCTCCTATTAAAAGTTGGAGTGAATATTGTCAAACTTAACATATTGATTAATTAAAACTTTTACAGAACTACAGAATTTTTAATCTTTCTGTGGCTAATGTTCAAATTCGATAGATGCTCTAAATAAGGGTATCCCCCTATATTACAAAAACGCTCTTGCAGGTGTTTGTACGTCGGGTTTCTAAAGTTCAATATACTTCTGTTGATATACTGCGTATTTCGTCTTTATCAGTTTGCGGACAGGTGGAATCTCTATAACTTCAAATATTAATGACAAAGTAGATACCTTCATACGTTAAAGCAAGCTTGACACTCTTTACTTAACCTGATTTTTGTAAAAGATTTTCCAAGTATTTCCCAACTGATCGTCTCCGCATCTTTGTGGTGTTGAGAATGTGCAGGCAAGTAGCTGTCGTTTTCATAGCGACCGAAGTAGAGATTGTGGTTGCGTAAGGATAGCAATGAAGAATGTCTTATCAACAATATTATTGTCTATCGGAAAATGGTCCATCAATAAAGCAAAGGTATCGTATCCGAGCCTCCCTTACCAAGTTCAAAAGTTATGTAACGTTGTGTTGCAGAAGACATAGAACCGTTTAGAAGTCCAATCATACTTACCAATCCGCCTACCACATTATATATGCCATAGTCTTCCACACCGAGTGTGTTGAGTACAACACGTGATGCATACGGAGCAATACCCATCATAAAGAACATGCGAATATAGAGCATCTGTGTGTTCTTGGCTATTCGCTTGTTGTTTGAAGATGTGTTTTGTGTGGTCGTGATTATGTTGTTTTTTATGACACGGTTGTTGTGTCGTGGGTCTGTTAATATAAACGATGATTGGCTTTAAGCGTTTTTTTGAAACCGTCGCATGCATTGTCTGCCCATTCCCGCCATTGTTGTTTCAGTATTTCCCTTTGTGAGGTGTCGAATATCGCTTTGTCAATTTCAGATTCTACATAATGTCGGGCAAGTTCTTTGGCGCAGTCCAATTGTGCTTCCGAAACTTTGGTATCCGGAAATATGTTTATCCCAAGCAGTGCCATAATAACTCCAAGTATGTATGCTTGGGCTTTTTCTTCGTTAGGTTCTATGAAATGCACGGTTTGCTTAGTGGCGATTTGGAAAAATCATTCCGGTTCTGCTTGTTTATTCTATTTGCATCATGCAGGATTTGGGCACGAAGTTTATGCAGATGCCGCCTACTGATTCTATTTCCACCACAACGCGTTTGTTGCCGTGGATTCGTTTTATGATTCCTTCCACGTCTTTGAAGGGACCGGAGGTTATTTTTACTTTGCCGTTTATTTTTCCTATGAGTTCTTCGGGTTTCAGATAAGTAAATTCTTCTTCTGGACCACCGGCAATCTTGATGAAGTTTTCCATTTGTCTGTCGGGCACGGTGATTATTTCCCAACCTGAGATTTTCTGGTTCAATGTCTTGCGTGTC
>ENA-ORTB01001689-ORTB01001689.1-human-gut-metagenome-genome-assembly--contig:-NODE-1689-length-23265-cov-8.184446_pt1 | contig 23265 bp, 17 predicted proteins | sample MGYA00241905_ERZ509174 | MGnify/ENA primary metagenome ERZ509174 (study PRJEB26280, sample SAMEA2338851) | human gut metagenome | biome: human gut; feature: human-associated habitat; material: faeces... | reverse complement strand
TTCCTATTATGAGAAGATGCTTGCCACGGGGGAGGTGAAATGCATTGATGAGGAGGTGCCATTTGAGATACCTAAGGGGTGGGAATGGTGTAGATTGAGAGACGTTATTTATCCGCCCAAATATGGAACATCAAGTAAATCATTGTCAAATGGAGATGTTCCTGTTTTACGAATGGGTAACATTCAAGATGGCGAAGTGGTTTATGACAAATTAGTTTTTAGCAATAATGTAGAGGATAATAGAAAATATCTACTACAAGATGGAGACTTGTTGTTCAATAGAACAAATAGTGCTGAACTGGTCGGCAAGACAGCAATATTCAAAGGAAACAGGCATGTTATTTACGCAGGATATCTTATTTTACTTCGTCCTATAAAGACTAACTCTGAGTATCTGAATTATATTTTTTCATCGCCATATGTGCGTTCCTATTGTAAGGAAGTCAAGACTATTGGGGTACAGCAGTGTAACATTAATGCTGAAAAGGTATCTCAGCTTTTAGTTCCTATTGCCCCTTTTGAGGAGCAAATGCGAATTGCTGACAAAATTAAGGAAGTACTACCAAGTGTAGATAAATATTCTATTTCACAATATAACCTTGATTTGCTCAACGTTTCACTATCTGAGTGTTTGAAAAAATCCATTCTGCAAGAGGCGATTCAAGGGAGACTTGTACCACAAATTGCAGAAGAAGGTACAGCAAAAGAATTGCTCGAACGGATAAAAAAGGAGAAGCAAAAATTAGTGAAAGAAGGCAAGCTAAAGAAGTCTGCCCTCAACGATTCTGTTATCTTCCGTGGTGACGATAACAAGTATTGGGAGAAGTCAACTGAATGTATGGAGTGTATTGACGATAAGATTCCATTTGAAATACCTTTAACATGGTGTTGGGTTAGGCACAATCAATTGTTTGAAATATCAGGTGGTTCACAGCCACCTAAATCTCAGTTTGTTGATAATCCTAAATCAGGATATATAAGACTGTATCAAATTAGAGATTATGGTTCAAATCCTATGCCTGTTTATATACCCAAAGAAAAGGCAAATAAAATAACAAAAGAAGGAGATATTATATTAGCAAGGTATGGCGGTTCTTTAGGTAAAGTCTTTTGGGCTAAAGATGGAGCATATAATGTAGCGATGGCAAAGGTAATTCCTCTTTTTGACTCTGAGTTCGTGAATAAACAGTATTTATTCTTGTTTTATCAGTCAAGCATATACCAATATTTGGTAAAAGACCATTCTAGAAGTGCCCAAGCTGGATTTAATAAAGACGATTTGACGGATTTGTTTTTTCCATTGCCTCCTTTAGAGGAACAATCTCGAATTGTTGAAAAATACAAGTCCGTAACAAGTATTATGAGCAGATAGGCAAAAAGTGTTTGGATATAACTGATGAAATACCATTTGTAATTCCTGAAACTTGGCAATGGGTAAGGATTCGTGATGTTTTCCAATTAAACCCAAAGAATGAAGCCGAAGATGAGAAGTTGGTAGCTTTTATTCCTATGGAGAAAATTAGTGCTGGCTATAAATCAGACTTTACTTTTGATACTACCAAATGGGGAACTATCAAAAAAGGATTTACTCATTTTGCGAATGGTGATGTTGCTTTTGCAAAAATCACGCCATGCTTTCAAAACAGGAAGTCTGCAATTTTCCATGACTTACCCAATGGAATCGGGGCAGGAACAACAGAATTAAAGGTATTGAGACCCTATGGAAATACAATAGATAGGTGGTATCTGTTGTATTTCTTAGAGTCTCCGTATTTCATAGATGAAGCAACGTTTAAGGGAACTGCTAATCAACAACGTATTGTTGTGGGTTACTTGGAAGACAAACTATTTCCTTTGCCTACTCAAAAAGAGCAACAACGCATTGTTGCTCAAATAGAAAAATTATTTGAGCAACTGCATTAATTGTTCTATCTTCTGAACTATTATTCTCTGCTCTTGTAGTGGTGGAATACCAATAATAAGTCCATAAAACAATTCTTTGTTGAGGTGTGGAATTGCTGCACCTTTCTTAGAGTTGCGCAATGTCTCTTTATAGAACTGTATAAAAGCTAAAACATAAGGTTCGTACATTGAGGAACTTATCCATAACTGCTTGAATGTGCTACCCATATAGCCATCTTGTGGAACGATGAAAACTTCACCAGAGTTTTCACCGTCCACAAGCATTATATTGTCACCTTTATATACAAGTTTACCTTGTTCTACTATTGTTTCATAACTTTTACCACGTAAGTATTTTGCATCTAACAAGCATTGCTTGCCAGTGTTTTTCAAGCCGTCAGTAAGTTGGCAAACTACATTTAATCGAGCAATAGACCAAGAACTTGGAAAGACAAAAGGAAGTTCTATCTCGGTTACTTCGCTTCCTATCTGCTCATAATACTTGTTATCGTCACCACGGAAGATAACAGAATCATTGAAGGCAGACTTCTTTAGCTTGCCCTCTTTGACGAGTTTCTGCTTCTCTGCTTTTATCTGTTCAATCAGTTCTTGCGCTGTTCCTTCTTCGGCTATTTGTGGTACAAGCTTGCCTTGTATAGCTTCTTGTAAAATGGATTTCTTTAAATCTCTGTAAATGTCTGTATCAATATCGTGTAACTGCTCCTGTAAATTAGAAAAATGATTCACTAAATGCAATGTGTATTCTATTTTTGAAACAATTTTAGTTTGTTCCGCAAAAGGTGGAATTGGGACTAATGTGTTTGCAATTCTAAAAATAGCCAACTTAGGTTGCCCAACTTGCTTTGTGTTGTCTCGAAATTGAGATTGTGCGTATCCAGAACGTACATAATACAAAAGAAAGTATTTATTGATAGGAATATTTGTTAGTTTAACTGCGTTTTCTGTCAAATTCATGTTGTCAAACATTTTAGGAACAAGACCAGCCTTACCAATTGTAGAACCAACGATTGTTAGATACAAATCGTCTTTTCCAATAGTGTAATTTTGAATTTGATTATAAACATCATCAGTAATATACTTTAAATCCTTACTTACAATTGTACCATCTTGCATATCTGAAACACGGATGTAAATGTGATCAGTTTTATTATCTGTTAATTTATATCCAGCAGGTAGTCTTTTACCTCCTTTAATATCAATTAAATTTCCAAGCCTCGCCCAACTCCAAGATGTAGGTATCTCAAATGGTATCTCCTCATCAATGCATTTCACCTCCCCCGTGGCAAGCATCTTCTCATAATAGGAACTCATAGAACAATACCATGCCTATTTATTAGGACAACTTAATGTTTCACTAATAAACGAATAGAAATGGAATTAGACAAATTTGAAGAGTTCCTAAGCCAAGGCAATATGGCTAAGAACACGATTTCGGCATATCTGTATGCCGTAAAGGAGTTTGGCTCTCGACACAAAGAGTTGAACAAGAGAAACTTGTTGGTTTACAAGACCTACTTGATTGAGACTTACAAACCAAAGACGGTGAACCTCCGTATTCAGGCGTTGAACAAGTACCTTGTATTTGTAGGCAAGACTAAGCTCCGCTTGAAGTCGGTCAAGGTACAGCAACGTTCTTATTTGGAGAATGTCATCAGCAATGCCGACTACACCTTCTTGAAGAACAAGTTGAAGAAGGAAGACAACTTGGAGTGGTACTTTGTGGTGCGTTTCTTGGCTGCGACTGGTGCCAGAGTGAGCGAACTTGTGCAAATCAAGGTTGAGCACGTGCAAGTAGGCTATTACGACATCTACACAAAGGGTGGCAAGATACGGCGTATCTATATCCCCAAGACGCTGCGCTCCGAAACCGAAAAGTGGTTGCAGACAACAAAGCGCACAAGTGGCTATCTCTTTCTCAATCGCTTTGGCGAGCGTATTACGACAAGAGGCATATCACAGCAGTTGAAGAACTATGCGGTGAAGTATGGCTTGAATGAAAAAGTGGTGTACCCTCACTCGTTTCGCCATCGTTATGCCAAGAATTTCTTGGAGAAGTTCAACGACATAGCCCTGCTTGCCGACCTCATGGGACATGAAAGCATTGAAACAACACGTATCTATCTGCGAAGAAGTAGTTTGGAGCAACAAGAAATCGTAGATAAGGTTATTACTTGGTAAAATGCCTATAAAGGTTCATAGGAATAAGAGTAGAAAGAGATGCAGGTCTCTTTCTGCTCTATCCATGTAAAACGTTTTATCATATGACATGCATATATTAACGACAACAAATCTATATGTCAGTAAATCATGTTATCATCATATATGCAGTTCTTTATTTACGATAGGTTGGGCCAGATACTCGACTTTGGAGAAGTATCCCCCGACAGGCAAGTACTTTCGAGAGTAACTCGAAAGGTTTTAAGTTACTCAAAACATACCTTGCTGTGTCTTTATGGACACAATGTTTTGGCAAGAATAAATCTAACACCATTGAAAACACTGCGGAGGTTCGCCCAGTGGCTGGAGGCGCAAAGCCTCCAAGGAACGGCTCATTTTCTTTTATGCTAAAGGATGAAAACAAAAAAATCCCGAAGAATGAGTCTCCTTGAATGTCATTTCTCGGGATGAACAAAAATGTATTCCTATATGTCATACGTTTTATATGTCATACGATAAAAATGTAAAACGTATGACATCAATGTATATATGCTTACACGCTTCTTTGCATTGATATTTCTTTATCAAATTAAAAAAAACGGCGTTGCTGCCGGATGCGGCTGTAAAGCCAGTATCCCGACAGTGGAATGCCTACGCCGGCAATGGTGTACAGAATCCAGAAGCAGTCGGTCTGCGCATAGTCGTGAATCACCATGTGGCACCCGATCTGCCGTGGGTCGAGTCCGTACCACCATATTTTCAGCAGGCTGACCACCTTGTATGCCGACACGTGCCAGATGAAGATGTAGAGAGTGTGCTCGCCGCAGTACTCCAAAAACTGGATTATGCGTCCCTTGAGGTGCGACAGGTGGTAAGAAATGTTGTAGGTCATCAGCCATCCGGCGACTCCCGTCACTGGCAGCGACAGCACGTCGCGGATGCGCACCGACAGGCTCATGCCACGGCATTCCAGCCATGATCCGGCAAGCACGACAGCCGCTCCGGCAGCGGCGAGCCACAGGCTGTGTCCGATGCGTTGCTCATATTTGCGGTACAGCACGCCGATGCTGAAAAACAACACGCCCATCGTGTCGCGGTAGCCACCCTGCACGAGTGTGACAATCTTTACTCCTTCGCCCGCTTTGAACAATGCAAAGCCAAGAGCGATGAAGAAAATCGCCAATGGAATCGCCACTGTGCGTCCGCGCAGCCGCTTCACGTTGTTGAGCATATAGTAGAGCACCACGAAGGCGATGCTTGCCACGAGCAGTCCGCGGAAAAACCAGAACGCTCCGGCGAGAAACTCATCGTAACCTCCCATGGAGAACACTATGTTGGTGAGCCGCTGCCAGAATTGGTGGATGGAGTAGGGATGTGTGGTGCCGCCAGTCCAGTTGCCGTAGACCTCGTTGAGAATGCCTATCTTGAACAGCAGGTTGTGGATGAGCAGAAAGAAGATGCTCCATTTCACGAAAGGCACGTAAAGACCCTTGAAGCGCTTCACGATAAACGGCCATGGGTTTTCCACCGTCTCGTGCTTGAAGAAATAGCCCGCGGTGATGAAAAACAGAGGCATGTGAAACAGGTAGATGGCGCGGTTGAGCATGCCGGGCATGTCGGCGTGGGCCATCACCACGAAGATGATGGCAAAGCCTTTGGCTATGGAGATGGCGTTGTTGCGTTGTTGTGCCATGCTACATGAATAATGTTCCTATCTGGTAGACGGCGAAGGCAATCAACCATGCCACAAATGTGTTGTAGACAAGGGTGAACGCTCCGTAGCGCCAGCTTCCCGTTTCGCGCACAATGGCTGTGATTGTGGCGATGCATGGCACGTAGATGAGCACAAAAATCATGAAGCAAGCCGCAACGAGCGGAGTGAAGTCGGGCACTCCGGTTTTCGGGTTCGGCTTCTGTATGCGTTCTGCTAGAGCCGCCTCGTTTTCGGAGTCGCCGCTGTAGAGCACGCCGAGTGTAGAGACAACGGTTTCTTTTGCCACCGTTCCCGAAATCAGCGACACGGTCATTTTCCAGTTGAAGCCAAGCGGTTCAAACATTGGCTGCACCAGTTTGCCGAGGCGTGCGAGACACGAATTCTCGGTGGTCGCCACTTTTGTTACGTTTTCCGGAGTCACGTTGGTGTTGCCATCTTGAATCATTTCCGTGCGCGCAGTCGCTTCCTGTTCCTCCGTTGGGCGTGGAAAATAGCTTAGCATCCAGATGATGAGACTCGCCACGAGGATGATGCCTCCCATCTTTTTCAGATACTGCTGTCCTTTGGCCCACATGTGGCGCATCGTGGCCTTCATGGTCGGGATGCGGTAGGGCGGAAGCTCCATCACAAACGGTGTCTCATCCTTCTTGTAGTGGAATTTGCGCAGCAGTCTTGCGGTGACCACCGCCACGATTATGCCGAGCGCATACAGGCTGAGCAGTGCCAGGCTAGCATGGTTGGGGAAGAACACGCCGATGAGCAGCAGATAGATGGGCAGACGCGCGCCGCACGACATGAACGGGTCGATGAGTATCGTAATCAGACGGCTCGAGTGGCTCTCGATGGTGCGTGTGGCAATGATTGCCGGCACGTTGCATCCGAATCCCATCACCAGCGGGATGAACGATTTTCCGTGGAGTCCTATCTTATGCATTATTTTGTCCATAATGAAGGCGGCTCGCGCCATATATCCGGAGTCTTCCATAAACGAGATGAAGGCGTAGAGGATGAGGATGTTGGGCAGGAACACTATCACACCGCCCACACCGCCGATTACGCCGTCGATGAGCATATCCTTTACCGGACCGTCGGGCATGTATGTGCTGATGAGGTCGCCAATCAACCCCACGCCGGCGTCTATCCAGTCCATAGGGTATTGTCCGATGGTGAAAGTGGCCCAGAACATCAGCCACATTATGAATATGAAAATCGGAAATCCGAACAGCCTGCTTGTCACAACGGCGTCAATCATTGCCGTGGTTTTGGCCTCTTCCTTGTCCTCGGTGTGGAGCGTTTCGCGGAGCGCGCCCGACACGAATCCGTATTTTGAGTTGGCTATCACTGTTGCCATATCCTCTTCGTGCGATTTCTCGATTTCTGCCACCAGTGAGTCGCGCAGCGCTTTGATTTCAGCGTAGTGGGGCAGTGACGACAGCATAGTTACCACTTCCTTGTCGCCCTCAAGCAGTTTTATCGACAGGTAGCGAGCGGAGAACCGCATATCGAGGTCTGCCTCGCTCTTGAGCTGCGACTGGATTTGCTTTATTGCGTCCTCGATGTCTTTCTTGAATCCGATATGCACGTGGCGTACCACGTCGTTGCGTCCTTCGTAGACGCTTATAATCGTGTCAAACAGTTCGTTTACGCCTTTTCCGCTTTTTGACACGGTCGGCACCATAGGCACTCCGATCATCCTCTCCAGCGATTCGTAGTCGAACGTCACCTTGCTTCGTTCCAGCTCGTCGAACATGTTGAGGGCAATCACCATGCTGCGGTCCATGTCGATGAGCTCGGTGGTCAGATACAGGTTGCGCTCAAGGTTGGATGAGTCGACCACATTGATAATCACGTCGGGCACCTCGTCGTGGAGGTAGCGCCGCACGTAGAGCTCTTCGGGGGAATATGCCGACAGAGAGTAGGTGCCGGGCAGGTCGACGATGTTGAACGAGTAGCCGTTGTACTCCATTCGCCCGCTTTTTGCGTCGACGGTGACACCGCTGTAGTTTCCTACGTGCTCCTTTGCTCCTGAGGCGATGTTGAACAGCGAAGTCTTTCCGCAGTTCGGGTTTCCGATGAGTGCCACGTTGATGGTGTGGCGTTCGGTGTCGAATTTGTTTATAAATCCGCAGTCGTCTTCCTTGATGATTGCGATGTCTTCATTGGGCACGTCGGCGGCTTGTTGCTCGCGCACCACCTCAATCAGGTTTGCCTCGGCGCGTCGCAACGATATTTCGTAGTCGAGAATTCGGTATTTTATAGGGTCGCGCAGCGGAGCGTTCTGCTCAACGAGGATTTTCTTGCCTCTGACAAATCCCATCTCCATCATACGCTTGCGGAACGATCCGTGACCCAAAATTTTGACAATCACGCAACTTTCGCCAGTCTTTATGTCTGATAGCCTCATAATGTCTTTATCTTCTGTTTTTACGGGTGCAAAGGTAAAAATTATTATTCAGAATAATTCCAAATAACCGATAAAATTGTCAGCATTTTTTGTCGTTGCTTCTCAGAGCGTTGTGGAGCAGGTTGGTGAACTGGTAGTTTTTCAGCCCCCAGCGCGGCGAGATGAGCAGGTTTTCGGGCGACTGCGACACGAATCGCTCAATGGCGATGTCGCTGCGCATGCGCTTCACAATCTTGACACACAGTGATATATACTCGTCTGCCGACCACCGTGCCACGCTGACTTCGCCTGACGCCACTTGACGGGCGAGGCGCGTGCCGCGGATAATCTGCAGCTGGTGGAGCTTGACGGTGTCGATTGGCAGAGCCGACACCTTGTCTACAGTGTGGAGTATGTCGGCCTCCGACTCTCCCGGCAGTCCGAGGATAAGGTGCAGTCCGCAGGCTATTCCGGCTGCGTGTGTGCGGTTTACGGCGTCGACGGTGTCCTCCCACGAGTGTCCGCGGTTGATGACGTCGAGAGTGTGGTTGCTGGCGGTCTCGGCTCCGTATTCCACCATCACGAATGTGCGTTGCGAAAGCGATGCGAGATATTGCAGCAAGGTGTCGGGCATGCAGTCTGGTCGGGTGCCTATGATTAGTCCCACCATGTCGGGGCAAGCCACTGCCTCCTCGTAGAGGTCTACAAGATGGCGAAGTTCGCCGTAGGTGTTGGTATAGGCTTGAAAATAAGCCAGATACTTCATGTCGGGATATTTCTTTCCGAAGAATGTGCGCCCTTTCTCAATCTGTTCGCCCACCGACAGCGACGGGCGGCAGTATTCGGGGTTGAACGTCTGGTTGTTGCAGTATGTGCATCCGCCGGTGCCTTTTGAGCCGTCGCGGTTTGGACAGGTGAAGCCAGCGTTGATGGCAATCTTCTGCACCTTGAAGTCGGGGAAACGCTCGTGGAGGAAGTCGGCGAAGTCGCGGTATGGCTTGTGCATTACAGACGGGTGGTTTTGTTGAGCAGATACATGTCGAGCACAGTCATTGCAGCCATGGCCTCCACGATAGGCACAGCGCGCGGCAGCACGCACGGGTCGTGGCGTCCTTTGGCTTTAAGCACGGTGGGGTTGCCCGAGGCATCGACCGTGTCGACGTCGCGCAGCAGCGTTGCCACGGGCTTGAACGCCACGCGGAAATATATGTCCTCGCCGTTTGAAATTCCGCCTTGTATGCCGCCTGAATGATTGGTCGATGTGTGGATTTTCCCATTGTCGGAAGTGAACGCGTCGTTCATCATGCTTCCACGGTTGCCAACGCCGTCGAATCCCATTCCATACTCAAAGCCTTTGGCGGCGTTTATGCCCATCATGGCGTATGCCAGTCGGGCATGCAGCTTGTCAAACACGGGTTCGCCGAGTCCTGTCGGCACTCCTTTGACCACACAGGTCACCGTGCCGCCTATGGTGTCGCCTTCGCGTCTCACCTTGTCGATGAGGTCGTACATCCTTGCCGCCGTTTCGGGGTCGGGGCAGCGCACGGCGTTGGTTTCCACCAGTGCTGGGTCGTATTTGCGGTAGTCGGGGTCGAGGCTGATGTCGCCCACCTGCGAAGTGTAGGCGTAGATGGAGATGCCGAGTTGATCTAATGCCTGGCGTGCGAATGCTCCGGCAACGACACGGGCAATAGTTTCGCGCGCGCTCGAGCGTCCGCCGCCGCGATGGTCGCGCAGCCCGTATTTTTCGGTGTATGTGTAGTCGGCGTGCGACGGACGGAACGTCTGTCGGATGTTGCCGTAGTCGGCTGAGTGGTGGTCGGCGTTTCTCACCTCGAACCCTATGGGGGTGCCCGTTGTCACGCCCTCAAACAGTCCCGACAGCACTTCTACGCGGTCTGACTCTTTCCGTGGCGTGACAATTGCCGACTGCCCCGGACGGCGGCGGTCGAGTTCGTGCTGCACACGGTCGAGGTTGATTGCAATGCCTGCGGGCATACCGTCGACAACGCCGCCCACGGCAGTCCCGTGCGACTCGCCGAACGACGTCAGCCGGAAAATCTTACCAAATGTGTTCATCGTTGAGATCCTCCTCTTTAGGTGTGACAATAATGTCGGCTGTCGAAGCCCCGACATATTCAATCAAATCCTTGGGGTCGATTTTCAGTTGCAGTCCGCGCACACCGGCGCTCACATAGATGAAGTTGAAATCAAGACACGAACGGTGGAAAAACGTGGGAAACGGTTTTTTCATACCGATTGGCGAGCATCCTCCGCGGATATAGCCGGTGGTTGGCAGCAGATCCTTCATATGGAGCATCTCCGCCTTCTTGTTGCCCGACACCTTCGCTGCTTTCTTGAGGTCTACCTCGCAGCATCCCGGCACCACGCAAACAAAATGTTTGACCTTGTCGCCTGTCAGCACAAGTGTCTTGAACACTTGCTGAATGTCTTCGCCGAGTTGGTCGGCTATGTGCTGTGCGCCAAGGTCGGTTTCGTCGACCTCGTAAGGCACAAGCTCGTATTTTATTTTGGCGCGGTCAAGCAGACGCGCCACGTTGGTCTTTCCTATTCCAGCCATATTGATAAATCTTTTTCTGTCTCCTATGCTTATACAAAGATAGTGCATAAAGTTGAAAGAATGGATATGAAAGATTAATTTTGCACTTTGAATATATCAAAACTTCTTGTCTATGTTGATTGCTTTGTCTGTGATGTTGGCGGTGTTTGCCGCATTGATGATTTTCCGACAGGTGCATTCCCGCCGTCAGAAAGCCGTAGCAGAAATTGTGGCAGAGCGGTTGCATGTTTCGGATTTGGAGAAGTATGTAGACAGTGAGTACTCTGGACGATATGTTGACGCCATCCTGTGTGAAGAGTTGAAGTCGTCGATGCTTGATGTTTATAATAGGGTGTGTGATGTTGAAAGAAGAAGCCGGATTCTGATGTCTTACAATCCTTCCATAGCAAAATTCAAGGATGATTTTGAGAATCTCCACAGCATTGTGAATGCTCACAACAATCGCTTTAAAGACGACAAATTGCGGGAGCATAAGGCTTTTTTCGACACCGTTCTTGCATATCCTCTCGACGACCAGCAGAGGCGTTCGATTGTGTCGGAGGAACAGAATTGCCTGGTGGTGAGCAGCGCCGGTAGTGGCAAGACGTCGTCGATAGTTGGCAAGGTGGAGTATCTTATTAAGAAAAAACACATCAAGCCGGAGAGGATACTGCTTATCAGTTACACTCATAAGGCTGCTGCCGAGCTGACGGAGAGGATGCCGCATCCGGGCCTGCGCGGATACACATTCCATAAGTTGGCGCTTGATATTATTTCTGCTCAGTCTAAATGCAAGCCGTCTATTTGTGACAATACCGATGCTGTTTTTGTGCGAATCTATAGGGAACTTGCCCATAATGCCGACTATAGGAAATGTCTGGTGGAATATTTCGCTGACTATTCCGACTTGATGGAGCTTGACGAGGACGAGAAATCAAAGAATGTCCGTAGGTTGCAGTTGGGCGAGAGCACCGACAGACGGTATTGTGCGCTGTTTCCCGACATGGACGGAAACGAAGTGCATGTGCGCAGTGGCGAGGAGAAGAAAATCTGCTTTTTGCTGACGTCGCTTGGTGTGGATTTCCGATATGAGGAGCCGTATGAGCATCAGGTGGCTGATGAGCGTCACGTGCAGTATCGTCCAGACTTCTCGATTCACTATATGGACAGCGGAAAGCCGTGCAGACTCTATCTGGAACATTTTGGCGTCGATGAGCATGGGATGGTGCCTACGTGGTTTGCCAAAGACCGAGGATTGACTTATGAAGAGGCTAACGAACGCTATAATGACGGGATTACGTGGAAACGCGAGGTGCATAAAAAATTTGGCACACGTCTGATTGAACTGTCGAGCGCTGACTTTGCCTATAATAAGGCGCGTCAAATGTTGAAACGACAACTTGTCGCCGCGGGTGTCCCGATTCGGGAGGTGCGGAGCGATGAGCTTTTCGACAGAATCCTGCCGGAAAACAGTATGCGCGAGAAGGTGTTTATCCGCTTGACCGCCACGTTTGCCACCCTATTGAAGACAAGCTGCCGGTCGATGGCTGACGTTGCCGCTGATGTCGCGCAAAGAGGCGACAAGCGCAGCCGTTTTATTGTTGGAAAGGTGTTGGAACCGGTTGTTGTGCGCTACAATGAAATATTGAGAAGCGAGGGGAAGGTGGATTTCACAGACTTGATTGTTGGTGCAACGGCATTGTGCAATGCTAATGGCGGAGGAAATTATGACTGTATCATCGTCGATGAGTTTCAGGATATCTCGATGGACCGCTATAACTTCCTGTTAGCGTTGCGCCGTGGCAATCCGCAGGCGCAACTGTATTGTGTCGGTGACGATTGGCAGTCTATCTATCGCTTCTCGGGCAGCGACATGAATCTCTTTTGTCATTTCGACCAATATTTCGGAAAAACGGATTTAAACAAGATTGAGACTACATATCGTTTCGGAAATCCGCTCGTGGAAAAATCGGCGGCGTTCATTCAGCGTAACCCTGCTCAGATAAGGAAAAACATTCATCCGTTTTCATCGGACGCAAAAACAGAGATCGTGTTTCGTGAATACAGTAGGGGAGATGCCGTGGGCGCTCTTGAGCGAATTGTGACGGAGATTCCTTTGGGAAAGTCCGTGTTTTTGCTTGGACGATACACTTATGACGATTATTTGCTGGCTAAAAACTTCCGGCAGAGACGTAGTGGCAATTCTCTTTTTTATACGATTTGCGGACGTGAGGTGGAGTTTCTTACCATGCATCGTTCGAAAGGCTTGGAGGCTGACTATGTGGTGCTGTTGAACTGCAACAACGGTAGTTTCGGTTTTCCGTCGACTATTGCCGACGATCCCGTGCTTGGCTTCGTGATGAGCGACAGTGACGGTTATTTGTTTGGCGAGGAGCGACGCTTGTTTTATGTGGCGATGACACGGGCGAAGGTACGGACAATTGTGATGTATGACAAAAGCAAGCCGTCGGTTTTTGTTTTGGAGTGCATATCGCCTGAACGCCTTGCGGACAAGCCAATTGAACCGCATCCAAATGCCGGCAATCGCTGGACAAGGGCTGACGACAGAAAATTATATAAACTTTATTGTGGCGGAATGGGCTTCCGTGAAATCTCGCAGAAGATGGGGCGCAGCCAAACGGCGATAATTATGAGGCTTGAAAAGCTGGGGCTGATTGATGCCAGAAAACCGGTCCGGAAATTTTGATTAATTTTGCACTTTGAATTATGAGAATAAAGACAGAGGCAGACAGGTTGCTGGCGATGATCCGCGAAGGTCGGACTATGTCGGCTGGACAGAAGGTACGCTTGGCGGTGATGCTGAGTGTGCCGGCGGTTGTGGCGCAGTTGTCGTCGATTGTGATGCAATATATCGACGCATCGATGGTTGGAAGCCTCGGCGCTGAGGCCTCGGCGGCGATAGGCTTGGTGTCGACAACCACATGGCTCTTCGGCGGATTGCTGAGTGCCGCGGCTTCGGGTTTTTCGGTGCAGGTTGCCCACCGCATCGGTGCCGGCGACTGGGAAGGCGCGCAGCGCGTGTTGCGGCAGTCGGTGGTGGCGGTGTTGGCGTTCAGCCTTCTGCTTGCATCCATCGGTGCCGGCATCAGCAGTAGTTTGCCTGTTTGGCTTGGCGGCACCGAGTCGATACATCGCGATGCGTCGACTTATTTCCTGATAATATCCTTGTTTCTTCCAGCGCTTCAGATGCAGTTTCTTGCCGGCGGCATGCTGCGGTGCAGCGGCAATATGCACGTGCCGAGCATGGCGGGAGTGGCTATGTGCGCCCTTGATGTGGTGTTCAACTTTCTGCTGATTTTCCCTTCGCGTACGGTCGCTGTGGCTGGATTCGATGTGTTTCTCCCAGGTGCGGGACTTGGTGTTGAGGGTGCGGCTCTTGGCACGGTGCTTGCCGAAACGGTGGTCGTGGCTTGGCTGTTGTGGTATCTGCGTCACGGCACGTCACATCTGCGGCTTGCAGGGCTGCGCGGATGGAGACAGTCGATAGCCGACACGCTCAGAAAGGCGGTTAAAATCGGTTTCCCGATGGGTTTGGAGCATGGGGTGATATGCAGCGCGCAGATTGCGATAACCACCATTGTCGCGCCGCTGGGAGTGTGCTCCATCGCTGCTAACTCGTTTGCCATCACAGCCGAGAGCCTTTGCTATATGCCAGGCTATGGCATTGCTGAGGCTGCCACCACGCTTGTGGGGCAGAGTGTCGGTGCGCGCCGTCGCGACCTGACGTGGAGCTTCGCTAAAATCACTGTCGGAATGGGCATGGCGGTGATGGCGGTGATGGGTGTGCTTATGTATGTCGCCGCGCCAGAGATTATCGGGCTGATGACGCCTGTTGACGAGATACGCCGGCTTGGTGTAATGGCGTTGCGCATCGAGGCGTTTGCCGAGCCGATGTTTGCCGCGTCGATTGTGGCGTATGGCGTCTGTGTCGGTGCCGCCGACACGCTGAAGCCTTGTCTGATGAACTTCCTGAGCATCTGGGCTGTGCGCCTTACGATGGCTGCATGGCTTGCTCCAACAATGGGACTGCGCGGTGTGTGGATTGCCATGTGTGTTGAGCTGACGTTCCGTGGCGCCATCTTCCTTGTCCATTTGTGGCGCCGACGCTGGATGAAGGCCGTATACAAGGGGTAAAAAAGGTTGAAAGTTCGGTAATTCGGATAGGTGGGCTTTGCGGAAAAACACGTAAATTTGCAGACAGCATAGAACATTAAAAAACACAGTTATGGAACTGATAAAAGATAAGGAATTCGGCGGCGAGCGACCGCTGTTTGAGTCGCACAACCTGCATATCGACAACGTGGTGATACGCGAAGGCGAGTCGGCGATAAAGGAGTGCAGCAACATCAAGGCGACAAATTGCCGTTTTGAGGGTAACTATCCGTTCTGGCATGTGCACGGGTTCGTGATTGACCGTTGCCATTTCGATGTGGGAGGACGCTCTGCACTGTGGTATAGCGACCATCTGCGGATGACCGACACGCACATCGACGCGCCGAAAATGTTTCGCGAGATGCACGACATCGACATTGAGAACGTGGTGATGACCGATGCCGACGAGACGTTCTGGCGATGCAAGGGCATACGTGCTAAGAACTTGCGGCTGCAAGGAGGAACGTATCCTTTCATGTTCAGCAGCGACATCGAGATCGACGGCTTGGTGTCTGACTCTAAATACGTGTTCCAATATGTGAGCAACGTAGTGGTGCGCAACGCGAGAATCACAACCAAAGATGCGTTCTGGGAGGTGGAGAATGTGACCATCTACGATTCGGAACTCAATGGCGAGTATCTGGGATGGCATTCGCGCAACCTACGCCTTGTCAACTGCCACATCTCTGGCGAACAGCCGCTCTGCTATGCCGAGAATCTGGTGCTTGAGAATTGCACGTTTGATCCGGCTTGCGACCGCGCTTTCGAGTACAGTTCCGTGAACGCAACAATAAAAGGAAGCATAGGAGGCGTGAAAAATCCGCGCAGCGGACGCATCGAGGCTGACTGCCTCGGCGATGTGGTACTCGACGGCAACATCAAGATGCCGGCCGACTGCCTGCTGATTGAACGGAACAAAAAATAATTGCCTGTATGAAATACGACTTCGACAAGACTATCGACCGGCGCGCCACAAACTCTTACAAGTGGGACAGCGCTCCCGAGGGTGTGCTGCCTATGTGGGTGGCTGACATGGACTTCCGCACGGCGCCTGCCATCATCGACGCGCTGCAGAAACGCGTGGCGCACGGAATCTTTGGCTACACCCGTGTGCCCGACGCCTACTACGATGCCGTGACATCGTGGTTCAGCCAGAGGCATGGATGGGACATCGACCGCGAATGGATAATCTACACATCTGGAGTGGTGCCGGCGGTATCGGCGGTGATAAAGGCTCTGACCGTGCCGGGCGACAAGGTGATTGTGCAGACTCCAGTCTACAACTGCTTCTTCTCGTCGATACGCAACAACGGCTGCGAGATTGTGAGCAATCCTCTGCGCCGCACCGCCGACACCTATGAGATGGATTTCGACGCTCTTGAGCGTTGTGTCGCCGACCCGCGCGCCAAAGTGATGCTGCTCTGCAATCCACACAATCCGGCTGGACGCGTCTGGACTCCCGACGAGCTGACGCGGCTTGGCAACATCTGCCTGCGCAACGGCGTGACGGTGGTCGCTGATGAGATTCACTGCGAACTGGTGTATCAAGGGTTCAAATACACGCCTTTCGCGTCGCTGTCGGACGCTTTCCTGCACCGGTCGGTGACGTGTGTGTCGCCGAGCAAGGCTTTCAACATCGCCGGACTGCAGATTGCAAATATTGTGGCGTTCGACAACGACCTGCGAAGCCGTATCGACAAGGCGATAAACATCAACGAGGTGTGCGACGTGAATCCGTTTGGCGTGGCGGCGACAATCGCTGCCTACAACGAAGGGGAAGAGTGGCTCAACCAGCTGGTTGACTATCTGCATGGCAACTATGAGGCTATGGCGGAGTTCTGCCGATGTGAGCTGCCGGAATTTCCTATAACGCGTCTTGAGGGCACATATCTGGTGTGGATGGACTGCAGCAGTCTCGGCATGCCGTCGGATGCGCTTGAGCATGCTCTTCTGGACGACGCCCGCCTATGGCTCAATGCCGGCACAATGTATGGTGCCGAAGGCGAAGGCTACATGCGGTGGAACATAGCTTGTCCGCGCAGCGTGATGCTCGACGGACTCAACCGTTTCCTTAATTTCGTCAGAAGCCGCTAACCGTCTCTTCTTCTATCCCAAATCGGCCATTGGAATCACTCGTTGCCATACGACACTGAGAAATTCCAACGACCGATTTTTCAATTGACTTGACTTGGTTATAGCTGCCACAACCAATACGTCTCTCGGCAAACTGTTTGTCGTGAACTTCATGCTAAATCCGTATCTTGTCGTATAATCACCCAATGCCCGGACTTCTGTGAACCCTCACGGTGAATGATGTCGTTGTCTTGCATTTTCTTAAGGTGCTTAGACACGGCGCTCCTGTTGATGCCCAATTTGTTAGCCATTTCGCGTGGAGTGATGCTTGCGTTCTCGGATATAAGACGTAAGATGGCATTCCGTGTTTCTGGTCCACTTTTCCGGTCCACCTTGCTTGTTTCTGGTCCACCTGCTTGGTCTCCCTTTTCTTCTTTGAATGAGAAGACATCATCCATCGCCTTCTTGTATTCAGTTATTTCATTTTGAATATTTTTGATGTGCTCCTTCAGCATGAACATTTCTTGTTTGTTGGCATTGTTGAATGTTGGATTAGTTGCTGTGACTTTATTTTGAGCCTATGGCTATGCACACGGGGTGGGGCACGTGGATGTCGTGGCTGGTGTCGGAGAGCATGCCGGTGTCGGGGTCGATTGCAAACACTTGGATGGTGTCTGCGTCACGGCAGACACAAAGCAGGAAGCGTCCGTTGGGCGTTATGGCAAAATTGCGTGGATGCCGCGTTGTGGGCTGGTAGCCAGCGCGTGTGAGCATCCCGCTTTCTTTATCCACGCTGAAGATGGCTATACCGTCGCCTTGCAGACGGTTTGACGCATAGAGGAAGCGTCCGTCGGGTGTCAGATGGATGTCGGCGCTGCCGCGGGCATGGCGGTCGTCGGCGGTGACGGTTTGAATCTGTGTCAGCTTGCCTTCGTGGTGGCTGAACACCATCACTTCGCCCGACAGTTCGGTGATGAGGTAGGCATAGCGGCCTTCGTCGTCAAACGTGAGGTGGCGTGGCCCTGAACCTGCCGCTACATATAGGGTGCTGTCCACTTCCAGCCCGTCGCATGCGGCGTTGGGCTTGAGCGAGTAGATGCAGTCGTTGCCGAGGTCGCAGGCGAATGCGCGCCATTCGTAGGGGTCGGCGGTGACGCAGTGGAGATGGGCTGACTGCTGCCTTGTTTTGTCGGGAGCTTTGCCTGTGAGCGAAAACGTCATCACCTTGTTGGCTTTCTTGATGCTTCCGTCATCGGCAAGTCTGAACTCCGTGATGCTTCCGCCCGTATAGTTGGCGGTGTAGATCAGATTTTTTGTCTGGAAGATGTTGCACGGCGCTTTGCCGCCCGTCGCCACGGTGTTGATGCGGGTCAATGGCTTGTCGATGCCTTCATAGCGGAATGCTGCAAGGGCGTCGTCGTCGGTGCCCGACTCGTCGACGGCATAGACGTTGTCGCCGTTGTCGGAGAAAATCACAAACGACGGGTTGCGCGCCGGAGTGACGGCGGTGAGTTCTGCCGTTCCGCTTTCTTGGTTGAAGCGATATTGATAGATGCCTTTGCTGTCGGTGTCGGTGTAAGTGCCGACAAGCATCGGCAGCCATGCCTGCGAAGCCGCGGCGGCAAGGTCGAGCATAGCCATTGTTGATAGTGCGCAGAGTGATATTGCCATTGTGTCAGTGTTTTTGTTGCCGTAAAGTTACGCAAAAAAAATGCAATCCTAAAATCCTCTTTTGCGTAATGCGCGCCGTAAATTCTTGTGTTTCCTATGCAGCATCGCTATAAAAACAATACCGGCGACAACCATTTCGGTTGTCGCCGGTATGTGTGTGTGGGTGTCGACGAGAGTTAGTCGTTCATTGTCAGGAGCAGCTCCTCGTTGCTGCGGGTTTTCTCCATACGGTCCTTGATAAACTCCATTGCCTCGATAGGAGTGCGGTCGGAGAGGAACCGGCGGAGAATCCACATGCGGTTGATGGTGTCCTGGCTGAGGAGCAGGTCGTCGCGTCGAGTGCTCGACGAGATGATGTCGACGGCAGGGAAGATGCGTTTGTTCGACAGCTTGCGGTCGAGCTGCAGCTCCATGTTGCCGGTGCCCTTGAACTCTTCGAAAATCACCTCGTCCATCTTCGAACCTGTCTCGATAAGTGCGGTTGCGATGATTGTGAGCGATCCGCCGTTTTCAATGTTTCGTGCGGCGCCGAAGAAGCGTTTTGGCTTTTGCAGCGCGTTGGCGTCGACACCACCGGTGAGGATTTTGCCCGATGCCGGCGACACGGTGTTGTAGGCGCGTGCCAGACGTGTGATTGAGTCGAGCAGGATTACTACGTCGTGTCCGCACTCAACCATGCGTTTCGCCTTTTCAAGCACCAGTCCGGCAATCTTTACGTGGCGTTCGGCTGGCTCGTCGAATGTGGATGCGATTACTTCCGCATTCACGCTTCGTGCCATGTCGGTCACCTCCTCCGGACGCTCGTCGATGAGCAGGATAATCATGTATGTTTCCGGATGGTTTTCCGAGATTGCGTTGGCGATGTCTTTAAGCAGGATTGTCTTACCGGTTTTCGGGGGTGCTACGATAAGTCCGCGCTGACCTTTGCCGATAGGAGAGAACATGTCGACGATGCGTGTCGAGATGTTGCAGGTGGTGCGTCCCGATGTCAGGTCAAACTTCTCGTCGGGGAACAATGGCACAAGGTGTTCGAAAGGCACGCGGTCGCGCACGAATTCTGTGGTGCGCCCGTTGATTGAGTCTACGCTGCAGAGAGGGAAGAATTTTTCACCTTCTTTCGGCGGACGGATGTTGCCTTCCACCACGTCGCCTGTCTTCAAGCCGTTTTGCTTGATTTGCGACTGCGACACGTAGATGTCGTCGGGCGACGACAGGTAGTTGTAGTCGGAGGAGCGGAGGAATCCGTAGCCGTCGGGCATCACTTCCAGCACGCCTGCGCCTTTCACGATGCCTTCAAAGTCGTAGAGCGGCTGTTGAGGCTGTTGGCGCTGCTGCTGTTTTGCCGCGCGCTGCTGTTGTTGCTGCTGGCGGCGGTTTGCCTTCAGGTTTTTCTGTTGCTGTTGTGGCTGTTGCTGTTTAGGTTCAGCCTGGAATGCCGCAACTTCGTCTTCGGCAGGCTGTTGCTGTTGTTGCTGGTCTTGCTGCTGGCGTTGCGAGCGGGGCACGAATTTCTGTCCGCCGCTGAACGGGAAGAACGAACTGAATCCGATGTCGTTTTTCTTTTGCTGTTCGGCAGGTTTTTCTTCTGCCGGTTTTTCTGCCGGTTCTGCCTGTTGTGGCGTTTCGGCTTCAGGAGCGGCGTTTTCCGTCTCTGCCGGTTGCTCTTCCTGTTTTACGGCTGTCTCCACGTTTTCAGCAGGGGCTTCGGCCTCGGCTGCTGGAGCCACGACAACCTCGGCAGCCGGAGCTGTCATGTCGGCGGCAGGCTCAGCCTCCTTTTTCTTGGATGTGCGCTTTGCCGTGGTTTTCTTTGCTGCCGGTTTCTCCTCTTTAGGTTCTTCCGCCTGAGCGGTCTCCGCGGCAGGCTCTGCCTCCTTCTTTTTGCTGTTTTTCTTAGGTTCAGCCTTCTTGGCGGCAGTCTTTACAGCCGTAGCCTCTGCGTTGTCATCGCTTTTTGGCTCGGCTGTTTTTTTCTTGGCTTTTGTTTTGGGTTTTTTAGCCTCCGATTTCGAAGCCGATTCTTTGGCGCGGTTTATCGCCTGCTCGTCGAGGATTGTGAAAATCAAGTCTTGCTGTGCCATTTTGTCGGCTTTCTTGATGTCGAATGTTTTGGCAATCTCGAGCAGTTCTTCTGGAGAGGCTGCATTTAAGTCCTGTAAGTTGTACATATATGTAAGATGTATTACATTTTGAATCTACGTCGCGCCGTTGTGCGCACGTGACTGTTCTGAAAATCTTTTTTTTGAGAAAATTAAAGAGTGGATGACTGCGGGAAGCGTAGCGAGTAATGGTGATTGATTATGCTTCCCTCAATCACGATGCAAAGATACGTCTAATTTCTTTTACGGCAAACAGAAATACAGACAAAAAATGAAAAAAAGTGAATGCTTACTCTCCGTATTCTTCGAGATAGGCCTCGCAGGCGGTGCGCAGCTCGTCGTACCATTCCTTGCCGAAGCGGCGCGTCAGCGGACCCTCAAGAAACTGATACAGCCGCACGTGGTTTTTTCTGCCCATCACTTCCGCGCATTTGCAGATTTTCCAACGATGGTAGTTGACGGCGGTGAAGTCGGGAAATTCCTGAAGTCGGGCAGGGTAGAGATGGCATGAGATAGGCTTGTAGAAGTCGATTTTTCCAGCACGGTATGCCTTCTCGATGGCGCAGAGACACATACCGTTCTCGCCATAGCACGTAAACACACAGTTGCGCCCGTCGACAATCGATGTCACCAAGTCGCCTTCCTCGTCGACGTAGCCCACGCCCTGCTCCTCAATCACGCGTTTGGCAGCCGGCAGCAGGTCGTCCCACACCTCGGGCAGTATTTCCTTTATCTTGGCATATTCCTCTTTGGTGATAGGAGCGCCGGCATCGCCTTCGATACAGCATTCGCCGAGGCATTTGTCGAGATCGCAGCAGAAAAACTGTTCGATAAGGTCGAGGCTGACCAGTGCATTTCCGATTTGCAGCATAGTGACTTCTTCTTCTTTTTTCATTTCAGTGTGCGAAATTACTCGTTTTGTGCCGGATATGCAAGTGTGGCGGTGAAATGTGTTTTTAAACATAAAAAAATTTTTATACATAACGGAAAAATTTCCATAATTTTACGCCCGCAAAAACTAAACTATTTTTTAAAGCCCTTTTTTGTAGATATTATGTTCTTAACCATTGTTATTGTTGCCGTATTTCTGATTGGTTACGGCTGTATTGCTCTTGAGAGCGGACTTAAAATCAACAAGACTGCGACCGCCTTGTTGATGTGTGCAATCTGCTGGTCGCTGTATATGATTGGCTGCCCTGATTATGTGGCAGAGTTTCATGCCGATGATTTTGCCCGGTTCTTCTCGGCGTTCCATCTTGACGACTCTGATGCCGCCGCGCGCCAGTTTGTGACGCAGGGCGTGCTGCTTGAGCATCTCGGCGATGCGTGTGAGATTCTGTTCTTCTTGATGGGAGCGATGACCATTGTCGAGACTGTCGACACCAACGGTGGCTTTGTTTTTGTGCGCGACCGTCTGCGCACCCGTAGCAAGCGTTCGCTGTTGTGGCGCATCGTGCTGATCACGTTTATTCTCTCTGCCGTGCTCGACAACCTGACCACGAGCATCGTGATGATTATGGTGCTCCGCAAGCTCGTGCAGGAACGCAACGACAGGCTTATCTATGCCTCGCTCATCATCCTTGCCGCCAACAGTGGCGGTGCGTTCTCTCCGATTGGCGACGTAACGACTATCATGCTCTGGATCAAGGGCAACATAACGTCGATAGGTGTGATTAAGGAAGTGTTACTGCCGTCGCTTGTCTCGATTGCCTTGCCTACGTTCCTGTTGCAGTTCAAGCTCAAGGGGCAGTTGGCTGTGGTGGAGGACAATGTAGATTTCACAAAATCGGCACTCAGTCATGGTGAACGGGTGGCGGTGTTTGTTGTCGGTGTGGGCGGCTTGATGTTTGTGCCGTTCTTCCGCTCCATCACTGGTTTGCCTCCGTTTATGGGCATCCTCTTCGTGCTTGGCTTGCTTTGGGCGATGACCGAGATATTCCTGCGCCACGAACACGAGTTGGAAGGCTCGTTCTCTGAGCGCGTGTCGACGATTCTTCATAAAATCGATTTGTCGACCATCCTGTTTTTCCTCGGCATTCTGATGGCTGTGGCTGTGTTGAGCGAGGTGGGTGTGCTTACAAGTTTCGGACAGTGGCTTGAACACGCCACCAACGGCAATGCTTATTTCGTGACAGGTGCCATTGGCGTGGTGTCGTCGATTGTCGACAATGTGCCGCTTGTGGCTGGATGCATGGGTATGTACAACGTTATCCCTGCCGCCGCCGTGACAAGTCCCGACATGATGATGTTTGTGCAGGACGGTCAGTTCTGGCAGTTGCTTGCTTACTGCGCCGGAGTGGGTGGCAGCATGCTCATTATCGGCAGTGCCGCCGGCGTTGTGGTGATGGGACTTGAGAAAATCACATTCGGCTGGTATTTACGCCACATTTCGTTTGTGTGTCTGCTCGGTTATCTGGCAGGTATCCTGATCTACTGGCTTGAGCGGACGTTTATCTTCTGCTGATTTAAAGTTGATTGATATGTATGTACGGCGGCGGGACATCGTGAGATG
>ENA-ORTB01001645-ORTB01001645.1-human-gut-metagenome-genome-assembly--contig:-NODE-1645-length-23721-cov-5.423434_pt1 | contig 23721 bp, 17 predicted proteins | sample MGYA00241905_ERZ509174 | MGnify/ENA primary metagenome ERZ509174 (study PRJEB26280, sample SAMEA2338851) | human gut metagenome | biome: human gut; feature: human-associated habitat; material: faeces... | reverse complement strand
ATAAAAGTTTACTTTTTTTGGTAAACTTTTTTCAGGACGATACACTCAGGCGCAAGGCTACAGAGTTCATTGTCAATGTGAATCCGCAGTATGCCGGCAAGACATTGACCATAGACTGCGACCTCGAAGGTGCTGACTTTGAGAAAGTTGTCGTGGATGTTCCGGAAGGCGGATTCAAGCCGGGAACCTGTGTTTCCTACAATGTCGGAATGACCGCAGACCCTGTGCTCCTGAGCGCGGACGGTACTGCCAACACCTATATCGTGAACAAGGCTGACTGTCTCTATGCTTTCAATGCGAAGGTAAAGGGCAACGGCAGTACGAAGAGCATCATCTGGAGCTACGACGGGGAACCGCACAGCACCGCATTCGATGCCGCTTTGGCCCCTTCTTCCGCAGAACTTCTGTGGTACAGCATCCCTGAAGGCGAGGGCGGATTTGTCAATGCAAGTCCTGTTTCTGTCGGAAGCGTGATGTATGACGAAGTTGACGGACTCGTCTATTTCAAGACACCGAAGACGTTTGTGAACGGCAATGCCGTGATCGCTGCGTTGAATGAGTCCGGCGAAATCATCTGGAGCTGGAACATCTGGGCTGTGGAAGGCTGGGATGCCGATGCGACTTCCAGGAAGGCCGGCCGTTATACGGTCATGGACCGCAACCTCGGAGCCGTGCTCGGACTTTCCGCAAAGGATATCTCTGACAATGTGAAGGCAGCCGGAGCCATCGGCAACTACTATCAGTGGGGCCGTAAGGATCCGTTCCCTGCAGCATCTGAATATAAATCGGCTACGAACGTGCAGGAAGGCTGGGGCAACCCTGCTTACACCACCCTGGATGAATATCAAGTCGATGGGGACAAGATCTTCTCTTCCGACAGGGCCAAGAACGCCAGGATGCTCCATGCTGAACTCGGTTCCGGCTATTCGCTCCAGCAGGCCGTGGACGAGTCCGTAAAATATCCTCACAAGTGGATGTTCGGCGGCAACAGCGATGCTGTCTATCCTCAATACAGTTGGTTCTCCGGAGAAGGCGACTTCCAGGCAAAATCCATTCTGGACAATGAGCAGTGGCGCTATCTCTGGGGCAGCACGGACAACATCAGCAATGATAAGACCATCTATGACCCGTGTCCGGCAGGTTGGAAAGTGCCGACAGCAGATGCCTATGCGACATTCTTCGCTTCTTCCGGTTCCGCTGCGGGCGGTCACGGAGTCTATGTTTCCGAATATGACCTCTATTTTCCATTTGCGGGACAGAGAAAGGCCGGTTTCGGTGGCTCAGTCATTTCGGCTTCAGGTGAAGTTATGATGGCTTCTGCAAGTGTCGCCAACTCTCTTTATCCGATCCGCTCATCTGTCGGCTCGAACGGCGCAGGTGCAAAGATCACTCAGAGCAACAGCTACTCCGGTGCCGGACTGCAACTTCGCTGCGTGAAGGAAAATGTGGACGGGAAAGCTCCTGGATACGGCAAACAGACCGGTCACAGGGCAGCACTTATGGGCGACTCCATCACAAGGACCTGGAGAGACCGCGGCCGTCTGGCCTTTTTCACCGAGAACAGCTACCTTAACTGTGGAATCGATGGACAGACCTCAAGCAATATGATTGACCGTTTCGGGTCGAACATCGTAGATGACAATCCTCAATGTGTGGTGATTACCTGCGGTACGAATGACCTTGCTGAAAATATGTCCGGTGATGGCTACAGGGTTCACGTGAGCAAGGAGAATCTTCTTGCCAACATCGCCCTTATGTCCAGGATTGCCGAAGATATGGGAGTTCCTGTCATACTCGGTTCGATTTGTCCGACAAGGAGCATGTGGTGGAAACCGGATGCATGGAAAGCGGAGTTTGACGGAGACTACATCGCATCTAAGGTTATCGAGGCCAACAAGCTCATCAAGGCTTATGCTGCCGAGAGAGGCTATCGTTATGCAGATTACCACAGCGCTCTGAAAAATGATCAGAACGGTCTGGCTGACGAGTACTGCTGGGTATTCGGCAAGAATGCCGACGGAACATTGAACCTTGATTCCGTTCATCCGAATGCGAAGGCATTCCTTGTTATGGAAGGGATTCTGAAACCTCTCATCGACGCCGCACTTTACGACCCGTCAGAGGCTAACCCTGGAGGCGGAAAGATAGACGATATGGATAAATGGAAATGGTAAACTGTTAATGCGTAAAATTATGAATATCAAATATATATCAATGATTGCCCTGGCATCTGCCCTGATCGGCTGTTCCAAGAACGGACAGATGGATGAGGACATCCTGTCTGACGGACCTGCCTTTTCTGCAGATTTCCTGCAGCAGGAAGTGCAGAGCAAGGTGACTCATACCGATGACGGCAATGCATTGAAACTCGCTTGGGTTAAATCCGACAAAATCGGAATCTGGACAGAGGCTGAAGGCAAGTCCCTCCAGTCCAACAGCGCATATCTCGCTGACCAGGAAGGTACCGGAACGACGTTTTCATATCAGTCCCGTGCTCAGAGAATCCGCTGGGCAGGTGACAATACCCCGCAGTCGTTCTATGCCTGCTATCCTTTCAATGCCGACAGAGGTACGGACCCGCATAAGGCAAAGGTGGGGATTTCCGCATCCCAGTCCCAGTACTCAAGCGGCTCTACAGCGCATCTTGCTGAAAATGATTTCATCTGGGCTGCCGTGGAGAATGTCACCAAATCCGATGATGCGGTGAACCTTACGTTCCATCATGCTTTCTCCGTACTGGATCTGGAACTGACCACTGATACCAGGATGAAGCTGGACGCATTGATTTTCCGCTGCACCTCCAACAAGGATGCCGCCGTGGCATTTGAGAACGCCAGCATTGACCTGAGTACCGGCAAACTGGATCTTACAGGGGCGACTACCTCGCCTGAAGTGCGTCTGGACTGCGATTTTGCGACTTCCTGGCCGGCAGCATCGCACGTTTACCTGGTCTTCAACCCGGCGCTGGCAGGGGAGACCATGCAGCTGGTTGCGGTCATCGGAGGCAAGGAGAAGCTGATCATGGAGAAGCAGGTTCCGGAAGGAGGCTTCCCGGCAGGCAAGGTGATCAATGTGGTGGCTGATTATGAGGTGCCGGGTGATGTGGCCATCAAGATCAAGGATCTGGGTGAACTTTCCACATCCAACTGCTACCTCGTTTCCGAGGCCAACCAGTTCTACAAGTTCAAGGCTACAGTGAAGGGTAACGGCTATATCCCTGCAGCGCTTTCAGCAGTGACTGGCTCTGCGGACATTGCTCCCAAGTCAGTCCTCGTCCTCTGGTACAACACCGTCCAGAAGGACAACAAGTGGGTGGACGCCTGCCCGATTCTGCTTTCGTCGCTGGTGTTTTTCAGGGACTATGTCTATTTCGACACGCCTAAGGAATTTGTCCCGGGCAATGTCGTGATTGCGGCATTTGCCGAGGAGGGCGTTACCTACGACAATATCGAGGTGGATGAGAATAAGAATATCACCAATGCGACGCTTCTTTGGAGCTGGAACATCTGGGCTGCAGATGGTTATGACCCGGATGCGACGGCTGTCATCTCAGGAGGTAAAACCTTCATGGACAGGAATATCGGAGCAGCGATTTCCGGTGTCGGCTCAAAAGGTGAATATGAACCTGCCTATGCAGTGGGCAACTATTATCAATGGGACAGAAAGGATCCGTTCCCGTCCATTGCGGACTATTGCAACTATTGGCCTTGCCAATACGCCAACACTCTCATCGGAACTCCTACATACACTCCGATCGTAGCTCTGAGGGTCAATGGCCAGAGTGCTGCGAAGAATGTGGACAACCAGGTCTGGGGTTACCGGACAAAAGACGACGGCTCGTTCAACATTGATTCGTCTTGGCATACTATAGAGAGGAACAGCATCGCGGCTCCGTCTTCGTCCAATAGCGTCTTTGCAGGTTATGCCGTGGAGCATCCTTACGTCTATATTCTGAATTCCAAATATCCTGACGGCGGCTATTATCCGTGGATGACGACCAATGACCAGAGCTACAGGGCATTCTGGGGTGGTTCTGAAGCGAAGAAAACTCTCTTCGACCCATGTCCTGCAGGTTGGCGTGTTTGCAACAAGGCTGAGGCTAAGTCGTTTATGCAGACTGTTTTCAGCAGCGCCACAATGGCTGCCAATCTTGTCGGATATGATTTCGACGGGCATTATCTTCCGATGACCGACTCGCGAAGCAACAAACATTTCAGAACAGAGACAGTGAAATCCTGCGGATATGAAACCAAATCATATATGTGGACATCGGAAACAGTTACGGCCCACAATTACGGATATGCCTATGCTGCTGCGATGGTCGCTCCGCCAAATTATGCGGACAAGAACCAGCCGAAGACTCTCAAGGAAGTGAAACTTGAAGACAACAAGTATTTGGCGTCAAGTTGCCCAGTCCGCTGCGTGAAAGAATAAAAAGTTTAACTAATTAATAACATTAATCATGAACAAAAAACAGAACGGAGCAGCAGCTCCAAAGCGTTATGAATCACCGGCCCTGGCGGTTCTCGATGTGAATCTCGAAAACGGTTATGCCAGCGGCGGCATGGATAAGAACGCTGTGAATGACATGCCTTACTGGGATGAATGGGAAGAAGTTACAACTCGCTAATAACTAATGAACATGAAAAAGTCATTGATATATATTCTGGCACTTTCGGCTATAGTCGGATGCCAGAAATCTGAAGTGTCAGATCAACTTCCTTCTGAAAGGGAGTCTTCTGCTGTTATCGTAGGCTCTTTTCCTGAGACCAAGACTTCGTTTGTAGATGAAGGCAATGTGATGAAGACCGAGTGGGTGAAAGATGATGCGTTGGGATTTTATTGGTATAAGGGCGGCTCGATTGATGGAGTTGGTGCTGGACCAGCGGATAAAGCCTTGAATGATAAACTTGTAGCAGAATCGTCAGGTAGTAGTACTACGTTTAAATCGCATTGGTATTATATGTATCAAGCTAATATAGATTATTTGACTTACTTGTATTATCCGTATAATGTAAATGCTGGGAAGAACCCACTATCTGTTCCATTTACAGTACCTTCGTCGCAAAATCAAGCATGTTCTGATGATATTGCTCATCTATCTGCGACTGACTTTCTTTACGCTACAGCAATGGCTAGCAGACCGAATGGCGAAGCAGAACAAACTGTAATGGTGACATTCAATCATGCACTTTCAGTTTTGAACATTGACCTTACTTCCGCACAAAGCAATTACAGCGTTTCTGACATCAGAGTGCGATTTGAGGACGAGAGTGAAATCTTCTCTGTTACAGAGGGAAGCGTAAATCTTTCAGATGGTTCACTGATCCTCACTTCCGGAACTCCTGAAATTTCCCTGCATTTCAATGAGGCGGCAAAACTTTCTGCAACTCCTGTAAATGCCTATATGACAATCACTCCTGGCCACGCAGGAAAAACATTCTCTGTATATGCCACAGTAAACGGAATTGAGACAAAACTCGGTTCGAAAAAAGTTCCTGCATCAGGACTTCCTGCTGGAGTGAAAGCAGCACTTTCATTCGAGGTCAATGAGATTAAAGCCGAATATACGGATTTGAGCACGGCAGGAGTTGCTAACTGTTATCTGATATCCGCTCCTGGTAATTATAAATTCAAAGCTACTGTTAAAGGTAATGGTGTGATTCCGGAGATGCTTTCGTCCGCAGTGCCTTCTGTTGAAATGACTCCTAAATCAGCATTGGTTTTGTGGTATAATACTAAGTATGACGGTAAAAAACCTTGGAATGATGCGAGTCCTGTTTATGTGAACAGTATCAGCCTTGACAATGGATATATCTGCTTCTCGACTCCGAAAGAGTTTGTTCCGGGTAACGTAGTTATAGCTGCATTTGCGGAAGAGGGCGTGACATATGACAATATTACTGTCGATGAAAAACGCAACATTACCAGTGCGACTCTGCTCTGGAGCTGGAATATCTGGGCTGCTGAAGGCTATGACTTTGAAGCAGACGCTATAACCGTTGGTGGATATAAGATGATGAACCGCAACTTGGGAGCAATCTTGGATGTTAGTTCTACAAGTGGTGATTATGAACCTGTGAATGTTGTGGGTAACTTCTATCAGTGGGGGCGTAAGGATCCGTTCCCTACATTCGACAATTATAAATTTACATATCCTTGCGTCAATGAATACAAATTGTTGACTATCCCTACGTACACTCCGGTTAAGGCGCTTCAGTTGAATCCGCAGAGTGACTCCAAAGACTTGAACGAGCAGATATTCGGATATGAAACAAACGCGGATGGTTCAGTGAATGTAAATAAGTCTGAGAATCTTATCGCCAAATCTGCTTTTGCCAAATCAACCGATGGCTTGGACGTATATTTGGATTATGTGACCAGAAATCCTTATATGTTTGTGAGAGGCACTGGCCCAAATGGAATCGTTGAGTATTCTAATTATAATTGGTATTACAAGAGTGATAGCGATCAGACATTCAAAGCTCTATGGGGTGACCCTGATAGTGGAGACGGCCGTAAAATTGAAAAATCGTTGTATGACCCTTGTCCAGCTGGCTGGCGTGTAATGACCAAAGAAGTGGTAGATGCCTTTGTAACAGCATTCAATGCTGAAGGAGCGGCTTCTGTGGATCAAAGTCTTCATGGTATGAACTTTAATAATAGTTATTTTCCATTTAGTGGAGATGGTCGAGAGTATAACGATTTTAGGGTAGTCAATTCAGCAATTGGCAATGTTCCGGCACCGGCAGTGTTCTGGAATGCTTCTGCCTGCGACTGTTGGAGCGGCTATTGGTATCCAAGCCGTTTGCAATTGAATGCGCCAGCTAAAGCCACAATTACTAGTATTCTAAAAGCAGAGAAGAAAATAGATAAGTGTGGTGCACAAGGTTATCCAGTCCGCTGCGTAAAAGAATAACATCTGATTAATTGATACACACAAAGGGTGGCCGAAAATCTCGACCACCCTTTTTTCATTGCCTTTTCCAATGTAGCCGAAGTAGCCGAACGGACGGGCAGCACGGCGGACGTGGCCGGCCCACGGCCTCGGGAAGTGGGAGGTGCCTGCCGGATACAAGTTCTCGCGGCAGCGAGGACGCAGGAGACGGTAGGAGGGCCGAACGGAGCGAAGCGGAGTGAGTTCCGCCGCCGCTGCCCGCCCGTCGGCGTGACACAGCTCAAACGCAAAGCATTAAAAGCCGGCAATGCCCACGGGACGCCCCAAACCACGGGGGCAAATCCAGCCTTTTTGCCCCCGTCGCCCTTCATATTGAACTTCACGGGTGCGAATCGTGGGTTTTTGCCCCCGTCACTGAAACCACGTGTGCAAATGCGCGTCTTTTGCCCCCGCCGTGTGCAGAAAGCCCCAGAATCGCCATTACAGCGCTCTGGGGCCTTTATGTCTAAAGACAAATTGCAAAACCGCGATTACCTGCTGGAGGATTCGCCGATTTCGAGGCGGGGTTCCAGATAGACGTCGTGACCCGGGGCGGAGTGGAGCATCATGTCAGTCAGCATGTTGAACGCCTGCTGGGCAGTTTCGAGCACATTCTGGGAGAGCTGCGTGATGGTCGGGGTGATGATGTGGTAGGTTTCACCTCCGTCGAAACCCATCAGTGCGAGCTTTTCAGGAATCGGAATGCCCAGGCGTTTCGCACTCTTGCAGACATAGAGCGCCAAGTAGCCACGCGGAACAAATATGGCATCTGCCCCGCGACTGACAGCTTCGGACAATGCCGCGTCCACTTCATTGTCATCCGCTTCATTTACGAAAGTCACGCGGCAGAACTGCTCCATCCCCATCTCACTCATAGCCCGCCTGTAACTGTCCTCCCTTATGTTCAATGTCGAGAGCTGTATATTGTTCGAAATCATCTCAATATGCCTGTAGCCATTGGCAAGCAGATGCTCCAGACCCATACGGATGGCCTTGTCATTGTCCAGCAGCACACGCCCGGCGTTTTCCAGCTCTGGCAGATTTCGGTTCATCAGCACGACCTTGATACCCAATGAGATAGCCCTTCTGAGCTCGTCTTCGCATCCGTCGCAGGGGCTTATGAGGATTCCCTTTACGCCGTCAGCGTGAAAAGCATCCACCAGCCGGCCGATTTTGTCAATGCGGTCGTCAGAACTGCCGAACAGGACGGTGTAGCCGTTGTCATACGCGATGTTTTCGATATTTCTGGAGACATTGGAAAAATAATGGTTGGCAAGGTCCGGCGTGATGACTCCGATGGTCTTCTGGAAACCGATTCTCAGAGACGACGCGGCCTTGTTCGGGGTATAGTTGAGGCGCTTTACCACTTCCATAATGGCATTGGCCGTCTTTGCATTGACCCCGCTCCTGCCGTTCAACGTCATCGAAACTAGGCCGACAGAAACGTTGGCCTCCCGCGCTATATCCTTGATTGTGATCTTTCCCATTGCTGCTTGTCTGTGTGGATTCACCCGATATGGAGTGAATCAGTATCGGGGCATTGTCCTAAGTTGTAGTGTTTTCGCCCGATTACACAAATGTAATAAACATTTTCCACACGTCAAACGTGGTCATGCCGAAAAAAAACACCCCCGCGAGTGTTGCGGAGGTGTATATGTCAGGCTCGGATTCATGCGGCCCGGTGACTACATCATCGGAGGAGGACCTCCCGGACCGGGACCTCTGTGTCCACCAGGGCCACCTGGACCCCTACGTCCTTTGGCGGCATTGTTCATGTTGCCGAATCTCCACGTGAGGGAGAGAATCACATAACGGCCGAGCGTGTTGTTCCAGGTCTCGGTGTGATAGTTGGCTGAATCGCTTACGGAGAGGTTCTTGGACTGGTTCAGCAGGTCGTAGGCCTTGAGCGAAAGCGTGAATCTGTTCTTGAAAAGCAGTTTCGTGAGCTCTGCACTGAGAATGTACTCATCATCCTGTGCACTCGCATAGCCTCGATACCAGTTGTAGTTGAACTCGGATACAAGACCGACGCCACCAGGAATAGTCCAGTTCATAGATGCTGCGAACTGGTTATTCCTTGTGACATTCATCTTTATCGATGATATCGTGTACCAAGACTTGGCGATATTTGAGCGACCAGATGCAGTAAGTTCTACAAAATCATTTCTATATGTGAGTTTTAGCCTCTGCATAATACTCATTGTCTGAGTCGTGTTCTTCAAGAAGAGGTCACTCTCGTCCAAGTTCGGGAAATCCGTGTGGAATTTCTCATAATCGAAATCGCCGCCGGTTCCGTAGGCGCTCATGTCAAGCGAAGTCTTTCCCACATAAGAGGACGATTCGGACCAGCTTCCTCTGGTTACAGAAGAAATGCTGAAATTGGATTTTCCGATAGGAGCATTGACAAAAGCCCTTGCGCTGGCGTTGCCGGAAGTCGGCCCGTTGACAGGGATTGAATACGAAACGCCGTTGGTATTGTACCAGCTCGCATATACAATCGGTGACTGCACGAAGCCACCCGCAAGATTGCCATAGACAGAGAAGAATTTTTTCTTGTTCGAATATCCGATTCTGGTGCGTATGTCGTGAGAGAAATATGGCTTCAGGTAAGGGTTACCAAGCGAAACGTTAAGCGGATTGGTATTGTCCGGAACAGGCATGAGCTGTGTCGTAGTCGGCTGAGAAGAACGGCCGAAATAGAAACCGCGTATGTTCGTGTTGTCATTCACATCGTACCAGAGCATGGCAGATGGGGACCAGTTCACGACAGTATTGTCATAACTCTTGCCGTTTGTCTCATTGTGCGTAATCGTAGGAATTACAGAAGCGCCGACCTGGGCCCTGAATTTGTCCTTCTGGTACATGAAGTTGAAACCTGCACGGTGAGTCTGGTACTGGTTCAGCACATCATTGGAATACTGGGCGTTCCTCGTCTCGCTCACGATGATGTCCTTTCCGCTGCTGTCCTTCCCTGTTCCCGTGCTGAAGTACGGATGGTTTGCGATACTGAATTCCGCACCAGTATCGGCAGAATCGTAAGTGTCCTTCGTGGACTTGTTCTGGCTCCATCTATACTGGTAATTCGCCTCAAGATAGAACCCGGCACCCAGCGGCTCAGTATAGACCAGCCTGCCGCTTATCGAAGACGACTTGGAATTCTGGTCGTAGCGCTGATTGACTATTTCATTGACATCATCAGAGCCGTCACCTGCGGTTCCGAAGGATTTTGTCAATGACTGGTTCAGTCCCCGCAAGTCGTTGTTGCTGAAGTTATAGTCAATATTGAAAGACAATGTCCTCCCCGGGATTCCCAATTTCTGTCTGAACAGGAAGAATCCGTTCGCAGTCCAGTTATTGTTGTCGCCCGTATTGTTGTTGAAACCTTCATTCTTGTTCACTGAAGCCGCATCGGCACTGCTTCTGCTGTCCGTGGAGAATTTCGAGAACTCGGTGAAATCACCCTTTCCGAAGTTGAACTGCGGCTGGAAAAGGATGGACGTGTTGTCCGAGAACTTGTGCTCCAGGCGCATACCGAAACGGTGCCCGTAGGTGTTGTTCAGACTGTATCCGTCGTTGTTGGAGATAAGACTTGAGCCGTCATCCAGGAACGTGGTCTTCTCACTCTTTTCCTTTACGTCAGCCCTGGTCCCGTTGAAAAGGTAGTTGGCACCGAGGTCCATCTTGTCTCCGAAGAGGTCCCAGGAACCGTTCACGCCACCCATCCACGAGGTCGTGATACCGTTGTTCTTTCCCCAGCCGCCACGGCCACGGCCCATACCGCCGCTACGCATACCTCTCATCATTGACCCTGCAAGGTCGTTGAATCCGCGGTTGTTCGTATTGTTGCCGTTCAGAATGATGCTGAGCTGGCTCTTGTCCGTGAATCTTCCGATGAATGCGGCACCTTGGTATCTCCAGTCGCCGTTTCCGTTAGCGGTGTTTTCTGGCCAGTCGTGTCCGCCGCCGGCCATCACATTGCCGAAAAGCCCGTTCATCATGCCTTTCTGCACAGTCAGGTCAATGACGGTCTCTTCCTGTCCGTCATCTATACCTGTGAACTGAGCCTGGTCGGATTTCTTCTGGACCACCTTGACCTTATCCACAATCTTCGCCGGGATGTTTTTGGAAGCCAACTGGGGATCGTCCAGGAAAAATGTCTTGCCGTCGATTGTTATCTTACTGATAGTCTGCCCGTTGGCTGTCACGGAGCCGTCAGTGCCCACTTCCACTCCCGGAAGTTTCTTCAGCAGGTCCTCAAGCATGTCATTGTCCGTGGTCTTGAAAGAGGTGGCATTGTATTCTATCGTATCCTTCTTTATAACAATAGGATTGCCGGTTGCAGACACGCTCGCCGCATCCAACACCTGCTTGTCCGGATCGAGTTTCACAATACCCAAGTTTACAGCGTCCTTCACCGTGATATCCTTGGTAAATGTCTTGTATCCAAGCAATTCGGCTTTGAAAGTGTAAACCCCGGCCGGCACCTTCTCAAGTGTCGCCTTGCCCTTGTCGTCCGTGAGAGCGTATTTGCTCGCAGAAGTTGCTCCCGGTTTGGTGAGAGATACCGTGGCATAACCCACAGGCTCACCGTTTCCTGAGTCCTGCAGCACAACTGTCACAGTCCGTGTCTGCGCAGACGCTCCAAAAGAAAGCACGAGCATTGAAACCAGCCCGCACACCATAGCAATGATTCTCTTCATTGTTCGTTCATTTTACAAAATAGATGGGCCCCAATCAGACCCAAACGACAATTTAGACGCACCGGCGCCGCATAAGTTTAAGAGCCCGGTGAAAAAATATGGAATAAAATGCCGTTATTTCACCCTGTCGGGATTCTGGGCAATGAATTTCTCCCAGGAAGTGGAAGATTTTATTCCTGCCAATGGTGAAAGCAGCTGATAATGATGGCACATCGCGATAGCCAGCGCGTCAGTCGCATCGAGATGTTTTTCCTCAATGTCGATTCCGAGAGTCCTCTGAAGTATGTTGTTCACCTGCTCCTTGGATGCTGCGCCATTGCCTGTAACAGCCTCCTTGGCCTTTCTCGGGGCATATTCGGTAACGGGGATGTTCCTGGTGGATGCGGCCAGCATTGCTGCGCCCTGCGCCCTGCCGAGCTTCAGTATCACCTGCGCGTTCTTTCCGTAGAAAGGTGACTCCAGGGCCATCTCATCCGGAGAGTGCCTGTCGCAGACTTCACCTATTTCATTGAAAATGCGCACGAGCTTCCTATAAGGGTCTTTTTCCTTTCTCAGGTCAATGACCCCCATCTCCACGTACTCGGCCTTGCTGCCTTCTGTACGAATGACCCCGAAGCCAAGAATGTTGGTTCCGGGGTCTATTCCCAATATCGTCTTCACTTGTCTTAGTCAATGTAGTCGAACCCGGTATATGGGCGGAGAACTTCAGGAATGACGATTCTGTCCTCTTGCTGGTTGTCCTCAAGCATTGCTGCAACGACACGAGGCAGAGCCAATGAACTTCCGTTCAATGTGTGGCAGAGCTGCATCTTGCCGTTCTCGTCCTTGTATCTGAGGTGCAGACGGTTTGCCTGGTATGTCTCGAAGTTGGAAACTGAAGAGATTTCCAGCCATCTTCCCTGAGCTGCTGACCACAGCTCGAAGTCGTATGTGATGGCAGATGTGAAACTCAGGTCGCCACCGCAAAGACGGAGAATCCTGTACTTGAGACCAAGTTTGTTCACGAGGCTCTCCACGTGTGCAATCATATCATCCAGAGCAGCATAAGAGTCTTCCGGCTTCTCGATTCTGACGATTTCCACCTTGTCGAACTGGTGAAGTCTGTTCAGGCCCCTCACGTCTTTTCCGTAAGAGCCTGCCTCGCGACGGAAGCAAGGTGTGTAGGCTGTCAGCTTCTGCGGGAACTGGTCATTGTTCAGGATGACATCCCTGTAAATGTTGGTTACAGGCACTTCAGCCGTAGGAACCAGATAGAAGTCATCGAGACCTACATAATACATCTGGGCCTCCTTGTCAGGGAGCTGGCCTGTACCGAAACCTGAAGCCGCATTGACCATGACAGGAGGTTCGATCTCCTTGTAGCCTGCGGCAGTATTGTTGTCGAGGAAGAAACTGATCAATGCCCTCTGGAGTTTCGCGCCCTTGCCTTTATATACAGGGAAGCCCGCGCCTGTGAGCTTTACGCCGAGGTCGAAGTCGATGATGTCGAATTTCTTGGCGAGTTCCCAGTGCGGAAGCGCGTTCTCCGGCAGTTTGATTTCAGGGCCGCCCATCTTGACCACCTGATTGTCCTCTGCTCCTTTTCCAGGGACTACCAGGTCGCATGGGATATTAGGGAGGAGAACAAGCTGTGACTCAAGTTCTTTCTCTGTAGCGTCAGCCTTTGCAAGAAGCTCGGTAGAACGTGCCTTGAGTTCGGCAACTTCTTTCTTGGCTTCTTCTGCCTCTGCCTTTTTGCCTTCCTTCATAAGTCCTCCGATGAGACCTGCCTTCTGCTTCTGCTGAGAAAGAAGACCGTCGCTCTCAGTCTGGAGAGCTCTTCTCTGTGTGTCAAGTTCGAGAACCTTATCGACGATTGCTTTTGCGTCGAAGTTTTTGACTGCAAGCTTCCTGACTACGAAATCCGGATCGTCACGAAGCATCTTAAGTGTCAACATGATATTTATGATTTAATTTTGTCTGCTATATGCTTTCCAATGAAAAAAGGAGGACCGCACACCGAAACTCGAAGTGCAATCCTCCAATGTCTTTCAAGACCCTTCGAGTTTAGTTCTCAAAAGGGACAACCGACACGTATGACTTGTTCTCTTTCTTTCTTGTAATGAGAACTGTTCCGTCAACGAGGGCGTAAAGAGTGTGGTCTTTACCCATGCCTACGTTCTTGTCCGGGTTGTGGACTGTGCCTCTCTGGCGAAGGATGATGTTACCGGCCTTTACTACCTCACCACCGAATTTCTTGAATCCGAGACGTTTGCTCTGTGACTCACGACCGTTCTTAGAACTACTTTGACCTTTTTTATGTGCCATAATTCAAATTCTCCTTTAATTTAGCGATCTGTAAAAAATTAAGCGATAGAGTCGATGCGGATCTTTGTAAGTTTCTGACGGTGACCGTTTGATTTCTGGTATCCTTTACGACGGATCTTCTTGAAAACGATAACCTTCTTTGCCTTTACGTCATCTGCGAGAACTGTTGCCTTTACAACTGCACCCTCTACGTAAGGAACTCCGACTTTTACTGCTCCTTCGTTATCGAGGAGAAGGACCTTGTCGAACTCTACCGTCTCATCTTTCTTCGATGCGAGGCGGTTTACGAAAATCTCTGCACCAGCTTCTACTTTGAACTGCTGGCCTGCAATTTCAACGATTGCGTACATTATATAAAAACTTATTAAGTTTCGGCTGCAAGCGTCCGTTTCTGCACGGAACTTATAAGGCTTGTCAGTCATCTGATTTTATTTTGGACTGCAAATTTAATGGATTTCTGCCATTCCGCAAATTTTTTTACTAATTTTGTTTTCCGGAAGTCGTTAGTGCAAAACCCGTTGGGCACTTTTTCGACGATTGCTTGGTAATCCTGCCAGGCAATCCTGCTTGTGCAACTCGAAAAATTTAAACGTATGGATACTCCATTCCAGTTTGCTGACTATGTGACCGGTAAGTATTTCATCGGGCGTCGTTCTGATTGCATTACATTGTCAAATCTCCTGAGCCAGGGCGAAAGCGTCGCCATCTGGAGCCCTCTGAAATCAGGCAAGATGTCCGCGGTCCAGCAGACTCTGCTCAATATGAGGACTTCCGGCAAGCAGTTTCTGATGTGCAGCTTGGACCTCACGAATATCCACGATGCGGAGCTGTTCATAAGGCGGTTTGCAGGTGCCGTGATTTCATCCGTTTCCACAGTCCCGCAGGACTATCAGGACAATGCCTCCAAGTATCTGTCAGGCACATCTCTGGAGTTTGACGCGCAGTCGTTTTCTGTTACGGGAAGAGTCTTTTCTGACAATGCCCCGGTCGGTGCGGCTGAGATTTCCGCCGTGGCTGAGCTGCCTTTCCGCATTGCCGAAGAAAAGAATGTGCAGTTCATCATTGTCCTCAATGAGTTCGAAAACATTGACTCGGACGAGGGCGAGAAATTCTTCAGTGTGTTGGACGCGTCGATTTCTGCCCGCATCCAGGCCAGGACCCCTCGCTGCTCCTTCATTTTCTTAGGTTCCAGAGTCAATGCGATGGAGAGTATCTTCATGCGCCGGAAATTTTTCTGGAAGAGCGTGGAAAAGTATTCATTGTCAATGATTTCCGATGCCGAAATAGCGGATCATGTGCTGAAAGGCTTTTCTGTGGGCGGCAAGGTCATCGAACGAGACCTGATACAGGTGGTCTGCGGGCTGTTCCGCAACAACATTTGGTATATCAACAACTTTTTCTTCATCTGCGATGCATTGTCCAAGGGCTATATAAGTGAAATCACTTTCAATGATGCGCTTTCCTGTATGGTTTCTGCCAATCTGCCGCGGTTCAAGGCCATTATGGACGACCTTACCGGATTCCAGGAACGTTTCCTGAGGGCGGTGCTCGACGGCAATATCAAGTTCAGTACGACGGAAGTCATTGAAAACTATAGACTTAATTCTTCGGCCAATGTCAAGAGACTCAAGGAAGCTCTTATGAAGAAAGAGGTGCTTTCGTTCAATGACAAGGACGAGCCGTCCGTGCAGGACCCTCTTTTCGAGTATTGGCTCAGAAAATATTATTTTAATTCGTAAACTGTTATGAAACAGAAACTTGTGGTGCTTACAGGCGCCGGTGTGAGCGCCGAGAGCGGAATCAGCACGTTCCGTGACAATGGCGGTCTGTGGGACAATTACGACCCGCAGCAAGTCGCGTCCATCGAGGGCTGGTACAAGAATCCGGGCCTGATGCTCGACTTCTATAATATAAGGAGGCATGAGCTCGAAGGGGTAAGACCCAATGACGCACACCGTGCCATCGCCTCGCTTCAGGATAATTTCAATGTCAATGTGATAACGCAGAATGTGGATAATCTTCATGAGAGGGCGGGCAGTTCCAATGTCCTCCATCTTCACGGGGAATTGACGAAAGTAAGGCCTGAGAACTGTTGCAATGAGGAAGACGGATTTTCGGAGAAGACTGTCTTCGATATCGGTTACTCGGAAGTGCATCTTGGCGACAAGGCCCCGAACGGCCACCAGCTGCGTCCTCACATCGTCTGGTTCGGCGAGCCGGTGCCGAAAATCGAAAGGGCCATTGACATAGTGTCCGATGCAGACATCCTTCTGATTGTCGGCACGTCGCTGAGTGTCTATCCGGCAGCGGGCCTGTACCGCTATGCGTCGCTCGACACGCCGATTTATCTGATCGATCCGGGTCAGGTCAATGTCCGAGACAGCAGGATCCAGCATATCATGGCCAAGGCCACTGACGGAATGAAAATTTTTCAGGAAAAAATCGGTCAATGATTGTCGGAAATCCGGATAATTGTTGTAACTTTGCACCCGCTAATTCAGGATGGATACACGTAACTCATTCGGTCTTAGGAATTTATTAAAAAAAGGAGGTGATTCAGATATGATTATTGTACCGCTTAAGGAAGGTGAGAACATCGAGAGAGCTCTCAAGAGATTCAAGAGGAAATTCGAAAAAACAGGTGCTATCCGCGAGCTTCGTGCCAGAAAGAACTTCGTGAAACCATCTGTCAGGAAGAGAGAGCAGCTTCAGAAGGCTATCTACGTACAGCATCTGCAGCTTGAGGACGAGCAGTAAACCTGCCTTGTACAGTTAATATATCTGAAAATGATATACGCCGGTTGGAAATCCGTTTTCCAGCCGGCTTTTTTTGTTTCCAGCCTACCGGAGGATAATACTAGAGCGAAGCGTAGGCATCATCAGATGCCCGGCCGGGTCCGGGTATTTGCGAGAGCAAATACGTGGAGGACGCAAAGGCCGCACGGAGTGTCAGGGTTTGGGACAGAGTCCCAATAAAACAAATAGGATGCGCTTCGGAAAAGGAAAATGCATTTTCCTTTTCTCTCAGCTTTCACTATATTTGTAAGTTTAGTGAAATAGAATGAAAGTACTTCTGGCAATAAATGGAAATGGATAGAGGTAAAGAAAATAAGTCATTGAAAAGCAAGTGGTTCCGCTGGCTTAAAATTACAGTGGCCACACTGGTCGGAATATGGGCGGCGCTGCTTGTGGTATTGCAGCTTCTGCTGAATTCTTCGTTCTTGACAAAAATGGCGGAGAAATATATTCCGGAATATGTGGACGCCGATGTGCACATAGGGAAAATCAGCGCGTCCATGCTGAAAAGTTTCCCGAACCTTCAGCTGGATGTGGAGGATGTGGTGGTCACATACCCTCACGACAGGTATGCACGTTACGACTCAGTCGGCATTGACGGAATCCTTCGCCATGCGGGCAGGGCGGAATCTGCTGACACATTGGCGGCTATCCGCAAGACCACATTGTCAGTCAATTACTTGAAGGCGTTGTTCGGAAGAATCCATATCCGCGAGGTCAGTATGGACAAACCGCATTTCTTCGCGCATTACTATGGTGGTGAAGATGCGAACTGGAATGTCCTGAAAGTGCAGGCGGTAGTGGACGAGGAAGCGGAAAGCGACACTACAGCCACTTCATTGCCCCCGATAGTCGTGAACAAGATCAATATGACAGGACGGCCGAAGATAGTCTATACTGACTGTCCCGACACCATTTATGCGGCGGTTTTCCTCAAGCAGCTCAAGTTCGACGGCAAACTGACCAATGTCTCGACATCAGCCAACCGGCTGGGCCTCAAGGTGGACAGCCTCTTCGCGTCCGGAAGATTGCCGGCCGATACATTGGCTGTGGCAATGGATCATTTCCATATTCATGAGAAGGACAAGGTCATGAGCGTGGACGCTACCGCCAAGACATTCCTCGGAATGAGCGAATATGGCCGTGTGATGCTTCCGCTGTCAGTCAAAGGTGACATCAGCTTCCCTAAATCGGATGAGGCGGCCAAGGTCTCATGGCGTAACTTCGAGGTTTCCCTGGCTACGGTGAATGTCAAGGGAATGGGCGATGTGGCATACTATGGGGACAGCACCTATGTAAGAGCAGAGGCATCCATCAATGACTGCCGCGTTTCGGAACTGATAGACTATTTCGGAAAGAATTTCTTCCCTGAAGCCGAGCAGCTCAAGACGGATGCGAAAGTCACGTTTACGGCGCTCTGCGACGGATATTGGAACCCTGCCAGGAACACATTGCCTGAGCTGATAGCTGAACTGGTGCTCCCGAAAGCCGCTGTGGATTATCCGGGAATTCCTTCCGGAACAGTAGCCGCGGACATAAATGCCGCCACGGACAATGTCGGGAAACTTGATGTCAACATTGACAATGTCTGTCTGAACTTCGGCGGTCTCGATCTCGATGTGTCCGGAACGGTGTCCGACCTTGCGGGGGATGACCCGCTTATGGACATTGAGGGAATCGCTTATGCGTCGCTCGATGAGATGATGGCGTTCGTGCCTGATTCGTTGGGCTACAGCGTCTCCGGAGATTTGGACGGAGTGCTTACCGGTAAGATCAGGATGTCGCAGCTGAACATGTACAATTTCTACAAGGCACGGCTTGACGGCTATGTCAGAAGCCGGAATATTGTGGTCAAATCCCAGGCGGATACTCTGGATGCATGGATAGGCGGTCCTGAAATCGCCATCTCCACCATAAAGAACAAGGTGGACAGCAGTATCCCGAAAGGTGCTGAGGTTCTGGCGCTTACGGCAAAGGTGGACTCGCTGTTCGCAACATGCGGCAAGGATATTAAGGTGAATGCCACCGGTGTCAATGTCGAGGCCCAGAATGCAGCACGGATAAATTCAGGCGAGCTGAAAGGGGAGAAGCACCCGCTGGTGGGAACGGTTTCCATGAAGAAACTTCTGTTCAACGGTGCGGATTCCCTGTTTGCCGGCATCCTTGGCTCGACTAATACTTTCAATTTTTCACATAAAGTCAGAGGGGACAAGCTGGAGCCGAGATTGTCAGTGTCAAGTTCCAATTCGAGGATATTCGCCCGTGAAGGCGTGAACAGATACGGTTTCAAGGATGCCAACTTCTCGGCATCAGCGGTGATGACAGCGTATGAAAGCAACCTGCGCAGACATCATTTCCTGGATTCGTTGCAGAGGGTTTATCCGGGAACGCCTCGCGATTCGCTGTTTGTCAAGATGATAAGGGCGAGGATGGCAGGACGTCCGGTGCCTGATTTCATCAAGGAGGCGGATTTCCGGAAGAAGGACATTGACATAACTCTCAATGAGACGATGGCCAAGTATCTGAAGGAGTGGAATCTGGCCGGAAGTCTCAATATCAGCAAGGGTATGGTGATCACTCCATATTTCCCGTTGAAGAACGTCATCGAGGATGTGAGGGGAACGGTTACCAATGATGCTGTTCATCTGGACAACTTCACATTCAGGCCGGGAGCGTCTGATATCTCGGCAAACGGCGTCCTGAGCGGTCTGCGCAGGGCATTGCTCGGCCGGGGTCCGCTGAAATTGGACCTGAAGCTGACGTCGCAGAAGATTGATGCCAATGAACTGCTTACCGCATACACGGCCGGCACCAAGTTCACTCCGGAGTCCATTGTCAATGTCTCTTCGGAGGATGATGCCACATATTTGGCCAAGGTTTCACAGGCCCACGAAACGGTCCAGGACAGTGCCTATGCTCTTGTGGTGGTTCCGGCGAACCTGATAGCGAACATCTCGCTCCAGGCCAATGAGGTGAACTACTCGGATCTGAATGTGACCTGGCTTGCTGCTGACATGACGATGAAAGAGCGTTGTATCCAGCTGACCAATACATTGGCCACCTCCAATATGGGAGATATCTTCTTCGAAGGTTTCTATTCCACCAAGAGCAAGCAGGACATCAAGGCGGGTTTCGACCTGAATCTTTCCGACATCACGGCGGACAAGGTGGTCCAGCTGTTCCCGGCGGTGGATTCGATAATGCCGATGCTTACTTCGTTCAAGGGAATGCTCGACTGCGAAATGGCGGCTACCACGGACTTGGATACCAATATGAATTTCGTTACCAAGTCAATGAACGGAATCATGAAAATCAGCGGCAGGGATGTGGTCCTGGAAGAGAGCCCTGAGTTCATGAAGCTCGCCAAACTGCTGATGTTCAAGAACAAGAAGATGGGCAAGGTGTCCGACATGTCAGTTAGCGGTCTTATCAGCGACAACAAGCTGGAGGTGTTCCCGTTTGTTCTGAAGATCGACCGTTACACATTGGCAATGAGCGGACTGCAGAACTTCGACCAGTCGTTCAAGTATCACGTTTCAGTGCTCAAGTCGCCGATTCCGTTCCGCTTCGGAATAAACATTTTCGGTAACTTCGACAACTGGAAGTACCGTATAGGCAAGGCCCAGTACAAGAATACCAAGGTGCCTGTTTTCACGGCGCAGATAGACACGCTGCAGATGAACCTTGTCCGCTCTATCCACAATATCTTTACGAAGGGTGTTGATCTGGCTGTCAAGCAGAATGTTCAGATGCGCAGCTCCATCGACTCGCAGAAAGTCGCCATGGGCTTCAACCCTGATGCCAAGCTGGATTCACTGGACGGCGGACACAGGAAGATGCTGGATTCGCTCCAGACGGCCTATGACACCCCTGTGGACTCTGCATTGAATGCGCGTATGGATTCACTTAGCCTGATTCCTGTAGTGCAGGAGGAGGAAGAGGAGTCCCAGAAGCAGCAGTTTGTCCAGGACAATGCGACCCGCGAGGACAGGAAGGCGGCCCGCCGCAAAAAACGTGAACAGAAACGTCAGGCTAAAAATAGTGAGGCGGCAGTCTTGCCGGCAGAGGACAATGAAAATTGACAGTAGCGATTACATAGAGGTAAAGGTCAGCATTGACCCTTTTTCTGAAGAGAATGCGGAGATTCTGGAAGCGATGCTTTCGGACCTGCCTTATGACTCTTTCGTGATAGGCGAAAGTGATGTGAAATGTTATATCCAGAAGCCGCAGTTCGACAGGTTCGCATTGAAGGCTGTGCTTTCCGGTCTGCCGTTCAAAACCTCGTTTGAGGCAGCTCCAGTGCCGTTCCATAATTGGAATGCGCAGTGGGAGAATGCTTTTCAGCCGATCGTCGTGGATGGCAAGGTAACCATAAAGCAGGCCGATGACAGGACTTCTCCGCGGACGAGGTACAATATCCGTCTCCGCCCTGAGATGGCGTTCGGCACCGGCCATCACGAAACCACTTATATGATGATGGAGACGATGCTGGAAGATGCCGGTGAAATCCGCGACAATGTCGTTATGGATATGGGTTGCGGCACTGCTCTGCTCGCGATTCTGGCTGCCAAGATGGGGGCTTCGAGAGTTTTCGGCATTGACATAGATGCTGTCGCTGCGCGCTCGGCTTATGACAATGCAAGGCTGAACCGCGTCGGACGCAAGGTGGAGACCTATTGCGGAGATGCTTCGCTTCTTCAGGCCGGAAAGTACAATGTTCTCCTTGCCAATATCCACCGCAACATTATCCTGATGGACTTGCGCACTTATGTAAAGTCATTGAAACAGAACGGATTGCTGCTGCTAAGCGGTTTCTATGAAGACGACGTTGAGGACATATTGAAAGAAACCGGAAAATACGGGCTGCGGCTCGAGGGGCATAAAACACGTGACGGATGGTCCTGCCTCAAGTTGAGGAAAGAGTCACCCGTCACAGTGTCTTCTATATTGTCGTAATTAACTTACTCTCCCTTGCCGGACGGCTTGCCTGCGATGGATGAAAGGCCTGGCCAGTCGCTGATGTTGCAGCTGTTCTTGACTCCTTCCGGAGCAAGAGGGAAGAAATCGAATTCTCCGCCGATCATTTTCTCGATTTCAGAAACTGAGTAGATGTAGTCTGCAAGCGGTGGAAGCGAATTGAGTTTTTCTCCTGTGAAACTCTGTGGGAACCAGAACCCAATCGCCATCACTTCATCTGCTGAGCACTCCCAGATAGGTTTGCCTGTTGAGCCGCTCTTCGTCCTCATGACGAGTTTGTAGCGGGCGGTCGGCATAAGGCAATCCTTTGATTTGGAGCTGGTTTCACCCCAGTTGCAGGCATCTTTCAGTACCCATGTGTCATCACCGTAATAGCATCCGACGACCACGTAAAGCGTGTCGCTGCATCTCCACTCGTTAGGCAGGATGTATTCCACCATTGACCAATGTGAGTCTGTTTCGGTCTCATTCAGATACCGTTCAGGAGCAATGTTGGTAGGATAGAAGGTCTGAGTGTTGAGGTCAAACAGTTTGCTGGAGTTTCCACAGCCTCTTTCAGCCGAGCGCATCAAGTGTCCTTTGCCGACTGTATTCTTTGAAGGCAGTGGTGACCAGTAATAATATTTGTCGCTTGGCTTTCCGCTTGTTGCGCTCCACGGCCAGCTGTCCCAGTCGCTTGCGTATATGATCGACTGCTCGCTTTCGCTGAATGACGGGTCTGGTCTCCAAGGATCAGGTCTCGGACGGGTGTAGCCTCCTTCCCAATAGATTTCATGACAAGGATAGGCTACCCACATCGGGTTGTGGCGACGGATGTCGTAGCAGGCTTCATAATTGCGGACGTCCTTTTGGGACCTGTAGGTTTTCCCCCTGTGGTCCACATATTTGTAGTCGGCATTGGCCTTGAGCGTGGCAGGCCTTTCGATATAATCCTTGACCGGCTCCGCTCCGTGTCCGAAATCGAATGTCTCAGAGGCGGTATCGGTGGTCGTCACGAGTCTGAGGTCGTCAGTGCGGCCCTGTGCTCCATCTGCAAGCGCGGTGATCTTTATGTTCAGCCTGGTGGTTACGGTGGCGCTTACTTCGAAGACGGATGTGGCAAGAAACCATGACTGGCCATATTTCTGGACTGTGTAGTTCAGATTGTAGCTCTTCTTGCCATGCTCATCGGAAACAGTGATGGTGAAGGTCTTGTTCGGCACTACGTCCTTCTTGAATGCGCACATTCCGACCGTGAGTTTGTAAGTGCGTTTGTCTGACGGCAGTCCGATGCCGTTGATTCCTATCCGGGCGCCGTTTCTGCTGTAATATACTCCATTGACTCCAGAAGCTCCGGGATATCCGGTGGACGAGAAACTGCTTCGCACGGAGGTGTAGGAGCCGTCATAGGTGACAGTGGCAATGCCTGTGCCTTCCATGTTGCGGCAGTCGCTCCATGTGTCGAAGTAATTGTTGTTCACATCAGATTTAACCTTGTCGAGATTGTCGTAGTAAATGACGGTCTCAGATGGCTCCGGTTCGGGTTTTGGCTCAGGCTCAGGCTCGGGTTCAGGATTCGGCTCCGGTTCTGGTTCGGGTTTTGGAGCAGGCTGCTCCTGATCAGGCTTTTCCGGTACGCTCTCCGGCTTACATGCATTGAAACCGAAAACAAGCGTAACAATCACTAGGATGGGTAATATGTATTTTCTCATAATATGTAGTTTCTAAACTGATGACTGTCTCTTTTTGCCGACCCGTTCGACATCGCGCAATTTAGTAAAAAATATTCAGTAATCCTTAAGCTTCTCCGCGGTTACGTATTGACGCGTTTTTAGCCAGCGTCCCCGCAGATGTAGTGCAACCTGCAAGTTACTGTGTATCAACTGTTTAACCGAAATCAGAGTTATGGCTTTTATAACTCTGAAAATGCCTAAAGCGCTGATAGCCAGCGGAATAAGCGTTGCGCATCCTGTATCGTCCTGAAAAAAGTTTACCAAAAAAAGTAAACTTTTATGGAAGCTAAAT
>ENA-ORTB01001635-ORTB01001635.1-human-gut-metagenome-genome-assembly--contig:-NODE-1635-length-23831-cov-5.527801_pt1 | contig 23831 bp, 14 predicted proteins | sample MGYA00241905_ERZ509174 | MGnify/ENA primary metagenome ERZ509174 (study PRJEB26280, sample SAMEA2338851) | human gut metagenome | biome: human gut; feature: human-associated habitat; material: faeces... | reverse complement strand
TCAACAGCCCCTTGGTAATCTTTCTCGTGGGCAAGGGTAAAATTGACAATCTCAACCCGTTCGTCAAAAGTTGTCTTGCATCCTTGTTTCATGCGACTCATTCCTCTACTAGTAGCTTGCAATTCTTTACCACTAGTATAATGTTTTATCCAAGATCTGAGAACATAATCACAAGAAATTCCATATTTTTCAGTCAAATCTTTGAGACTTCCCAAGCCATTGAGATAGTCGGAAACAGCTTGTTCCTTTAGTTCCTTACTATACTTCGTCCAGTGATGACTTTCCTCTAGTCCCCTCAACACCAGCTTCTTTGTACTTCCGAACCCAGTTTGATAGAGTGTCTTTAGACACACCATAGCGCCTAGCTAACCAGCTAAGTGATTTCCCAGCTTCCAAGTGGAGTAGAACAATTTCTAGTTTCTCAGAGATAGACTTTGGACTTCTTTTGGACATAATAAAACTCCCTTTATAGTTTCTAGTGAAAATTTTTGTTTTTTCACTGTCCACTATAAGGGGAGTATATCACAATGATTAAGCGGTTTTATTATTTAGCAAACTTGTGATAAAGCTAGTGTTGGTTATACTTCTTCCTTGTGACGTCGTATGCTTACCAACAGAGTCCCTAGCCCAATAATGACACCAGGAACAAGATAGTATTTCGTATCATTTTCTCCAGTATTTGGTAGTTGAGTCACCTGTTTTTCTTGATTAGGACTAGATAGACTAGCTTGCAAAGTGACTGGACGAGGTAAAGTTGGTTGAGGGTTTGGCTTCTGACCTATCGGTACATGCTCTGAATTCCCAGTATCTTTTACAGGAGGTGCCTGTACATCAACTATTTCTGAGTCTATAGGTGGAGGCGTTACAGTGCCTTCATCTTTTTTGTCAGTGGCAGTATTTGCTGGCTCTTTGGCATCATTTGTTGAAGTAGCAACACCATCCAGTTCTGCCTGAGCGCTTGTCAGAACGGCTAGAGCTTGATCGACACTTGCTTGGCTTGCAGATTCATCAACTAGAATCGCTTTCGCTGCTTCAACTGCCTGGTCATAAGCTTGTTTCACGTTTTCAGATGCATTGAGATACTTAGCATCTGTCGCTTTTAATACGGAAGAAACGGATACTGCGCTACGAAGGGCTGAAATATCAGTCTTTTGACCATCTAAGCCGGCTTTCGCTGCTAACAAGTCCGCCAACGCTTGGTTGACAACTGCCTGTGTTACATTCTCTTGGTTCAATACAAGTTGTGCTGAACGAACAGCTGTATCATAGGCAATTTGTTTGGTATTTTCAGCATTGAAATAAATAAAGTTTGCCTGAGTCGGTGTGTAGTTTGATACTTCAGCAATTAGTTTTTCCTTATCGGTAGCCTGACCGTTTAGCTGTTCTCTCGCCGCCACAAGACTGGCAAGTGCTGAATCTACTTGTGCCTGATTGTGTTTATTGGCATATACTGCATTGGCATCTTCTAATGCTTTAGCATAGGCAGTTTGAAGTTCTGGACTAGCATTGTAATAACGCGCTGTTTCTTCAAGTCCAGCAAGTTCAGCAATCAGTTTTTTCAAAGCAACTTTATTAATCAAGGTTAATTTCTTAACATTTGACTGGTTTGCAAGTACTGCTACGTCTAATTCTTCCAAAAATTCATAGCCTTCTGGGAGGGTTGGAAGGATAGTGTAGGTACCAACTGGTACAAATTTACCATAATCGGTCTTAGAATATTTAGCATTTGGTAGCTGAATAGTCTGGCCATCAGCAGTTACCAGTTGGATGGTTGAACCAGAAGGTAGTAATGCATCAATATCTATCAGCAAGTTAGCCTTATCTTTCAAAGTCACATAGAAATTCACCTCGGCAGTGCTATTATCTTCCAAAATCGTCACGACTGCTTTTGTTTCACCTGCTAGGCTTGACCACTCTGTATCATATAAGAATAAATCAAAGGTGTAAGTACCAAATGGTAGCTTAAGAACGCTAGTATCGCCGGCATATCGTGGTAATTCTGCAACAATCTTGCCTATTTCATCTGTGACTGAGTAAGAGAAAAGTATTGGTACAGGACTATTTGTATCTTTATCAAGAATATTGACAGTTACCAACCCTTTTTCATTGCCGATACTGATCAGATTCTCTACTTTTTCATAGCTGATGTTACCAGCATAATCCTCTACTGTGTAGTAGAATTTTGAAATATCTGCAAGATCAAGAGGCAATGTAAAGGAGCCATCGTCGTTTTGTGCCACAAATACCTTGTTATCAGAAACGGTTACATCTCCATTTTCTAATAAGGAAGGAATAGTTGTCACACCGCTTGCATCTGCTACAAGGTAGAATACTTGCTCGCGATATAGACCGGATTCTCCTTTTTCAATGGCTGGACGAGGGTTAAATGTAAAGTTTGTTTCATCATAGGTAGCTGTGGTGATAACTGGTGATTCTCTATCGATGATAACATCGAAAATCATAGTTTGTACTGCTGCACCTGGAACTTCAGATGAGTAGGTCAAAACGTATTGATACTTACCATCTGCTAAAGCATTTCCCTCGCTGTCTGTCCCATTCCATTCAGTAGGGTAAATAATGCTTGATTTTGGATTTTTAGGATCACCACTATAGAAGTTCTTATTGCCTGACTGTGGTTGACTTTCCCAAAGTGGATTTGTTCGCTCAGTATCATCTGCAGCATAGACGCTTGCGACTAAATCCGTATAATTTCTCAAGAAGACACCTTTGAAAGCGAGCGAATCTTGGTTGTCATCCCCATTTGGCGAGATAGCTAAATGAGGTTTACCAGACTCATCAAGCTCTAAAACAAAGTATCCTGCTTCATTTTTAAATGTACCTAGAGTCTTCTTGATCGCAAAGTCAGATCGTTTGTCTGTAGAATAGATTAACTCCGTACTTCCTGTAACAAGACCTGTGTAGTGATGGCTGATGTCAACACTATCTGGTTGTGCTGTAACAGGTTCAAAGTAGAAGCCCCCCTTACCATCGGCAATAAGATTGTAAATCGGCTCTTCTAGAACGGCTAGATTTTGGAATTCCCCACGGAAACCAATGTATGGAATGCTGACAATATCACCGCCATCGGCTACATCTGTAAATCGAACAAAACCTTCAAGATAGTAACCGTTTTTCATTAAACCTGTCAATTCTTCTGCAAAGCTTGATGCATCGACATTAATTGTAACAGTTGTACTTGAATTGGCTTGCACAGTCACCTTACCGCCAGGAATCTCAGCTAATAGACGCGGAGCCAAGGTGATCAATCCGTTTTGGACAGTATCAGTTGTTAATTGCGTTGAGTAGTTTAAAGTCTTATCTTCGTTTGTAATGTTATGAAGTGTGACCGTAAAGCTGAATGTATCTTCAACATTTCCCAAAGTAATGCTGCCATAACCGTCTTCGCCAGTCAAATATAAACCTGTAGAAATCGCTGCTGCAGTATCGATGATACCTGCACCTTGTTGGCGAGGGGAAGTGTAGGCTGTTGTTTCTTTGTTCACATGTGCTTTAGCAGTAGACATAAGCAAGTGTTTTACTAAGGCTTCGATTTCTTGAGGGGACTTAGTAGGGTAAGTTGCCTGTAAATATTGTTTTACTAGTACGGCTGCTCCTGCTACGTGTGGTGAAGCCATACTTGTTCCCTGCATATTGGCATAGTCATTATCATTGATGGCTGCATAAATAGCACCACCTGGAGCAGCTAAGTCTGGTTTTAGCTCGCCATCCGCTGATAGACCCCAACTTGAAAAATCTGAAAGAAGACCTGCTTCTGGGTTAGGACGAATGTCTGTTTCGTTATTGAACGCAATCTTATATGAGTTAGCTGCCAAAGCTTCACCAAATTCCAATGGAATGAAGACAGATGGAATTGCAATAGCTGTATCATCAAGTTGCATGCTTACATTGGCTTCATCTGGACGGCTATTGAAAATGACCACCCCTACTGCACCTGCAGCTGTTGCATTGGCTATTTTTTCTGAGAAACTGATGGTTCCTCGTTTAATAAGTGCAAGTTTTCCAGTCAAATCTAGACCATCAAAATCCGAAGCTTGACCGATTCCCGCATAAACATATTCATATTCTTTCCCGATTTCAAATGGTACCGGACTTTTCTCTGGATTATCAAACGAACTCTTACCGTAATTCAAGTCAGCATTGTTTTCTAAGCCAATGATATTGATTACTTTACTACCAACCGTTGTGTTATTGTAAGAAGCGACAGAAATTGCATCGCGAGCTGTTGAAGGTGCACCGACCAAGCCATAATCTGGATAATCGGCTGACGGATTAGAATGACCTGAACCAAATGTTCCATCATTACCAGCTGCAATAACAACAGAAACCCCTGCACGACGAGCAGCCTCGATTGCTGCAGTCACATTTTCATTCATGTTAACAACAGAGCCGTTAGCTCCTCCCAGGCTGAGGTTGATGCTATCTGCACCTAATTTTACAGCATCTTCAATCGCCTTTACATACAATGCTGCGCCTGTTGTAGCTTTGAGGTCTGAGAATACACGCATAAACATGACTTGCGCTTCAGGAGCTACACCATACATTAATTGTCCAGCGACTGGTTGTGTCGGATTTCCTGTGGCAATACTCGTTACGTGCATACCGTGTGAGCGTTTGTCTTCTTCTTTCAAGACAGTATTCACATCAACATAGTTATAACCAAATACAACCTTATCGTTAAACCATTCACCGTAGGAAATTCCTGCTACTTCTTTAGCTGCTTCTATCTCTTTTTCTGATTTATATTTTGCGGTTGAGAGATCTGAAATATGCAATACATCGTGGTCAACGTCAAGACCGGAATCTATGATTGCAACTACTGTTCCTTCGCCCTTGTAACCACTATCCCAAACTTTAGGTACTGTAATGATTGTATTACTATCAATGTTTTGTGGTTTCGCTTCTTCCTGATTAGTAATAGCAGTAGTCTCATCTGCTACGGAAAGCTTCTCCTCTTCTTCTACTTTTTTCTCTGAAATAGCTGGAGTTTCTACAGCTGGTTGAGTCGCTTCTACTTCTGTATTTGTGATGTTTTCAAGAGCTTCTGAGCCAAGTGTTTCCTCTACATTATCTGTAGTGGTTACATCAGTTGAGGTAGCCTCCACAGAAGTGTCAACCAACTCCTCGGCTACGGGACTTTCTGAGGCTGATTCGCTGACGATTGCGTCAGGAACAGTTGCTTCCACCTTAGTCTCTACAAGGCTTGTCAATTCATCTGCAGCTACCGATGGTGCACCTGCAAACAAAAAAACTGCACCCAAAAGAACAGACACAGTTCCAATTTTATACTTCCGAAGTGAGAAAGTTTCTTTCTTTTTCATAACTTTTCCTCCTAGTTTTTCTCCTTCATTATTGGCAAAACCAATAAATATATTAAAACATAAAATTGTCGGCATCGCAAGTATATTCTGAAAATTCAGTTATTTCTTCAAATTATAACTAGCTATCAATAATATCTATAACCATAGATACAGATAATGCACACTAAAAAGGGAGTGAGCAAGACATTCATGATGGCTCCGTCCTTAATGAAAATAAGCATAAAGCCCTCACTAAGATTATATACCTAATGAGTGCCTTGTTGTTGGTGCATTATTAATGTTAATTATGATGACAAAACTACTCCACCCTACTGATAAGAACTACAATATGCGCTCAAGAATATGACTAAAATTCAGTAGATAGGCTCTCTAATTTTAAGAAGGAAGGAATTGTCATAGATAATCATGTGTAGATCAAGTCGACATTGTCGTTTGTATTCCCCTCAACTTGTCCAAAGTGTTACTTAGCTACATTTGATACAACGACTAAAGGTCTACGTGCTTACCACGATTTTCTCAGTCAATTTCATGTGGAAGCTGTTGGTATGGAAAGCACAGGTGTCTATTGGTGACCTGTCTGGCATGCTCTATGTGATGACTTCGAGGTAATACTTGCTCAACCAGCCCACATGAAGGCCATTACAGGTCAGAAAACTGACAAGCAAGATGCTTACTGGATTGCCAAATAAATGCGGATTGGTCTGCTACCTCGGAGTTTTGTTCCCGATGTAATCATTCCAGAATTGAGAAAGTTGACCAGACAACAGAAACATTATAATATTGGGACTTTTCTCATCTCTTTGTTAAGACAATCTAAAAAAATGCTAATCTCCCTCAAATATCTTATGAACGGCATGAATTTGTGAAATTGGAACTGCAACGAGCAAGGAATCACCCATAAAAAGTTGGCTGTTTCCTTTCACAATCCTAGACTTTCCGTGATGAATTTGGCTGGTAATCAAGCATGAATCCGGCAAACGTAACTCACTTACAAAGGTTTGATCCAAAGTTTCGTTGACAACAACCTCTATTAAGGTCATATGTTCTTGCTGTTCTACTTCTTCTGGCAGAATTTTTTCCAACATCGCTTCGTAGACAGGCGCGCCACCTAAGATGTCCATTATCACATAGGAACTCAAAACCACCAACCCAATGACCATCAATTGATTCAAACTTCCTACCATTTCAGTTACTAGAATAATAGCAGTTAGAGGGGCTTTGGAAATCGCTGAAAAGAAGCCTGCCATCCCCAATACAATAAACAATAGCATCTGGTCCTGACTGATGAAACCAATATCAAGGAAGAACCGTGCAACAAATAGACCAAGGAGACTTCCTAAGGTTAATATAGGCAAAAAGATCCCCCCTGGTAGACCAGAACCATAAGAAATCATACTCCATACAAATCGTATTAAAATCAAGATTGCTAATGTCAGTAGCCCTTGATCCAGATGTGGAAGCTCTAAAATCAAATGATGCCCGCCACCCAATAGATTAGGGAAATAATAACCAATCGGCATGATGAATAAAAAGGCAAATACACTATAATACGGAGCTGGGAGAGGAATGATTTTTGCAAGCATGGTATAGAAAACTTGTATGTTGAGGATAACAACTTCATATACATATCCAGCAAGCCCAAGGAAAATACCAAGTAAGATATAGATCCAATATTGGTCAAGAGATAGTAGCTGCAAATCTTCCGGCATGTGCAAAACAGGTGTTAATCCAAAAACATGTAAGGAAATAAAGTTTGCAGTGATACTAGCAGCTAAGGCTGAGACCCAAACCAGCCGCGAAAACTGATGATAGACTTCCTCTACAACAAATAAAAGTCCAGCTATTGGGGCATTGAAAGCCGCTGCCAAACCAGCCGCGGCACCACTAGCAATTAAACTCCTTCTTTCCATTTCACTGGATTTAAGAAGAACTGATACACCTTTAGCTGTTAGAGCACCTAGTTGAATACTGGGACCTTCTCGACCCAGCATTAAGCCCGATGCAATGGATAAAACGCCACCGATAAATTTTTTCCAAAGAACTGACCACCAACTTAAATCCATCAATCCTTTTAGTTCCGCTTCAACTTGAGGAATTCCGGAACCTTTTGCATTGGGTTCGTACTTAATCAAGTGGCCAACAAGTAAAGCTATAACCAGATAAAGCCCCCCAATAAGAAGTAAATAGATTGGATTGTCTGTTGCCAGAGGATAGAGGTGTGAAAAAACACCAAATAGTTTTTCAATGGCTAAGCGAAATACAACAACCACTAAACCAGCAGCAATACCAACTATAATACCAAGCAGAACCGAATAGATGATTGATTGCGAAATAAAACTAACTTCTTTCCGGTGATTTTCCATTGGAACTTCCTTTCCATTATTTCTATGGTATACACGCCAAAAAAATGGGAGCAATAAGTACTTAGTAAAGAACCTCACTCCCATTCTTATATTTATGTTGCTACCTGTCCAATCAAATTATTTACGATACATTTTAAATTGGAGGTACAAATCATTGTAAGTACCAAGTAGTTCTTTTCCTAAATTATCATAAACTTCCATCTGCTTCATCGTTTCCTCAGAAGGATAGAAAGCTTCATCACTTTGTGTTTCTTCATCCAACATAGCCTTGGCTGCAGGAATTGGAGTGGAATAACCCACGTATTCTGCATTACGCAATGCATTTTCAGGACGGAGCATGAAACTCATAAAAGCATAGGCGCCATCAATGTTTTTAGCTGATTTGGGAATTACCATGTTATCAAACCAAAGATTCGATCCTTTCGATGGCACGACATAGTGAAGATGTTCATTTCCATCCAACATTTCACTGGCTTCACCTGAGAAAGACACCGCAATGGCTGCTGCATCTTGTATCATATAGCCCTTTATTTCGTCAGCAACAATAGCCTTGATATTTGGTGTCAGGTTGTAGAGATGTTCAGCTGCTTCTTCAATCTCTACAGGATTTTTAGAATTCAGGCTATAACCTAGGGATTGTAGACCAAAGCCCATAACCTCACGCACGCCATCAATTAACATGATGTTATCACGGTATTCGTCGGACCATAGGTCTTCCCACTCTTGAGGAGGATTTTCAACCATAGTATCATTGTACACAATCCCCAAGGTTCCCCAGAAGTAGGGGATAGAATAGTCATTATTCTTATCAAAGCTCAATCCCATAAATTGAGGGTCAATGTTCTCCAAACCTTCGATTTTAGACTTATCGAGCTTAACCAGCATATTTTCTTCCGTCATTTTGGAAATCATATATTCTGATGGAACTGCTAAATCGTAGATTGTTCCCCCCTGCTTGATCTTTGTGTACATGGACTCATTGGAATCAAAAGTCTGATAATCAACCTGAATTCCTGTCTCGGCAGTAAATTCATCTAGTAATTCAGGATCAATATAATCGCCCCAATTATAGATAACCAATTTATCTATCGTTCCTTGTGTCGAATTATCTTCTAACTTGTAGCTGATTCCCCATAAAACAAGAATAATAGCTACAATACCTACAAAAAATGAATACAGTCGTTTCATTAGTTGGCCTCCTTTTCACGTGAAAGGAAATAATAACCCACTACCAACAAGATAGAGAAAAGGAACACAACCGCTGACAAGGCATTGATTTCCAAAGAAATACCTTGTCGAGCCCTTGAGTAGATTTCAACCGAAAGATTTGAATAGCCATTTCCTGTTACGAAAAAGGTTACAGCAAAGTCATCCAAAGAGTAAGTAAAAGCCATGAAATAACCCGCGATAAGGCTCTTTGTCAACTGTAGTGGGTAGATGAAAAGCTAACACCTAGAGAGGACGAACTTCGCTCTCTCTTTCTTTATCTCTTTCTTGTTTTTAGGAGATAAGCTGAAAAGGGCTCTCCCCAGCCCTTTTCACTGTTCTATGCAATCAAAATCCGTTTTTTAAAGTTTTCAAAGTTCCTGAAACCAAAGGCATTTCTCTTAATGACTTTGATGAGATTATTGGTAGCTTCCAGTTTGGCGTTGGAATAAGGCAATTCCATGGCGTTTAAAACCTTGTCTTTATCCTTTAAAAATGTCTTAAATACCGTCTGGAAAATAGGATTAACAGTGGCTATTTCCTGTTCGATGAGACTGAAGAAATGATCTGAGTTTTTCTCTTGGAAATGGAACAAGAGAAATTGATAGAGTTCATAGTGCTGTCTGAGTTCATCTGAGTAGGATAGGAGTTTTTCTAGGATTTCCTTGTTAGTCAAATGCATTCGAAACATAGGACGATAAAATCGTTTATCGCTGAGTTTACGGCTATCTTGTTGTATCAATTTCCAGTAACGTTTCAAGGCTCGGTATTCCTGCGATTTTCTGTCGAATTGATTCATAATTTGAATACGGACACGGTTCATATCACGACTAAGGTGTTGCACGATATGAAAGCGATCGAGTACAATTTTTGCATTCGGAAAAAGCTGTTTAGCAAGTTGATAATAGGGACTAAACATATCCATGGTAATCAACTTTGACCCGATTTCTAACCTTTCTAGGATAGCGTAGAAAGTGGTTTCGGATGGTTGCTTGAGTTCATCCGTCGAGAATGGCGATGACATTTAGGGAGTCGAAATCTTGAGCGATGAAGCTCATTTTCCCCTTCTTGAAGGCATACTCGTCCCAACTCATCACCTCAGGTAGGGTATTCCAATCCGTTTCAAACTTGAACTCATTTAGCTTTCTCATAACTGACGATGTTGAAATTGATAGCCTGTGTGCAATATGTTTCATTGCTTGATTTTCGATGAGTAATTGTGCGATTTTCTGGTTAACAGCGACAGAGATTTGGTGGTTCTTCTTGACAAGAGGAGTTTCAGCGACCGCCATTTTTCCGCAATCTTTACACTTGAAACGACGCTTTCGAAGACGGATAAGTAAAGGGTAGCCAGCAGTTTCTAAGTAGGGGATTTTAGAAGTTTTCTGGTAGCCGTACTTAGCCATTTGTCCCTTGCATTTTGGGCATTTAGGGGCTGTGTAATCCAAGTGACCGTGGAGTTCTAAGTGAGTTCCCATATCACATTCATCAGTGATAGTGATATTTTTGTCTTTAATTCTGAGAAAATTTGTGATAAGATTTAGTTATTCCATATGAGTCTTTCTAAAATGATAGTTTGAGCACTTTTCATTATAGGTCATATGGGACTTTTTGTATATACTCAAAAAGGCTCCATAATCTCTACAGTGGATTTACCCACTACAGAAATTATAGAGCCCTTTTTTGTTATTTTATTTTGATTAACCCGTTCGTTAAGAAATTTCTGGTTCGCATATTGTCATAAGATCTAAACCCATAAGAGACTCGTTTTAACGTGTTGATGTGGGTGTTTTTCGCTTCAATTTTTCCATTGGAATAAGGGTAAATAAGGCCATTCCGAATGCCTACTTCATGATTGTCTAGGTTTTGAATGGCATGCCGGAATTCGGGATTTATCTTGTCTGACATTGATCTAATGATATCGAAAAATAAACCAGCATCCTTCTCTCTAAAAGCGTTTGTGATGTCATGAAATACTTGATAGGCTTCTTTTAATGGTTCAGAATAGCTCAGAAGCCGATCAATGACCATGGCTTCTGTTAGATAAGGGTACTTTGGTGCTCGGAAGCTTCGCTATGTTTTATATTCCGAAATATCAATGTTTTGGCGATTTTTTATCAATCGTTTCCAATTACTTTTTATTTTTCTCCCTCGAGTAGCCTATTGAGCGCCTCTTGAAATCAAACGCTTGGCTTCAAGGGCTCTGAAGCTATTAAATGCAGCATTAATATTATTATTTGTCAAATTAAGCGAGACAACTGCTCTTCATTTACATAACTCAAAAAGACTTCCAATGGTGTCTGGTAGTTCAGTGATTTTCTGGGTATATGATTTCTTTTTGAAGCCACAGAGGAGATGAAATCCTGATTGACTTGATTGAAATCCATTTCTTTCGGTAGGCCATCTTTTCGAAGGAGACCATTTGAGTGTTCGTTTAAACCTCGTTGTGATGGTGTTCCTGGGTCTGCGAAATAAATAGCTATATTATTCGTATTACTGATATTTTTCCAATTTGAGAACTCTTTACCACAATCGAAAGTAATCGATTTAAAGAGATTTTTAGGAACCGATTGAAACCAAGTATTCGTTGCTTTTTCAATATCGATTGCTTTACGACCTTCAGGTTTCAAAGCAATAATGACTTTTGAAAGGCGTTCAACGAGGGTGATGACGGCACTTTTATGATTGACACCGACAATCGTATCGCCTTTTAGATGCCCGAACTCTGTTTCAAAAGAAGCATAATCCGTTTCTCGCTCAGCGATATTTCGTTTGAATGCTTGTTTTCCACGACGTTCTTGATGACCGTTTGGTTTTCGTTTCCCTTGCATGGGTAACTTACTTTGATCAAACTCACCATTTTTAAAACGACGATATAAGGTACGGACAGAACATGAAAAGGAACGAATGAACGGCATAACCGTATGCTGCGAGAATTTATCCCAAAGGGAGTCACTTTGCGTCCATTGTCCTATTCTCATTTACTGGCAGTAACCAATACGATCAACGACAGACCGAGAAAAATAATGGATTATGCAACACCTGCAGAACACCTTCAGGAAGAACTCGCAGTTTTACAACCCGCATAAGGTTTTTCGTTGGTTCCCTATCCTCTTGGAGTAGAAACACCAACGATTCACCAAAAAAAATGGTAAGGGATGAAAACACACCCTACCGAGAATGGCTTCAAACCGTTGGTAACATTGGATTATTGAGTAATTCGCTGTCTATAAAGGTTTTTTTGAAAAGGCAACACTTTTCTGTACAAAATTTATAAAGTGTTTTTGTTAAACGATTGCTCTTTTAGTCATGGGTGCTTGGTAATGAAGTGTGCTGTGGATGCGATGGTGATTCCACCAGTGGACATAATCCTTAGTTTTAAGGGTTAATTCTTCCAAAGATCGGAAGTTTTCTTGGTTGATAAACTCCAGTTTGAAGGAGCGATAGGTACTCTCAGCTACCGCATTGTCATAAGGACAGCCCACTTGACTCAGCGAACGTGTGATGTCAAAGGCTTTTAACATCTCATCAATCAAGGCATTATCAAACTCCTTACCACGATCAGAATGGAAGAGTTTGACCTTGGTCAGAGCGTAGGGAATGCTTTGAATGGCCTCTTTGACCAAGTCAGCAGTCTTGTGCCAACCAAGAGATAGGCAAATAATTTCACGGTTGAAGAGGTCAATGATCAAGCAAACGTAAGCCCAACGATTGGCAACACGAACATAGGTTAAGTCCGTCACAAGGGTTTCCAATGGTTTTTGCTGGTTAAACTGTCTCTCTAAGAAATTCGGAACTGGTGCTTCATTCTTTCCTTTAGAATACGGTTTGAAGGTAGCCTTCTGGTAAACAGAAACCAAATCCAATCTCTTCATGATGCAACGAATCCGACGGCGAGACAAGGTGATCCCTTGTGCTTCCAGACATTTCTTAATCTTCCTAGCGCCGTATCTGGACTTACTGTCAAGAAAAATGCGCTTCACCATTTCTTCAAGTTGTGCCTCAGATACTGGCACTACAGCTTTGTAGTAATAGCTAGAGCGAGGAATCTTCAACCAACGACACATGGCTGAAATGCTGTATTTATCCTTGTTAGCAGTGATTATTTCCCTTTTCGTGCCATAATCACTGCCGCTTGCTTTAGAATGTCTAATTGCATTTCGAGCTCTTTATTTCGTTTTCTGAGTTCTATCAACTCACGTTGTTCACCTGTCAGATTATCGACAGTTTTAAAGGAACCAGTTGTTCTTGCTTGTTTAACCCACTTATCGAAGGTTGAGGGTGTTAAATCATATTCTTTGATCAGTTCACTGCGTTTTCTACCTGCATTGTGCAAGTCAACGATTTGTTGTTTGAAGTCATCTGTGTAGTAACGGCGAATTTTTCTAGACATATCTGTTCTCCTCTTTTCTTTAGTGTAGAACACTTTATTCTTCTGTCTAGTTTAGTGTAACCTATTCACATGCGTTTGTCGTGGGTTTTTAGTAGCTTGGAGACTTTTTTTGTGCTAAAATTGTAATTTATTAATAGTTTACACAAATGCAATTCTTACTGATTGTTAACGCAGACACGAGAAGTGAGGGTATCTGATGTGAAAAACATTAGAAATATGTAATTATTTATGCTAACAATTTGCAAATAGGATATTTGGAGGATCTTATGGAATTTTGGAATAAAAGGCAACGCTTTTCTATCCGAAAACTCAATAATGGAATTGCGTCGGTATTGATTGGTATTGCATTGGTGGGGGTTCTTGGAACAAACACTGTTAAGGCAGAGACACCAGCTACTGGTACTGAAGTGACTGCCACGGGAGGAGAAGCAGCTTCAGGTAATGAGGCTGCCTCTGACACGGGAGCAGCGTCTGGTACTGAAGCAACTTTAGGCACGGGAGCAGCGTCTGGTACTGAAGCAACTTCAGGCACGGTAGCAGCCTCTGGCACCGAAGCAACTTCAGGCACTGAGACGACTGGAACTCCTGAGTCAGGAAAGACGCCGGCAGCTGCAGAAAAAGCAACTCGTCAGGCAACGATTAATTATGTCGTTGTCTACAAAGATGCGAGTGGCAAGGAACTTTACCGTGTCCAACGGACCACGACCACAGAAACAACTGAACAAAGTTCCGCTTCCGCGACTATTCCGGTAAATGCTACTGATATGACAAGCGCATCTGAGTTGGCAAACTATGAATTGGCTGAATCGGATAGCAAAGAGGCAACGGTAACAGAAGGTGCCAATACAGAGGTAACTTTTTCCGTTAAACCGAAACAGAGTCAAGTGGCGATTAAGTACTTTGTTGTCTATAAAGACGGAGACGGCAAAGAAATCTATCGTCGTGAAGAGACTCAGACTGTTGAAAACGTTCCTGCAGGTACAACAGCTTCAGCAAAAGTAACGGTGGATGCAACAGATATGGTATCGGTTGCCGACCTTTCGTCATATCGTTTGGAGGGAGAAACGTCTCAACAAGCAGAAGTGACCGATGGTGGTGCTAACGAAATTGTTTTCAAAGTGTCTCGTCGTACACGTAAGGTAATTATCAAGTATTCCGTTGTCTATAAGAATGAAAACGGAGATGCAGTTTACCGAGAAAACAAAGAAAAAGAAGTTGAAACAACTGATGAAGTTGCAACAGCAACGGTAGAAGAAGCACCGGTAGACGTCGAAACGGTAACCGCCCTGAATGGTTATAAATTATTAGAGCCTGTGGCTAATCAAACGATGCTTATCACTGAAGGTGCGACTAATGAAATCACTTTCAATGTAGAGGATGCTACACCAGCAGATACAGGTACTGAAGGTACGGATATCACAGCTGTTGAGTTCTATAGCAATGATGAGCTCTTGGGAACTCAGTATGTTCGTATCGGAGAAACCTTGCGTGAACCAAGCCTTCCTTCCTCAGGGGAAGATGTATTCTTGGGATGGTATATCGAAGGTGAGGATACGAAAGTTGACTTTACAACACCGACGAGTTTCAAAAAAGATACTACCGTTGGTGGAGACAACAAAGAGTTGGTGCGTATTGTAGCGCGCTATAATAATAGCCGTCGGGTTGTCTTTAAAGATGATGAGGGTGTCATTATTCGTGTTAAAGAAGTGCAGGCTGGTAAAACGGTAACTGATAAAGATGTCGTCTTCCTATCGCCAAAAGATTCAACCGTCTTTTCTCATTGGTCAACAACAGCTAACGGTGCGCAAGCGTATGACTTTAGCACACCTGTTACGAACGACTTAGAACTTCATGCGGTTGTTAAAAATCAGAAAATCATCAACTTTGATTCTGCGGGTGGTACTGAAGTTGACAATATGTATGTTGATAATGGTTCTTTAGCCAGCAACTCCCCTGGAGGGAAGTTACCGACTCCAGAACGTAAAGGTTATGATTTTGTTCAATGGTTGGATAAGTCTACAAATAAGGCAGTAGATATTAATGCCGAAGTAACACGTAATTACAATCTTAAGGCGCAATGGCAACCACGTACAGATACACCGTATAAAGTTGTTCACCTTGTAGAAACACCTAGTGGAACACGGACATTTGCTGGTATTAATTATGCTGTTAGCTCTGTTGAAGAATTGACAGGTACGACAGAGGCTATTATCACATCTACCATGCCGAGTGCTCTAGCGGCTGAGTATGTTCTGTCAAGTAACCAAGAACCATCTGTTACGATTAATGGAGACGGTGAGTCTGTTTTAAATGTTTACTATGAACGCAAAAAAACACAGTTGACTGTTACTTATGCAAAGCGTAATTCACAAGGTTACATTATGTTAACAGATGGGACTGTAACCCAATATAAAAACTCAGTTCCATCAAAGGCAGTAAGTTTTACTGAAAGTGACGTTGCGTTTTTGACGATAACAGCAAATGTTAAATGGGGCGAACCCTTAACTCAATATCTTGATCAGCCTAATGTTGTTGGTTGGAAAAATGAAACGCGTAATATCTATTATAGTCGTCCAAGCTTGCCTAAATTTAATTTTGATGAAACCATTAAAGAGGATGTGTTTAGGCAAATTAATGCAACGCCTACCGTAAAAATGGTGGACATTGATACAAATAAGGAGTTTGCTTCTTTCAAAATCAATGGGGTTGCTGGTAACCTATATATTTACACCCCTATGGAAGGTTACGATTTTGTTAAGTTCCAAAATGAGGCTGAAGGTGTTGCCAGAACCAAGCTGACTACAGAAGATATGGTAGTTTACTATCGTAAAAAGCGTTATGATGTTAAGTTTGTTTCCAATGATGCAAACGGAACGGTCAAGACTGAAAACTTAGCCTACCTAGACTCAGTAAGTCCGGTTGTTCCGTCGGATTATAAGCAGTATGTTACGAAGAAAACGGATGTTTTCGGTGTAACTTATCTCTTCAAAGGGTGGTATGATACCAAAAACGGCTTAGGCGATCCAGTTGATTTTTCTAACATTAAAATGCCGGCTGGTGGACTGGTTTACTATGGTATCTGGAAAAAAGAGTTTCTTCCTGTTATCGTCCATAATGAAACCGTTCTTGATACGAGTGTTTCGAATGATAAATACGTGCTCTTGGTTGATCCAGGTAAAACAATAACTGATAAGGGAGCAGTATTCTACGGTGTTCTTGATAGCGATGGTTCTGTTATGGTTGATCCAAACGGAACTCCGATTGTAGATACTAGCCGTACCTTCGATGGCACACTTACTGTGAATGACAAGCTTAACTATGATGGCACTACCTTGCAACCAGAATGGTATAGACTTGTTAATGGCCGTTTGGAAAGTGTAAACCCATCTACGCTACAAATTTCTAAGCACGGTACCATCTATGTACCTGTTTGGAACTACCCAACCAAAACCCTTAACTATAATGCCAATGGTGGTGCAAATCCTCCAACAACTTCAGACTTGAAGTTCAAAGAAAATATCGCGATTGCTGATCCAGGCGCTATGACACCACCGAAAGAGGGGCTTGTCTTCGTCGGTTGGAACACAAAAGCAGATGGAAAAGGAACGCGCTATTTACCTAAGCATGAGCTTCAATTCAACGATTTTGCAGGAAGTAGTTTGGAGCTTTTTGCAGAGTGGGTTACTGATCCTACGACTGATAAAGTGACTGTGACCTTTGATCCAAATGGAGGAAATGGTCGTGTTATCAATACAGAATATCGTAAGAATCAAGCTTTCTACGTTCGTAATCAAGGATACAACCGTCCGGGATATAATTTGATTGGATGGACCACAGACCAAACATCAACGACTAGTCAGTATAAGACAGGGCAAAAAATCTCGGCTGATCACATGACCTTGTATGCGCTCTGGGCGGAAAAACTAAGTGCAAAAGTAGAGACCTCAAATGTTTTTATTGATAAAGCAAAAGTTGACTCAGATAAAGTCGTCGTTACCCCTAATTATACAGAAGCCAAACTAACTTCAAGTGCAATTTATGGCTTATCTATTGATGCCAATGGTGTCATTGTGGGAACACCTAAGGCTCCAAGCTGGTACGGTGTAACTGATGAGACCCGTGATGTTAAGATTCCTGTCCGCGTTTCCTTGAGTGTTAGCCGACCAACTGGTAATTCAACCTCTGAAGTTGTCACAGTTTATGTTCCGGTTACAATTCAACGTGACACGGACGGCGATGGCGATCCAGATGTGACGGATCCGGATGATGACAACGATGGTATTCCAGATGGAGAAGACAGCACACAAAAAGTCTTCACCAAATTAACAGCAACAGGAAAAACAATCACTTCGATGGAGGGTGTTGCGGTTCCTGCTACTCAAGCGGTTACGATTAACAAAAAACCATCTGATGTGACTTCAGTGACTTGGCCTACAGGCTTAACAGGACTTGACATTGACTCAACTGGTCAATTAACAGGTACTCCTGTAGTGGCAGACTGGGGAACTCTTGAAACTAAAAGCTTTGTTGTTCCTGTTGAAGTAGCATTTAATAATCCTGAAACAGGACTTATCGAAACAGCTAAGACAAATGTTACTATTATTGTAGATCGCGACACAGACCGTGATGGCATTCCAGATAAAACAGATTCTGATGATGACAATGACGGTATTCCAGATAGACAAGATAGCACATCAAAAGTCTTTACAGATTTGACAGCAACTGGAAAAACCAAAACAGTTACTGAAAAAGCGCGTATTGCTTCTGAAAAAGTTGTTGATAGCAATAAGCCGTACACTAAAGGCGTTCAAGGAACTTTACCTACAGGTTTGACAGGCGTTTCAATCAATGATCGTGGCTATATAAGCGGTGCAGCTGTTGTTACAGATTGGGCGAATGACAATGAAACATCACGTACATTCAGTATTCCTGTGACAGTAGAGAGCTACAATGCATTAGGTAATCGCGTAACAACTCCTGCAGGTATCTTAGAAAGCGTTGATACAGTTGTTGTCCTCACGGTTCAACGTGACACAGATGGCGATGGTGATCCAGATGTGACCGATCCAGATGATGATAACGATGGTATCAAGGATGAGGATGATAAGAATCCGAAGACACCAGATACCAACCTTCCAGTGATCACAGCACCAGTAGCTCCGGCTCATGATAAAGGAACTGTTGCTCCAACTCCTACAGAAGAGAAAAAAGCAATGCTTCCAGAAACAGGAGTTGAGGATTCTTCAAGTCTTCCTATCATTGGAGCTCTACTTTTGGGACTTTCTGGACTTTTAGTCTCTGGAAAGAAACGCAATAAAGAAGATAAGGAGTAGTGCTCTTTATCAGCTACAATTAGGCTGATGAAAAAGGCTCCTTGTACCTAGAGAGAACGACCTTCGTTCTCTCTTTTTGTATGTACGATGGGCATGTCGAACATCTGAGGTGAAAGTCCTCCGTGGGCACCCGCTACCGGTGAACCCAATAGCGACTCCCAAGCCTGACTATCGTGAGGTAGCGGGGAGAGGAAGGGATAGCGAAATCGTGGCACTACGAACAGAAACGTGATACGAAGGCGTATATAGCGGACAAGGTGGCTAAGAACATTAAAGTCCAAAAAGGTAGTCGTAACCTATATGCGTAAATCACGAGTGTAAACGAGGAAAGATGTACGACTTATCCCGTGAGGTCTCATGGGCGTCAATAAGACGTAGTAACAACGAATCATGAGAAGTCAGCCGAGGCCATAGTAGTGATGAAGTTTCTGTAATGGAAACGGAGCGAAGGGCTGAACTATTAACCGAAGTATACCTACTTCACTTGCGTCTGTAAAAGAATGGTCTGATAGAACTGGGTGCGGTCACGTATTGATTAGAAGAAAGTTCGCCAATATAAGATATCCTACAGACACCGAAATAAGAAAGGAATACACACATGTCACAGTTACTAGATAATATCCTATCTCGTTCAAATATGTTGGATGCTTACAATCAAGTTAGGGCTAATAAAGGTTCTGCTGGAATTGACGGCATAACCATTGACGAAATAGATGACTATCTCCGCAAACACTGGCGTTCAACTAAAGAACTCATAAAGCAGAGAAAGTACAAGCCTCAGCCAGTTTTACGAGTTGAAATTCCCAAGCCTAACGGCGGAGTTCGCCAGCTAGGCATTCCAACGGTCATGGATAGAATGATACAACAAGCCATTGTCCAAGTCATTAGTCCCATTTGCGAACCCTATTTCTCTGAGAAGAGCTACGGATTCAGACCCAATCGGTCATGCGAACAAGCTGTTATCCAGTTATTAGAATACCTTAATGACGGCTATGAGTGGATAGTGGACATAGACCTTGAGAAGTTTTTCGATACCGTTCCTCAAGATAGACTGATGTCGCTTGTTCATAACATAATCCAGGATGGGGATACAGAATCTCTGATTCGTAAGTAACTTCATTCAGGGGTGGTCATTAACGGGCAGTGGCATAAAACACTAGTTGGAACACCACAGGGAGGAATTTTATCACCGCTCCTGTCCAATATCATGCTTAATGAGCTAGATAAAGAGTTGGAAAATCGCGGACTTCGCTTCGTTCGCTACGCAGATGACTGCGTCATCACAGTTGGTAGTGAGGCGGCGGCTAAACGTGTTATGCATTCAATTAGTCGTTATATTGAAAAACGATTAGGTTTGAAAGTCAACATGACCAAGACCAAGATTGTGAGACCGAGCAAATTAAAGTACCTAGGATTTGGGTTCTGGAAATCATCTGAGGGCTGGAAAAGTCGTCCGCATCAGGATAGTGTACAGAGTTTCAAGAGAAAACTCAAGAAACTAACGGCCCGTAAGTGGAGTATTGACTTAGACAACCGAATTGAGCGACTAAACTGGGTCATCCGAGGTTGGATAAACTACTTTTCTATGACGAACATGAAATCAGTCATGGAAAACATTGATGAACGATTAAGAACTCGAATAAGAGTTATTATCTGGAAACAATGGAAGAAGAAATCTAGGTGATTATGGGGACTTCTCAAATTAGGAGTACCGAAGTGGATAGCGGATAAAGTATCTGGCTAGGGAGACCATTATCAATTAGTGGCTCAGAGGTCTGTACTGAAACGTGCCATATCAAAACCAGTCCTCGCTAAACGTGGACTGGTTTCTTGCCTAGATTATTATCTAAAACGACATGCGTTAAAAGTTAGTTGAACCGCCGTGTGCCGAACGGCACGCACGGTGGTGTGAGAGGAACTAGAAATTAGTCCCTACTCGATCGACTTCCCGCAGTGTATAAATCAACTGTTTTCACAGATGGTTATGACTGGATATCCTTCTTTTCATTATAAAAACTATCTTTACTCTTAACTTGAATAGGGATTCTTTCAACTAAATCGATATTTTTTTACATTTTTGTAAAAATAGATATGACCGTCCCAGATAGGTTCTCTATCTCCTTCAGAAATTTCTCGGTTATTATGTTTAGATTTTTTAGTGCCAATTTAAAAAAATCGACAGCTTCTTCTTCAATTTGCTTAGATGATTTATCCATGAATAACCTCTTTCAATAAGTAGTTTTATCCTAACATTATACCAATTTTTGTGATAACTTTTCCAAATCATCTTTGTTATCCTAATATCATTCCTAAGAAAATCAAAGTTTGATTTTCTATTGGGGATTTGGGGGCGAAGCCACCGAGTTATCTTATCGTTGGCTGTCAAAACTGGAAGGTTTTGGTCGGCTGGCGATATGATTTTTTGGGTATTGTGACCACAATGCCTGAGCTCGCAAAGGCCAAACAAGAAGAGAGTGAGGTCTTTAGGAAGCGTGCTGACAATGTGAGGCAGCCTGACACTGTCAGACAAGAATAATGTTGAAAGGATAGTAGGATGGGGCAAGAAATTAAGTTGATTCGTAAGCAATTTAGAATCACGAGACAAGAAGAAAAACAGATAAAAGAAATGATGAGGGAACAAAAACTGGATAGTTTCTCAGAATTTCTTCGTCAAAATTTGTTGAAAAAGAATTATCAGGATAGAATTTTTGAAAGTTGGTTTTCCCTTTGGCAGTCTCAAAAATTTGAACAAATTAGTCGAGATGTGCATGAAGTTCTAGTTGTCGCAAGAGAAAATCACCAGGTGACTCAAGAACACGTGTCAATCTTATTGACCTGCGTTCAAGAATTGATTGCGGAAGTCAATCAAGTACAGCCACTCAGTCGTGGGTTTCGTGAAAAATACATGAGATAGGAGGCTACTATGGTTTATCGATATCGCACTAATCTCAAAAAAGTATTTTTAACAGATTCAGAGTTACATCATTTGAATGAACGAATTGCTAAGAGCAATTGTCAAAATTTTTCAGTCTATGCCAGAAAAGTGATGCTGAATCCCAATATGTCATTTATCACTATTAACACGGATACCTATGACCAGTTAGTATTTGAATTGAGACGGATTGGAAATAACATTAATCAAATTGCGCGTGCCATCAATCAGAGCTATCTGATTTCTCAAGAACAGTTGCAAGAATTGAGTAAGGGAGTTAGTGAGTTGATTACTGGAGTAGAGAAAGAATTTCAAGTGGAAGTGAAAAGACTGAAGGAGTTCTATGGTAGTCACTAAACACTTTGCGACACACGGAAAAAAATATCGTAGGCGTCTGATTAAGTATATCCTCAATCCCGATAAAACGGACAATTTGAAATTGGTATCTGATTTTGGCATGAGCAATTACTTAGACTTTCCTAGCTATGAAGAAATGGTAGAAATGTACAATGTCAACTTTACCAATAACGACAAGTTGTACGAATCTAGAAATGACCGACAAGAAAAACACCAACAAAATATTCATGCTCATCACCTCATCCAATCATTTTCTCCTGAAGATAATCTGACACCTGAAGAAATAAACCGCATTGGTTATGAGACCATGATGGAATTAACAGGAGGTCGCTTTAAGTTTATCGTAGCAACTAATACAGACAAAGATCATGTTCATAATCACATCCTAATCAATGCTATTGACCGCAATTCAGATAAAAAGTTGATATGGAATTATGCCTTGGAACGAAACCTTCGTATGATTTCAGACCGCATTTCTAAGATAGTTGGAGCCAAAATTATTGAAAAACGTTTCTCCTACCGTGACTATCAAAAATATAGGCAGTCTAGTCATAAATTTGGATTAAAGCAACGTCTCTATTTTTTGATGCAGCAGTCAAAGTCCTTTGATGATTTTTTAGAAAAAGCGGTGCAGTTACATGTTCATATTGATTTTAGTCAGAAGCATAGTCGATTCATGATGACGGATAGAGCAATGACAAAACCAATTCGAGGACGCCAACTCAGCAAACAAGATTTATATGATGAAGAATTTTTTCGTACACATTTTGCCAAGCAAGAGATTGAAAGTCGTTTAGAATTTTTGTTGAACCGTGTCAATTCTTTAGAAGAGTTACTAACAAAAGCAAAAGAATTGAATCTAACTATAGACTTAAAACAAAAAAATGTGGTCTTTACTCTTGAAGAAAATGGCAAGCAGATAAGTCTGAGTCATAAAAAAATAAGTGAGAAAAAGTTATATGATGTTGCCTTTTTTCAGAATTATTTTGAATATAAGGAGTTGGTTTCCTCAGAAGTAGTTGAAAGTCTTCAAGAACAATATCATACTTTTCAAAAAGAACGTGATAAGGAGAAGGCCTCCACTGAAGAAATTGAGGAAGCCTTTGAGGAATTTAAGGAAAAGAGAGATGCCGTCCATGAATTTGAAGTGGAACTTGCAGAGCATCAAATTGAGAAGTTAGTTGATGAGGGGATTTATATCAAAGTGTCCTTTGGTATTAAGCAGAGTGGTCTTGTTTTCATTCCCAACTATCAATTAGATATTCTTGAAGAAGAGAATCAGAAAAAATATAAAGTTTATATCCGTGAGACAACTTTATACTTTGTCTATAACAAAGAATATTCGGATAATAATCAGTACATCAAGGGGCGAACCTTGATTAGACAGCTAACCAACGATAGTCGAGTAATACCATACAGACGACCGACTGTTGAGCGACTTCAAGAAAAGATTTCTGAGATTAACCTCTTGATTGAGTTAACAGAGAAAGATAAGAAATACCAAGATATTAAAGACGAGTTTGTCACAGAAATAGCAGAGCTAGACATAAAACTAAATCAAATCAATGAAAAAATCGCCACCTTAAACAAGATGGCGGAAGTACTTATCAACCTGAAGAGTGAAGATACAATTAGTAGAAGACTAGCCAGGTATGACTTTTCAAAACTGAATTTAACAGAATCAATTATAGTAGAACAAGTGACTGAAGAAATAAGAGTGCTGCAAGAGGAGCTAGGTTATTATCTTGATGAGTACGAAGGATTAGCTAGGAAGTTGGAAACATTTGTAAAACTTTTAAATACTGGGAGAGAATTCAATGTAAATCATTATATAATACAAAATTTAATTGAGTAATTCATCTAATTTAAAGATACTGTCAATAATTATGTGTAAACACTCAAGTAGAG
>ENA-ORTB01001628-ORTB01001628.1-human-gut-metagenome-genome-assembly--contig:-NODE-1628-length-23947-cov-2.865101_pt1 | contig 23947 bp, 32 predicted proteins | sample MGYA00241905_ERZ509174 | MGnify/ENA primary metagenome ERZ509174 (study PRJEB26280, sample SAMEA2338851) | human gut metagenome | biome: human gut; feature: human-associated habitat; material: faeces... | reverse complement strand
TATTTCGGACATAATGGACGAGGACGTGGTTTGTACGATGGGCGAAGAAGAACAGAAATTATTGTTATTCGATCGGTTTACCTGTTGGGACGAAGGATGTTATATCGGCGAAGTCAGTAAAGAAGTCATCGCCCAGATGCCGAAATGCAATTAAGCAAATTTTTAAAAATTCTGAATAAACTCTTGACTTGCGGCTGAATATAGTATATAATAGAGCCACAGGGAGGGCGAAGCAATGACAATTATTCCTATGAGAGATATGAAAAATACGGTAGAAATCGAGCGAAAATGCGTGGAAGCGAATGGACCGGTATTTGTTACGAAGAACGGCTACGGAAAGCTTGTGGTGATGGATATCGAGTATTATGAAAAAACGATGAGAAAGCTTTACGAGGCGAAGCTGGTAAACGAGGGGCTTGCCGATCTGGAAGCGGGCAAAACGGTAGACGGGGAAGCTTTGAAGGCAAAGTTGGCGGCAAAATATGGAATTTAAATATACGTATAAGTTCTCAGAGCGAGCCGCCGAAGATTTGGAAGAAATTCTTAGATACATAGAAGAAGATCTTTGTAATAAGAGTGCCGCAGCGGATCTGGGAAGAAAAATTTTTGAGAATATTGATACAATCCGAACTTTTCCTGAAACGGGACTCGCATTGAATAACGAGTTGGTTTCGGATAAAGCGGTGCGCCGCGTGGTGATAGATAATTACGTTTTGTATTATAGGGCGAACGAGGCGAATGAAACCATTGAAATTGTAAGAATTGTATATGGGAAAATGAATTTAGAAGAAATTTATCGTTGTATTTAAGATGTGGTATACAAAAAACGGCGCAGATAAGCTTGCGAATGCAAGAAATCTGCGCCGTTTTTATGTAATGGTTTTGATGTAAAATGCTTGTTATTAAATTCAAATTATGATATACTTTAAATGATAGGAGGAAAAACAAATGAATAAACAATCTACATCAATCTTAGCTTCATTTGTAACATTGAAAAGTTTAACTGAAACAAAGACATATCAAAGTTCGTATCAATTACTTTCGGAATTTATTGAATATATTATAATAGAAGATTCGGTTTATAATTTTTCAGCGATAGAAATGAAAAATAAGTTGAAAGAATTTTTTGGCTTTGATATACCTGAGGCCGTAATTAAAACGGCAACAAAGTCTTTATCTTATGTAACAAAGGTAAAGACAGCGTTTCAGGTAAATCATTCTCATATAGATGAGATGAGAAATAAAATAAAGATTTTAAATGAGGCTAAATTATCGGCAGAAAGGAATAGTTCTAATATCTTGTCTATGCTACAAAGATATATAGAAGAGCAAAGTCCGGGGGAGATTATAGATCAAAATGCATTAGAACATGATTTTATATCATTTTTGGTTGCAGATCAACAAAGTTATAATGGAAAGTATACAAGGTTGATAGGGGCATTTATCATTTCTCATGAAAATGATATAAAATTGCAAGAATGTCTTAATGATATAAGAGAAGGAAGTATTTTATATATCGGTATTAACTATAATATTAATGAAACTGGAAGTATAATAAAGCCTTTAACTTTATTTTTAGATACAGAAGTTCTTTTTAGTTTGATGGGCTATAATGGAACAATTTATGAGCAGTTGGCAAAAGATTTTTATGAACAAGTGAAAAATGCCAATAGTAAGGAAAGAAAAATTCATTTACGTTATTTTTCTGATGTTAAAAAAGAAATAGATGATTTTTTTTCGGCGGCTACAATGATAGTAGAAGGCAAAAAAATGCCTTCTGAAAAGGCGGCTATGAAATTTATTACAAACGGTTGTAAAACTGCAGCTGATGTTAAAATAAAACAAGCTGATTTTTATCATAAACTACAACTCGCATATAATATTATAGAAGATCAAAAAACAGATTATTATGCTGAAGCAAATAATCTTAATAATTTAGAGAGCCTTGAAAATAATGAACAGGAGTTAGATGCTTGGAAATTTATTAGTCACATAAATAAATTACGAAAAGGTAAGGTTTTTAATACTAATTTAGATTCAGAATATTTGTTTGTTACAAATACTAACGATGTTTTAAGGGTGTCTAGAGAACAAGTGGAGTGCCTAAAAAGAACTGAAGCAAGAAGTAGTGTTAATGATTATGCGGTTTCGGTCGATTGGGCTACAAATATTTTATGGTTTAAGTTAGGTAATGGTTTTGGCCGAAAAGAATATCCAGCAAACATCAATACTGTATTAAAAGCAAAGGTTGTATTGGCATCAAATATTGCGCATGATATTTCTAAAGTGTATAATGAAACAAAAAAGCAATATGAACAGGGGAAAATTACTGTTGAGCAAGTAGCAGCTCGTATAACAGCATTAAGAAAACAGACTGTACTTCCTGAAGAATTGTCAAACGAAAATATCGATGAAAAAATGGAGGTGTCTTCCGATTACGTAGCCCGTTTTGAAGAAGAAGTACGTTTAAATAGGGAAAAACTTGAACAAAAAGATGAGGAATTACTGCAAAAAGATAAAATCATAGAAGAGCAAAGTGTGCAAAACCGAGAAATGAAAGAAAAAATTTCATTTTTTGAGACAAAAGAAAAAGAGCTAAGAGAAAAAAAAGAAAGAAGGCGAAAAGTTAAAAAGTTTGCTTTTACTGTAATGTTAAGAGTTGCTGGTTTTATATTAATAACAGTTTTAGTTGTGTTAGCGGTTAAGTATATTAATCAGACATTTTTGAATGTTGCTTTAATAACTGTAGATGTTGTTGCGGCGATTGTAAGTTTAAGGAAAATATTAAAATCTGATATAGAAAAATACTTATCAAGAAAAGATAAAAAATAGTACATAAAAATCGGCGCAGATAAGCTTGCGAAAGCAAGAAATCTGCGCCGATTTTGTATGTTATAGAATTAACAACTATTTCAAATTAAGAATTTACGAAATAATGTTTTCCGTTTACGGTAACTTCGTTGCCCGAAACGACGGGGTTGCCTTTTCCGCAGGCGCGAATTAAAATGTGGTGCGAATCGGCGTTCGCTTTCGGGATATTGCCGAACGATAAATTATCTTCTTTGGCAACGGAAACAATCTCAAAGCCTTTGCATACGAAAAACGATGAAAATTGCCACAGTTTTTCAAATTTACCGTTGCTGTCGGCAATCAGACAAACGTTCGAGTTTTTGTGATAAGCGGTAATGCGATAGTAGTGATTCATAGTAAAATCTCCTTGTAGAATTTAAAAATTATCTGTCGTATTTCATAAAGCGCGGATATTGCAGGAAAAAAGCGGGCGTTTTCCAAACCGACCACGTTTCTAAGGTGAGCGAGTTCCGGTGTCGGACAATCGCGGGAACGCCGGCAAGAGCCAACTGCAAGTACGTCATATGCACGCACCGTAAATCAATGTCGGAACAGTCGATGAAGCAATGCCGGGCATAATTGATATTGTAAGTATTTTTCAAGACGTCAAGAGCGGCAATCGCCATTCCGCCCCCGCCGCAACACGGATCGCAGATAGAAATAATGCCGTCGTTTTCGGTTAAGGCAACGGTGTCTTTCTCACCGAGCGTTATTTCTGTCATAAACTTTGAAATATGGTATGGCGTGAAGAATTGCCCCTTGTTATCATTTCCGAAGTCGCACCGCATAAACAGTTCGCCCAAATGATCGCCGAAGCGACCGTTATCGTAGACGCAGGACGAAAGCAGAGCAAATAATTTCGCGAAAATGTCGGCGAGTGCTTGTCTTGCGGAAAGCGGGTAGGCGGACATAACTTGCTTGTAACGTTCTTCGCGTTTATCTTTTTGTATTAAGTCAACGGTGTTGGCAATCGCGAGTGCGCCGCATTCGAATAAATCGGAAACGAATTTCGATTTATCCACGTTGCGGCTTTCGTTGTCGATATCCTTGATAATCTCGTCGAGCGATGGAATCGGATACGGACAAAGGTTTTGCAGTTGTTCTGGGCGTTTAACCGCCTTAAAAGGTGTTCGCAAGTCAACTTCGGAATAAGAACAAGTACCGAAATCGAAATCAAAAGTAAAAGGTTTCATAAATAAAAGATCTCCTGTAAAAAGCAAATCACGCGGCGGACCTTTGAAGTTTGCGAAGTTTCTTATTCGCATAGGGCAGCCACGTGAGATTGACAAACTGCAAAACGCCGTCGTTGGGCGTAGAATCGTGATAAGCGTAACATTGCAGTATTTTTCTTCGGCTCGGTGAATATTCGACGGTAACGAACGGCACGTCGGGGTGTTCTTTCGTGCGGATAAAGAAAATCAACGATTCTTCCCGCACGAATTTCTGATCGTAACCCATTCGACCAACGCAATGATCGAGTAATTCGCCTTCACGGGTAAGCTCGGCAGGGCTTTGCGCAATCACGGCGATATAAACGGACTTATTATCGTATTCAAGCCCCGAATACTTGTTTGCAACGGCGGCGAAAGTATCGTAAAATGCTTTCCGTTCTTTTTCGTCCTGTACCGCTTTCGCGGTGGCGTATTCGTCGATGCGGATATCGTGCCAACGCTTGAAGTCGTGAGGATAACGATTCTTTTCAATCGTCATATCCAGATTCAGATAACAGCAAGCTTCGAAATAATCTTTGTAAGAGTAAACAGAAATTTGTTGTTTATTGAGATACAGAATCAATATTTCTATGTCATTTTTGAAAAAATCACGAAGTTCGCCGGTGTTTTCCGATTTCAGTAACTCCAGACGGCTTTTACGTAGCATTTGCAGTTCGGGTAAGACTCTGCCCGTTTTAAACGCGCGAAGGATCACGTCAACGTAATACTTATTTTCCGTAAGTTCTGCGCGGTTTTTCATAAGCCATTTTGCAAACGATTTGTTTTTGCCGATTTTCTGTAAAATCTGCGTTGAAAAGACGTAATCGTCAAGTCCCGCTTTCATAAGATATTCGATTTGCGGATATGTTTCGTAAAGTCGCAAGTATTTAAATATTTTTACGCCCGTGTATCTTTCAACGGCAGAATATTTGTATTCGGGGAATTTATCTAAGTATTCCCGGTTTACGATAGTGGCCTGCGGATCGAAATATTTGTCGTAAGCGATATCCCATTCGGCTCTTTCGTACCAACGCGGAAATTTTTGTGCGCCTTGTTCGTACCAGCCTACGAAATAGCCCCAGATATTATAAAAAACCATATCTTTCACGAAGCATACATCGGAATGAATCCCGTGTACGGCGACTTGCTTATACAGCCACTTCTTATACCGATATTTCACGGCGACGGTAACTTTTACGAGTTCGCCGTCGTTTTTTGTAAGGTAGGCATAAAAGCGCGTCCGGTGGGGTAACGTTACATTATTATTTTGTATATCGGCTTTTTTGATGCGGGCGAGAATGTATTTGGGAATAGGTTTAATTTTTTCGATTTTCATAAGAATGTACCTCGGTTAAACTAAAATAAAGCAATCTCCGAGCAGGTCTGCAAGCGCGCAAACGGCTTCGGGATCAAACGCTTCGGCAAACGCCTTTTCTTCTTCGAGTAAGGTGTTTTCTACGTCGGTTTCGTTTAGTGCGGGCAAATTTTCTGAAAGATGCGGCGGCTCGGTAATATCGCCGTCGAATTCTTTCATTTCTTCGTAGGAAAGGATTTCGCCCGTTTCTTCGTCTACTTCTTGCGGTTTCGGTTCGGGCAAAAGTTTTATTTCGTCGAGACGTTCGCAAACGGCGATTTTATGCCCGCGTTCGATGATTTTCGATATGTAAATGTCGGCGGCGTGATAGGGGAAGCCTACCATAGGCACGCGGGTATCGAGTCCGCAATCGCGGCTTGTCAAAGTTAAATCAAGTTCTTTTGCAACCGTAACCGCGTCGCTTCCGAGAATTTCGTAAAAATCGCCTAAACGGTAGGCGACGATACAATCGGGGTATTTCTCTTTGATTTTAAGATACTCTGCGTAAACGGGCGATAAGTTGCGCGGTTTTGGCGGCTCGGTAACGGTTTCTTGAACGGGTTCGGTTTCGTTAGCCGTTTCTTCCAGAGCCTCTTGTAATTCTTCGGGCGTAGGCTCGTCAGACGGCGTTGTATCGGAAACGGATTGTTCGGAGGAAAGCATATCGAATAAAGATTCCTGTTTGTTTTGCGGCGTTGAAACGGCAGGGGTAGTAGCGGAGGCAACGCTTGTTTTTGCTGTTTGTTTGGATACGTGTGCGGACTTTTTCTCGGGGATATATTCCGAGCCGTCGAGCGTGTACAACGTGCCTTCGATTGAATCTTCTTCGAAATAGTGAATCGCCCACCCGTACACCACGGAATCTTCTACGCACGCGGCGGTTTCGTCTTTCGCGGCAAGATTTCTCGCTTCGCCGCAAGCGTATTTCATAAATCCCGATAAAGATTTTTTGTTTGTCAGCGGTTTTCCGTCTTTTTCGAACGGCGTGCCGTTGTTTATCTTTTCGGCGAGCGTTTCGCTTGCGTTGTTCTGTAAATATTCTAAAATTCGTTGTTCTGACGGCGTATTTGCCGTTAATTTTAATTGTGCCATAATCGTTATTCCTTTACTACTTCGTAAACGTCGTCGGCGTAAAATTCGCAGACAAACCAGTTAAAAATCGCGTGGCATTTAATGCCGTTGTATTCTACGATATAATCGTTATCGCCGACGTTTTCAAGTACCGTGATTTCGGCAAGTTTGCCGTTTAACGAATTGATATGCGCCATTGCTTTAAATTCTTTCATATCGCGCCTCACATAACCCTTTTAATGCCGCCGCCGAAAGAACGGATGCCGATCGTTCCGAATTCCGAACACATATCGTCCGACTTGTTCCATACGTATGCCGAAACGTAAAACATCGTTTTTTGCGGCATCAACATATATTTCCAGTCCGATTTGTAATCGGGAATATAAAGGAAATCGTAGCATTCGCCGAAGTTCGTGTATTCGTGCGTAACGGCGTATACAAGTACGTTGTATTGTGTTTCAAATTCTTTAATTTTTGCCATCAATTCAGGCTCTTGATAAGCCCAGTAACCGCCAAAGAATTCAAAAAAGCAAACGTTGGTTTTATCCTTAAAGCCTTTGATATATGGCTTATAAATGTCTAATTTTTGCATAAGTTCGATTGCTTTTTGTTTCTTGTTTTCGATTGTAATATTCATAGTAAAAACTCCTTTTATATTTAATAAATTTCAATTAAGCCGTCGCTGTATTCGGAAAGCGTTTCTTCGCCGCAGTATCTTCCATAGCGTTCAAGGTCTATAAAGTCGATTATGTGTTCGGGTATCTGATATCCGCAACAATCAAGCATTTCTTTGCCGTAGTCTTCCCACGAATAGCCGCTCCAAAGGCAGATATTATCATCCCAGTGATGTCCGCGGGAATTGACTTTTTCTTCAAAATCGTCGTAGCAACGCACTTCAAGGAAAGCGCAGAATACTTTGTATTTGTAATCGTCGTCCAAAACGCCCGATTCTTTCAGAGTATTAAACAGCGTTTCGGGGTTGACGTAATCCCAACTGATAGAGCCGTCTTCGATACCTTCGACGTCTTGAATGAACAGTTCTTCGTCGATACCGTCGAGTTCAAAGCCTTCTTTTTTAAGTTCTTCTACGATTTCGTCCCAGTCGGAATAGTCCGAAAGGTCAAGCCATTTCGAGCCTAACGCTCTTTCGTTACACTCGTTGTATGAACCCCACGAGCCTATAACGATTTTTATATTGTCACACATTTTCAATTTCTCCTTCGATAATAAGTTTTTCTTCAATCCTGTCTTTTGCTTCGTCAAGCAATTCTTCTAAATCAATAATTGGTTTATCCATTTCACATTACCTCAAAATCTTCGATATAAATTTTTTCATACATACAGCCGTATTCAAAATATTTGCCGTTTTCGTCTGTATATAAGTCATAGGTCAGAACGCTGATTCTACCGCGATTCGTAATTGCAAGTTGGACTTCTTTTTCGGTCACATATACGATATTGAAAGTTATATAGGTTTCACCGTCAAAGTGTTGATATTCAGCCATTTTCTTGCTCCTTATACCGTTTTATACCATACCGAGTATTCGACTTCGATATCTCTGCCTTCGTATTCGTAATACATAGTTACGTAGCCTTTGAACTCATTTTCTTTGCCGAGTATCGGGTGGCAATTCTTTTCGACGTCATCGAAAGCGCGGGTATAACGCTTACCGTTTTTAGAAACGCATTTGCAGAATAACGTTCCTTCGTCGTTAAGAAATCCGAGACCGGAAATCTTTTCGTCAAAGTTTCCTTTGACTTTTCTAATTGAATAAACTACTTTTTTCATTTGGATTTACCTCCGATTTATTTTTCGCCTTTCGGCATAAACGGGGTAGCACCGGAAAAAGCAAATATCTCTGCGAGTTAAAGTCGCAATCCCGGAAGTCAACGACAAAGGACAAAATTGTTGCGTAAATGAAAAAAGAGCCAAACTCGAAATTGAGTCCGACTCTTGGTATTATTAAAGTTTTCAGCGACAATTTTTCCCGTTGACTTCCGATTTTTACTGTGCTACAACGAAAATGACGAAAGGCGATAAATCGGAGCAATTCTCGGTGAAGCATTCTGAAAAAGTGGTTTTTTCTCGTATTTTCCGTAAATGCGTTTAATTTTGGGTATAGAAAAAGCCGAGCGAATAAAATCGCCCGGCTGTCCGTTTTTATATTCATCTTCTTACAATTATGCCGAAATATTCGACAGAAAAGAAATATACGCACTCTAATTTACCATTAGGGTGCGTACAGTTCTCTTGTGGCGGAAAGTGAGGGATTCGAACCCCCGGACGCCTTTCAGGGCATCGTTCGATTTCAAGTCGAGTGCATTCAACCGGGCTCTGCCAACTTTCCGTAAACAGTTAAATTATAACAAAATTTTTTCTTTAAATCAAGCAAATCGCAAAGGTGCGAGAAATCTGCGAGATTAAAAAAAATCAAAGAACAAAAAAAATTGCAAAAAAGCAGGCACACAAAAGCGATTTTCGAAGTGGCAATCCGATAAACCGATAAATTTTCAATACCGCCTCGTTACGACCGCTTCGATATACCCCCGCATGTTTTATTTATTATACCACTTACCGCGCAAAAAATCAACGATTTTCTCAGCGCCTTTCAAAAAACACGGCGGAACAAAAAGTTTTATAATGGTTTAGAACAGTGAAAAAGGCTGTTTTAAGCCATTTTTTTGTTCAAAGAAACGGCGGCGGCATTACGCAAAGGAATAGGAACGGAAATGAAACGAATAACGGCACGGCAATGGGACAGCGCACTTTTTAATCTTGACAGTATGCGAGCGAAACTTTTAAACGAGCAATACGAACAGCCCGAACGGGAAGAAGAATTGCAACCGCGTATCGACGAAGTTGAAAATCTTCTTACAAAAATGCACTTCGGGAAAATAAAGGTTTCCGATTGGGTGAGAATACAAGAAATTGTCAACGAACGTCAAATGCAACGTTACATAACCTGCGTGAACAGCGGAATGAACGAAAAGACGGCGGCGGGCGCGTTCGACGATTAAGCGGCAAACGAGGTATACAATGGAAAACGGAACAGAAAAGTACATTGAAACAATACAATATCTCGAAAAATTGTACGAATATTGCAACGGGTTGTTATTCGAGGGAAAGTTGAAAAAGCCCGTAATCACCGTACAATGCGACGATCGGAATAAATCGAACGGTTGGGGGACGAGAAAAAGGTATGGAAAACGAACGAAAAAGACGAGGGCGAACACGAGCTGAATATCACGGCGCAACAATTAAACCGCCCCGTAAGTCAGATTGCGGCAACAATGATACACGAAATGTGCCATCAATATGCCACCGTGTACGATCTTCAAGATACTTCGCGTTCGGGAACGTATCACAACAAACTGTTTAAACGGATTGCGGAAAAACACGGTTTGCGCGTAGAGTGTGTGCGTACGATCGGGTGGTCGCATACGGAACTAACAGACGAAACGGCGAAAGCGATTGATAAATTCGTAACGGAAAACGGCAGCAAAATTATTTACCGCTCTCCCGTATTCAAAGGACAAGCCGTCAGATCGTCGAGTACGCGGAAATACGTTTGCCCTATCTGCGCAAATTCGGTACGCGCGACGAAAGCCGTGAATATCATTTGCGCCGATTGCAACGAGCCTATGCAAGAAGAACAATAACGAGGTGTAAAATGTCGGTTTATCCTTTTAATTCAAAGCGGAAGTCAAAGAAAAACAGCACCGATCCGAAAGGTTACGCAACGGTGAAAGACTTTAAGAAAGATGATTTTATCCGTCTGACGGGTAAAAAGGTACAAAAACGTACATACGCGGCGATTACGATCGCGAATTGAAAAAGTATCACCTTGTCGATTGCAACGACGTATACGGAAACGGCAGATACGTGAAAGGCACAACGCCCGCAAACGACGATTTTACTTATTGATTTTTTCTGTCGGCTCTGAATTTTTCTCCTCCTAATTTTTTATGTGAGCCGAAAGAGAAAAAAATAAGCGGTAGCGTTTTTTCTTACTCCTTTTTTCGCACCGCTTTTACGGGGAAGTTAGTGTCAACGGGAAACACGCAGACGGGAAAGTCTGAAAATGCGGTTCAAGTCCGCAATTCCTCGCCAAGTCCGAACGGACTAAAAATAAAATACGCGTACCGTATGCGACAAGCGGTAAAGGAAAAAGAAAGTGGCAAACGAAAAGAAAGGCACGGCGCAGGTAACGGAAAAGGTAACGGAAACGAAGAACGGCAATCTTGTAATGGTGAGAAAACCGATTGTAGACGAGAAAGGCAATCAGTTAATTTCAAAAGACAATCACCCGTTGTATGCGTATATGGTGTGCGGGTATATCCGCGGGCAAGAAAAGAAAATCGACTTTGCGCCGAAAGATCAGGGCGGTTATGAGCCGCTTGACATTCTGTTCGATATGACGGACAAGGCAGAATTGATAATGTCGGACGAAGTAATGGTAAACGACGACGGCACGAAAACGCCGTATGTATCATACAAGGTTCAAACGGTTGACGAGGACGGCGAAATTTGGGATTGCGGCGTAAAACCGCAACGCGACAGCGATAAAGTGCTGTTGAAATTCCTTTTGATTTCGCTTCGTAAGGAACAGAAGAAAGCGCAACAGAACGCGGCGGCAACGGTATAAGGTAACAATTCAAGGGGCGGCAAGGTTATTTCTTCCGCCCCCTATCCCCTATGGAAAAGAAACGACGGAAAAGGAAACGAGGAAAACGAAATGACGGGTTTTATCGAGGTAACGGAAAAGCAGGAAAACAGCAAGGTGTTATGCCCCACGGCAAGGATAAGTGCGGTTTTGGAAACGAAAGACGGGGTGTTTATCGAAACGGGAATAGATACCGACGGCGAATCGACGGGTATTCTTGTAAAAGAAACGTTCGCCGAAGTGAAAGAAAAAATGAAAAATTCTCTTATATCGGAGGCTTAGAAAATGGCAGGAAAAAGAACAAAACCACGTTCAAAAATAAAGTATATAGCTTCTGTTGAAACGTCTAACAATAACCGACGTGAACAATGGGCTTTTGGCAGAGATGAACACAGTTTGACGTGTTCGGGAAGATGGACTGATGCTAAGTTATTTTCGACCAAAAAAGAAGCTGAAAAAATTTCAAAAGAATTGGCAGACGGTTTTAGTAAAAAAGTCAACCCCAAACCTTACATTCGAAGAGTTTATTTGTAACAACAGTTTTTTTATATCGGAGGCTTAAAAAATGGCATTTGTGAAAGTATCAAAGGCACAACGGCAGAAAATGTTTCGCGAGGGCGGCTATCGCGAACGGGATATTATGAAAAAGTCCACTTGCGTAACGAACAGCGCGGGTTATAAAGGTTGCGTAACGTTTCACGATACGGCAAACGGGCGCAAGGCAACCTACCGTTACGGGCGCGGTTGGGTGAATTAAACAATAAAAAATACGCGAGCCGTATGCGATAAGCGGCAAAGGAAAAAGAAAATGGCAAGATACAATACGGCAAACGGAAAGAAAAAAACGTTGAAAAACGTACTCGTCGGCGTGATTTGCACGATTTCGTTGGCAGGCTCTGCGGCGGGGATCGTAGCGCTCGCGAAAGTAACCGAGAAAAAGCAAGTCGATTTGGCAGTATCGGCATACACGATCGGACAGCTTTCCGATACCACGGGCAAAGCGGAATCGGGCATAGACGGCGGACTGTTTACGGAAAAATATTACGACGTAGAAACTTCGGAAGTGAAAATCAAAGAGTCCGCCACCGTGAAAGTGTACGCAAATCTATACGATAAAGACAAAAAGTTTTTAAAAGTCGTGCCGATCTTGGCTGACAGCAAAACTTCGGCACTTGCGGCAGATACAGTCGGCGCGAAATACGTGCGTTTCGAGATTATTCCCGAAGAAGACGCGGACGGAAAAATCAGCAATTCGGAAAAGCTCGAATATTCGCGGCAAGTAACGATTACGGTAGACAAATAAAACAAACGCGAGGAAAAGTAAATGAAAACATTAAAAAATGTATGTATTGCTCTGTTCGTCGTGTTGGTAGCGGCGAGCCTTGCGGTGATCGGTTATAAAGTAAAGAAAATCGAAGAACCCGATCGGAATTTAACGGTACTCGAATACGAGATCGGCACGATTTCCGACGTAGACGGCGAAGAACTCGACAGCGGCTATGCCCTGCGCTCCAAAATGCAGTCGAAAGACAAATTCGTGAAAATCTCGGTAGCCGTCGGCGGGATTGTGAAATATCGTGTGTTCTGCTACAATGCGGACAAAGTATTTATCGGCGCGGGAACGACTTATGAAAACGATATAACCGAGCTTCCCGAAACAATGGTATTAAACAGCAAAATCGAAACGGTATCGTACTATCGTGTGCTTTTGATTGTTCCCGAAACGGAAGATATGTGTACGGTAACGAATATGAACGGATACGTTGAGCAAGTGAACGTAACGGTGAAAAAGTAAAAGGAACGAAAGAAACGGTAAAGTCCGTGCCGAAAGAGAAAAACGAAACGGCGCGGACTTGAATTTTTATGTGAGGTAAAAAGAAAATGGCAATCAAAATCAAACGAATTGCGGCGTTTGCAATGTGTTTATTATTGGTCTTCGGTTTGTTCGGGCTTTTTATGCTTGTGAGAAAGCACGAGCGAGAAAAAGAAGAAGTCGCGGCGAAAGAAGAATACGAACAAGTAACGCAGAATTTCCAAGACAGATATTTTCAGAACAAAGATAATTTGTATTTATTGTGGGACGGAAGCGAATTCCCCGTCGTTTCTACGGACGAAAAACTGGCTACCGTGAATTTTCGCAAAGAATTGACGGTTGATTGGGGCGATTCGCAAATCACGAACGGCGGTAGCGAACATATTTATACTGACAATCAGCGGTATCATTTAATCGTGGTATCGGGTGATATACAGGCTTCCGATTTACAAAACGAAATGTTCTTTCGGTGTACGTATTTGAGAAAAGTAGCCGTGCCCGACGGAATAACGATAGTTCCGCCGGGGTTCTGCAATCGTTCGGGGGTAGACGAAGCGATCTTACCCGAAAGCGTAGAACGTATCGGCTCGTGGGCGTTTCACGAAGATAAAATGGAAGAAATCAAATTGCCGAACGCGTTGAAATCAATCGGGCAAAATGCTTTCAGTTATACGAATTTGAAAACCGTGGAACTGCCCGAAAATGTAAATGTTATCGAAAAAGAAGCGTTCCTTGGTTGCACGTGGTTGAAAACCGTTCGGTTTAAAGGGGCTCTTCCCGAAAAAATCAGCGCGGATATATTTACTAATTGCGGACATCTTTCCACTATTATTGTGCCGCGCCACGAATTTGTAAAATATAAAGAATGTTCCGATTTGTCTGTGTGGAACGATAAAATCGTATACGAATAATACAAAAGGCGGTAGCGTATGAAACAAAATAATTCTGCATTATATTCGGTATTATCGTTTCTGCTGATAGCCGTACTAATGTTGTCGGTCGTAGGCGTGATAATGCGGTATACGAACGGCGGCACTACCGATTTCGCGCTGTTTTACGTTGCCCGCGACGGGCAAAGCATTATGACGGATACAACGATAACGTTAAGCGACGGCGAAACGGCTACTTTTGCGCCGAAATATGCCGCCGACGACATTATGCACTCCATCGGGCAAGGAACGGAAAAGAAAGGTTATAACGTAAAAATCGTGCCGAATATCACGAAAGAAACTTCGTTTACATATCAGGTCGGCGATAATAAATATCGTTTTGAAAAGTTGGCGGATACCGACTTTTCTTCGGCGTTTAATTTGAAAAAAGAAGAAAAGGTTTTTAGTATAAAGGTCGACGAATTTACCGTGCAAAATTTACTTTCTACGCAGTATGAAAATAAAACGGTTATAATGCCTGAAAACTTCGATAATAAAAAGCCTTATTTTAATATTGTAGTTTCGAGTTTTGACGAAAAAAATGTTATCGTTATAAGCTTACAAGATTCGGGGCTTATCTTTTTTACGTTAGACGGCACGGAATATTCGGCAAAACGCGGTACAACGTTGAAAGACTTGTCTGACTTGGATAATTACCCGATTCAAATAAAAAAGGTTCTCCCGCGCGGACAATTTTTTGTGGTTAGCAACGGCTTTGAATATCCAGTTTATGCAACTCTTACGGACGGTGAGATCATTACAGAATATAGTTCGTTAAGCTCTGTTAAAGGACAAAAATATTATGCCGTAACACATTTAAATAGCGTTACGATTTCGTCTGAACGTATTCCGCCCATTGTATTTAAATTGCCCTTGTTTATGTCTTGGGCAGAATTCGTTAATTCGGACTTTAATTTAAAAGATTCCGCCTATCGGTTTTATCTTTCTAATGAAAATGTTTATTATACAACGAGCTATCTCGGAAGTATGTATACTTTTAAATTATTGTGGCGTGGTGATCACGCAGTACGCTATGACGATGAAATAGATCCCGATTGTACTTATAATGGAAGTTCGTATAGTCTTGTTGAGGTGTCGTAATGAAAATGAAACGAATATTAAAAAGAATGGCGGTGATCATATCGGCGGCGTTGCTTTGCGTGTTTTCGGCATTTGAAAGCTTTGCCGCCCCGAAAGCGTTCGCCGACGAAGCCGATAATTTGCAGGAAGAATTTGAAAATATCAACGTTTTAGACGATCTCGAAGCGGACGAAAATTTCAATATTCTGAAATATCCGTTTTTTTCAAGTTCTACCCCGCAAATGTATCTGATAAACGTTGTAGAGTTTTGTTATTCTTACGACGAAGCGCGGCGAGATAATTACGGACTGTATCTTTACATATACAACCCGCAAGGCAAGAAAATCAACGTAGACAGCGCGTTTAATAAAATCACTATGGCTACGGAATACGATTCTACGCCCGTTACCGAAGATAGCAAGCCTAAGGCTTACGATACGTTTGATTTGCAATTTTGTTCTGTTTCGGACAAGCCGAATTACGAACGCTTGTTTTATAAATTCAAAGTAAAAGGCGCAGAAAAAGGCTTAACATTGCTGAACAGCAATTCTCGCCGCTACGATATTGCCAGAATGCAGTTTATCGAAACGGGGAAAACGTTGGCTACCTCGTATCCGATTGTGGCGGACTTTTCCCTTATCGAGGGTGTAGAACGCGAAGCGAATAAAACTTACGGAACGTTTTATTTTAAAGGTTATGCCAAAGGCTTCGGTCCGAACGAAGAAGCAGACAGCACATTAGAAGTAAAATACGAGCAATTAGATACGATAAGACTTGATTTACACCATACGTTTTGGCGTTCGACGGATTCCGCACTCGGGCAAGGACATCACAATCAGTTAGATTCGGTTTATTTTTCCGTTCCGAATTTGTTTTTTGAAAAGTACGGTGAATTGAGAAGAATTAAAGCCGAATGGTATGAGTATAAGACAAAACCCGTTGTTGTTACGGACAGTCCCGAATTGGAAACGGCGTTGCAAGATTATATCGGCGTGAATATTGGCGAACATACCGATAATTTGAAGTATGATTTAGGCACTAACTATATCGCCGATTCTTCGGGTAGCACTATTAGTTATGATTGGTCTTATAATGTTAAACAGGGTGGTCGTCCTCTTGTTCATTCAAAAAAGATAAGCGATACCCTTTATTGGTTATTTGGCGTAGATCATATCAGCTCTTATTCTTCGGCAAAAGATTTTATGGAAGCGGGCGGCATATCTTCCGAACAAATTTTAGATTATATTACGCATTACGATAAAACCTTTAAAAACGGAAAAATCGCGGGAATGGATAATGTAAGCGCAGATTTGTTCGAGGACGATATAGACGAAAACCGAAAACAATTAAACGATCCGAAACGCGGGCAGGTGCAATACGGTTATAGTTGCTACGATTTCGATGCGAAAGAAGATTTGTTTTCTTGGAAGTCTTATAAAGAGGGCGATCCGTCTTTTATGGACAGAGTAAACAAGTACGGTTTTTGGTCTACCCTTTTTAAAACTTATCCCGAAGAAGAATCGGGCGCGCAAAATGTTTCTTGTATTCGAGAATTAGATTGGGACGATATATCCACAAGCAAAAGTAACGATACGATTGCAAATTCGATTTATGTAAACCCGAACGACGTGTCCGCTTTGCAAGAATACTATAAAGCGAATACAACAGATAATAAAATTGTTCTTTTTCGATTTGCAAATACCGATTATTATAGCGAACGTTTGGCGGTGGACGGTACAGGAAAGCCTGTTTATGACGATAGTTTCGGCGCATATATGACATACGAAACGGTATTCTTGAATTTCAACGTGATTCAGCTTACGTTTTGTCAAGACGGCGAATATACGGTGATACCCGTTGTTTCCGATCCTATACACGCGATTGCCGATTTATACTCGCCTACCGATTACGATAAATACAACCCTCATTCGGGGTGTCAAGGCGGGTTTGATTGGAAGAAAATTCTTGCATTGATTGCAATAATTTTATTGTTTATCGTGCTAATGCCGCTTCTGCCGACTTTGGTGAATGTAGTTATAAAAATACTAATGTTGCCGTTTAAGCTGATCGGAGCGATAATCAAGGGTATCGAAAAAGCGTTCCACAAACGTGAGTAAATTACAAAAACGTGCCGTTCGGGGCGAAACTTCACCCCGTTCGGCACTACTCCTTATTCCATTTACGAGGTACATACAATGTCAAGAAAAAAGAAAGAAACACGGAAATATACGCCGAAAAATGAATTTCGGCGAAACACAAGTAAATCCGCCGTCGGGCATTTCGATTATGTTTTCGGCGAAACGCCAACTCACTATAAATCGCTCGGTTTAACGCATACACCCGATAATAAATATCCGTATTATCCTTTAAAAGAAAATCCTAACCCGACGGATTCAAAACAATCGTTTTTAAGATTGAATGTACGTAGCACAAATAAAAAATATCTTTCTAAGAAAGAAGAAAATTGGAAATTTTCAAAAGAAGATATGCCCGTAGTGCGGCATACAATTAAGAAGTATAAAAAAAGCACCAACCGACAGCCGAAAGATTGGTACGTTAAAAAGAAAAAAGGACATAAAAAAAGATAGACTTCGTAAGTAACTTGTCAAAGCAAGCACCACCGAGTAAAAGCCGCAAGGCTTTATGCCTATCTATGTTTTTATTATACCCTATCCAACGGTGAAAGTCAAGCAAAAATAAGCAATCACGAAAAAAATAGATAAAAAGGACGAAAGAAAAATGATATTAACACCCGAAAATGTGTTGCAAGAATTAGAAAAGAAATACAACGAACACAAAGGCGCGTTCAACGAAGATTTTGCGATACACTTATCTTTTTATATGGACTTTGCCATATCTCGAAAAAATATCGAACTTATAAAAGCAGTCCACGATAAACTTATTTCTCTTTTAATGAAAAATTCGGATATGTATAAGGACTTTCTTCATAGGCAATTCGGCAAGCCTTGACATAGTTATAATTCCACGTTTTATGACAAGTTAAACACAATAAATTTCCGTTTTCGTAGTCAAGTGTCTGACTGCAAAACGGACAAGTATTTTCGCGCAAAGCAAAAATTTCATCGACTGTAAGCAATTTTTTCATACGAAAATTATATCAAAAAACAAAAGGAAAAGCAAGAAAAATGAACGAAACGAGAGTAACGGAAACGGAATACGAAAAAATGAGATACCGTTGTGCGCAGGCATTAAGCACGCAGAAACGGCGGGTAACTTTGGAACATATTTATGCGGCGGAAAACGGCGGCTATCGCCTTATTGTAAAATATAAAAATTTTTATTTGTACGAAATGTATTATAACGGCACAACGGTTACGGGGTACGCACGGGTGATATGAACGGCGCGATAACGGAAAAAATTACATTTTATTTTCGGCTTTTCGCCGTGGCGGCGGTAATCTTTTTGGCGGCGGCATTGATAATATATCTTGCCCGCCACGGCGTGTTTACGAAAATCAAAACGTGGTCGCGTACGACGAAAACGGGCAATACCACGCGGCGAATATGGAACGTGCTATTATTCGCGATTGCGATAATGTTTATCGGCTATTTTATCTACACGGGGGCGCACGTATGAACGAAATCGACGAACAAGAAACACAAACCGCGGCGCGGGAAGAACACCCCGAAGCCACGCAAACGGAAGAACGCCTCGAAGAACGGCAAGTGGAAGAAACTTCGCCAGAAAAGCGGCGTTTCGATTATCGGCACATATTATGCGGCATAATCACGCTCGGTATCGTGCTTATCGGCGTGTTCCGTTTTCCGTATTCTCTCGAACGTATCATAGAAAGTTTCCGCGACTTATGGCAATCGGCAAAATATTATTTTTGCGAATTGTTTTTAGGCAGCAACGAGGTAACGCCCACGGTGAACGACTTGCCGAAAACGCCGATATTATCGTTTATCCCTCTGCCCGATACGTGGAACGGCTTTAAAGAAAAATGGACGGCGTATTGGCGGTTATGGGCAACGCAAAACAACGTGCAAGGCTACTTCGGCGGACTTACGAACGGTTTGTACAACGTAAGTATGGCAATCGTGGTGTGTTTCCCGTTTCTGCTTGTCGGCTATTATCTTCTCGGAAGATACTTAAAAACGCAGAACAACGATTACGATAAAGACAGCAAACCGCTGAAAGCGTACAAAAGTGCGGTACAGCATACCTATGTACCCGTGCGGCGTTGGGTGTCTGAATTTATCGGGTTTATCCGCGAACGCAAGTATTACTACGTTACGTGGCTTTGCCTTTGGCTGTTCTATTTCAACGCGTTTACGATCGCGATAGAATTTATCGCGTACTATCTGTATTTCGTGGTTTCGTTCGATTTCGCGAATCTGTATCGGCAAATCTATAAATTGATTCTCGATTTATCGGAAGCGGCGTTATTTATCCCCGTTTGGGCGTGGGTGATCTTCGGCTTGGTCTTACTTGATAAATGGCGAAAAAACCGCGCTTACAACGTATTGCGGCACAACGAAATGAAAAACCGCGGATTTATCAACGCGCGCCCTATCGTGTTTCTGACGTGCGGCACAATGGGCAAAAAGAAAACGACGGCAATCACGGATATGTCGCTGTCGCAAGCTGTAATGTTCCGCGACAAGGCGTTCGAGCGTATTCTCGCAAACGATCTGAAATTTCCGTATTTCCCGTGGTGCAATCTCGAAAACGAAATCAAGCGCGGAATGGAATACCACCAGATTTACAACCTTGCGACGGTGCGGAAGTTTGCGCGGAAGAAAAAGCAACGTTTCTTGAAAAATATGGACAAACAACATATTTTCGCCTACGATTTTACGCGCTACGCCACGGAATACGACGATAATCTGAAACAGACGGATATTTGGGAAACGATAGAAACTTACGCGCAGTTATATTTTATTTATATCGTGCAATCGTCGTTGATTATCTCGAATTATTCGGTGCGAACGGACGATATTTATTGTTCGCTCGGTAATTTTCCTATGTGGAACAGCGATTTTTTCACGCGCGACAGCAAGACGATCGACTGTTATTCCCGCCACGCGCATATTCTTGACTTCGATTCTTTGCGGCTCGGTAAAAAGGTGATCGAAGAAAACAAGAACGCGGACGGCTTCGAGTTCGGCGTGATCGTGATCACGGAAATCGGCAAGGAACGCGGAAACAACCTCGAATTATCGGAAAAGAAGAAAAAGGACGAAACGGCAAATCAGAAGAACGATCTTTTTAACAGTTGGCTGAAAATGGTGCGCCACTCCGCAACGGTAGACAATTATCCGTTCGTGCGGGTGATCACGGACGAACAACGCCCCGAAAGTTGGGGTGCGGACGCGCGGGATTTGTGCGAAATCGTATCAATTAAAGAAAGCAGCGAAACATATCTTGCAATGCCCTTTTTCTCGCTTGCGGAATTGTTGTACGGGTGGTTGTTCGGCAAGTTCGCAAATCTGTATTATCGGTATCGCTACGTGCGATCGGATAACACGCTGCCTATGTATCTGTTAAAAAGCATAACGGCGAAGATACAGCACTACTACACGGGCATTTACAATCGGTTCGGATATTGCGCGCTTCGCGTTCAGATCGAAAGCGGCACGCAGGACGGCGAACGGACGGAAAACAAGTACTATCTTATGAATAAAAAGATATACAGTAAGCGATTTTCAACGGACTGTTTTTCGGACTTTTTCACGGAAAAGGCGTTGCGTTCGGCGGTGGGCATAGACGATCTGCGGGAATACGCCACGGAAAAAGCCACGTTCGACGAACTGACGGCGCAAAACAGTTATTTCGTCGGCGATTTATTAAACGGACTGAAACACGAAAAGGAATGAAAAATTATGAGTAACAAGAAAAAACAATACGTAGGCAAAATCGGGTACTGCGATAACAGAACGCTCGGCATTAAAGGCGCGGACGGCAAGCCTTTAAGCGGCGGGCATTACGTGTATATCCGCGAGAAAAACGGCAATAAATGCAATATCAACGTGATTACTTCGTTGGAAAGACAGCGTGTTATTAACGGTATTCCCGTTAAGGATAAAAACGGAAAAATCATTACGGATTTCACTTTGCCGAAAATAGAAAAAGTGAAAAAAGGATATTTATATCCCATTCCGAAAACCGATGCGAATTTTAAAGAATGGTCGGCAATCAACCTTGACGGCAATATAAAAAACATTCCGGTTGCACGAATACAAAATATCGGTATAAAAAGCATAAAAAACCGCCACCGATACTACGTAGGAAAATTTACAAAAAAATAACACGCAGAAAAATTCTGCGTGTCGGTCGCTTCTCTCGTGCGCGAGTAGCATTAAAAGTTTGCGTATATGGGCGCGCACGCCCTATGCTTTAAGCCTACGCTCTATATATAGTATACGCAAAAAATCGGTAAAAGTCAACAAAAACGCGTTAATTCGCGAAAAAAAATTTAAAGGCAGGTAAAAACAATGAAACAAGCAAAACGGACAATGCGTGAAAAACTCGATCACAACAAAAAACTGTACGGAAGAAACAGTTTTTCTTCGGGGTACGTAATGGGCGCAACGATTTATTCGGACTATCCGAAATGCGATAAGAACAGCCAAAAGGAAATCAAAGCGATTATCGATTCATACCACGCAAACGCGAAGAACGGCGACGAATTAAGCAAAGGCTTTATGTGCGGCGTGCGGGACAGCGCGAACGAGCGGAAGCAACGTCTTAAACGCAGATAATCTCTTTTTAAGGATATTTTCCCCGATAAAATCGGGGTATTCTTCCGCGTAGCGGTGCTTTTCCGCTTATGCAACCCGAATAATAAAAAGGAAATACAACAATGCAAACAGCCGCATATACCCCGATCGACGAAAAATTTGAAACGAATAACCCGTTTTTCCCGTACTTTTTCGAGAACGACAGATACGCGCCGCGCCCCGTTCTGACGGAAGATTGCTATTATAAGATATACCACGACGGCGGCTCTTTTATCGCCACGAAGTGTTTTAAAAGCCAAAGCGCGCGGAAGAATAAAGGACATAAAAAAGAAGAAATCGATTATATGTTCGATAGTCTGTACGCCACGGCAATGCAATCGGGACTGACGGATAAGCATAGCGATCGCGCGCTGACGGCATTTCTGAAAAACGGTCTTATGCCGCTTTTTCCCGAACTTGAAAACGCGGACGAATTTATCGAAAAGAAAATCAAAGCGAAACGGCATAATCTTGCCGTGCGCAAGAAACGTTTTCGCCGCAAAGCGCATTTAAACCGTTGGAATTATTTTATCACGCTGACATACGACGATAAAAAACAAACGGCGGAAAGTTTCAGGAAGAAACTCCGCAAGTGTCTTTCAAACTTGCATACGCGGCGCGGGTGGCGATATATGGGCGTATTCGAGCGCGCGCCCGAAACGGGTAGATTGCATTTTCACGGCTTGATTTACGTACCGTGCGGGGAAATGATCGGCAATATCGAAGAAAAGAAAGATTACAGCACGGCGCAAGGAAAAATGCAGACGTACCGCGAAAACGATTTCTTTTCGGAAGCGTTCGGGCGTAACGATTTTACGCCGCTTGGCGAAATGCAACTCAAATACGGCAGAACGGTAGATTATATCGTGAAATATATCGGAAAGACAAACGAAAGAATTTGCTATTCGCGCGGCATACCCACCGCGGTTTGCAAAAAACTTTCGGAAGAAAACATTATCACGGCATATAAAGACTACGTGGAAAAATATATTCTGTTCGACAACGTGATAGATTGGGAACGGGATATACTGCGGCGCACGAAATACAGTCAGATACGCGTTATAGACGTGCTGTGCAACCCGCCGCGCGTGGCTTAGAGAAGTTGCCCGGCGCGAAAATAACGCGCCCGAAAACCGCATAAACACCGCCTTTGCGCCTATGGAACACATACGGCGTTTTTTCCCGTACGACGGATAAGGAAAATTTCTTGCCGAATTGCCGAAAACCCGCTTTCCGTTTTTATAACAGTCTTGGGGGCGGCGTTCGCAAGCGGTTTAGCGCGAACCCGCCCCCTGTTTAAAAGCGGAAAACCGCAAAATGTATCTGTCTGTCTGTGAAAAAACGCGACACCTTGCGCCCGCGCGCGCAGCGCGCGGCTCGTTTCTGTGCAAGGTGTCGCGTAATACTCTCTGTATAGTTTTCTTCGCCGAAATTTCCGTTTTTTCGAGTTTTTATTCCTTTATTATCTCTTGACATTATACGGCGTTTGTGTTATATTATATTTACCACACAAATTCCATATTTTTGCAAAGGGTACAGATTTACGTTAAAAATGTATTCTTCTTTTCCCTTTGCGGGAATTTGTGTGGTAACGAATAGATATGAGAGGAATACGTTTTTGAGTGCGATTCCTTTCGGTATCGCACTTTTTTTATCGGAGGAAGAAGAAAAATGAGTAAACCCTGCGTGATTTGCGGCAAAAACGGCTTTTTGTATTATCCGTTTTGCAAAGAACATCTCGAAATGAAACAAAACGGCGAAATCGTAAAATGCGAAAATTGCGGAAAATGGCATTTAGCCGATCGAAAATGCGATTGTAAAAAGCCCGCATATACTTTTGTTCCGCCCGAAGTCGAAGAAGAAACGGAAAACGATTCCGATCTGACTTGCATTATCTGCGGCGAGCCGTCCGACGGAAAGCACTTCTGCAAAACGTGCTATTATAAGTATAAAGATCGTTCGGTGGATATACGGATAACGCATTGCAGAGAAACGCAGATTCTTGACGAATACGGAAATTGCACGATCGTTGCGCCCGATGGCAGAAAGGTACGTTCCCGCGCGGAATATATGATCCTTTCGTGGCTTTGGGAAAAACGCGTGCGCACCGTTTACGAGCAAAGAATTTACTACGAGGACGAAACTACGCACGAACAAAAGGAACTGAAACCCGATTTTTATCTGCCCGATTACAATCTGTATATCGAATACAACGAATTGAAAAGTAAACA
>ENA-ORTB01001590-ORTB01001590.1-human-gut-metagenome-genome-assembly--contig:-NODE-1590-length-24486-cov-8.426507_pt1 | contig 24486 bp, 16 predicted proteins | sample MGYA00241905_ERZ509174 | MGnify/ENA primary metagenome ERZ509174 (study PRJEB26280, sample SAMEA2338851) | human gut metagenome | biome: human gut; feature: human-associated habitat; material: faeces... | reverse complement strand
TGCCTTCGAAGAACATATGCTCTGTACGGCAAAGACCAATACCTTCTGCGCCAAGTTCGCGAGCTTTTTTAGCATCTGCAGGAGTATCTGCATTTGTACGAACTTTCATTGTTCTGTATTTATCAGCCCATCCCATGATTCTGCCGAATTCGCCTGCGATTGTTGCATCAACAGTTGCGATTACGCCATCATAGATGTTACCTGTAGAACCATCCAGAGAAATGAAATCTCCTTCATGGTATTCTTTACCAGCTAATGTAAATTTCTTGTTTTCTTCATCCATTGTGATATCGCCACAACCGGATACACAGCAAGTACCCATACCACGGGCAACTACTGCTGCGTGAGATGTCATACCACCACGAACAGTTAAGATACCCTGAGCAGATTTCATACCTGTGATATCTTCCGGTGATGTTTCAAGACGAACAAGAACAACTTTTTCTCCTCTTGCAGCCCAAGCTACAGCGTCATCTGCTGTAAATACAACTTTACCGCAAGCAGCTCCCGGTGATGCACCAAGTGCTTTTGCAACTGGTTCAGCAGCTTTTAATGCAGCAGCATCAAACTGTGGGTGAAGCAGAGTATCTAAGTTACGTGGGTCGATCATAGCTACTGCTTCTTCTTCTGTTCTCATTCCCTCATCAACAAGGTCACAAGCGATTTTTAAAGCAGCCTGAGCTGTTCTCTTACCATTACGTGTCTGCAGCATGTACAGTTTACCATGTTCTACAGTAAACTCCATATCCTGCATGTCTCTGTAGTGATCTTCCAGAGTTTTGCAAACTTCTTTGAACTGTTTGAATGCTTCTGGGAATTTCTGTTCCATTTCGGAAATGTGCATAGGTGTACGAACACCGGCAACAACGTCTTCACCCTGAGCATTTGTAAGGAATTCACCAAACAGACCGTTAGCTCCTGTAGCAGGGTCACGTGTGAAGGCAACACCTGTACCACAGTCATCACCCATGTTACCAAATGCCATCATCTGTACGTTAACAGCTGTACCCCAGGAATACGGGATATCGTTGTCACGACGATATACGTTCGCACGTGGGTTGTCCCAGGAACGGAATACGGCTTTGATAGCACCCATTAACTGTTCCTTAGGATCAGTTGGGAAATCAGCACCGATTTTTGCTTTATATTCAGCTTTGAACTGTTCAGCTAATTCATGAAGGTCTTCTGCAGTAAGTTCAACATCCTGCTTAACACCTCTTTTAGCTTTCATCTCATCGATAAGTTCTTCGAAATATTTCTTTCCGACTTCCATAACTACATCAGAGTACATCTGGATGAATCTTCTGTAGCAGTCCCATGCCCAACGAGCATTGCCGGATTTTTCAGCAAGTACGTTAACAACGTCTTCATTTAAACCAAGGTTCAGGATAGTATCCATCATACCTGGCATAGAAGCTCTCGCACCAGAACGAACGGAAACAAGCAGAGGATTTTCTTTGTCACCGAATTTCTTTCCGGTAACTCCTTCCATTTTGGTGATTGCTTCCATGATCTGAGCCATGATCTCATCATTGATCTGTCTTCCGTCTTCATAGTACTGAGTACAAGCTTCTGTTGTGATTGTGAAGCCCTGAGGTACAGGAAGACCAAGGTTTGTCATTTCAGCAAGGTTGGCACCTTTACCACCCAGAAGGTTTCTCATATTAGCGTTACCTTCTGTAAACATGTAAACCCATTTTGCCATTTTACATTTTCCTCCTAAATTATTGTTCTTTTGTAACTATTCAGCATTCTGTTGTGAAGTAACTGAACAGCCACACCTTTCGCACATAAGTAAATATATGTTTCTTATACGCACATAATTATTTTATAGAGTTTGTGTCATTTCGTCAAGGTTATTCTGCTAAAATTAGCTAAAATTTTTATATATTCTGCATAAAGTGATTTATTTTATTATTCTTATTATTGTTAAGGTTTTCTCAGTCCTTTATTCTGGTCTTTATCTATATTTTTCTCTCACATCTCATATATAACAGGAAAAAACGGGAAGCAAAACAGATAAGTTGATCTGCCCGGCTGCCCGTTTATAATTTTTATCAATTATTTCTTTCTGCCTTTTTTCATGTTCAGTACCAGATGTCTCGGCATACCATTTACCATAATAGGCTGATAATCTCCCTGGATCAGAGGTTTAATATAGTCTACAAAATCCTTAGTTACGTTTGTAGCATCTTTATTCATCCATTCTCTCGGAACAAGTTTCTCCTCATTTGCGATTCTGTGTACATCGTAGATACCTGTAGCTGCCATGTAGGGATCATCGGAAACACGGTCGATAACAACCATCTTACCTGTGTCACCTTCATCTGCAGCTTTAACTGCAGCACCACCTACCATGAATGCTTCATCAATATCCACTCTGGATGCCATGTGGGAAGCACTTCTCTGTAATGTGGAAAGTTCAACAGCTCTTGTCTTGCATCCGCACTCCGCTGCCAGGAAGTTTGCCAGATAAGTGGCTGTTCCCTGAAGCTGTTTGTGTCCAAATGCATCCACATAGTCTCCCACGCTTCCAAGCTCACATACATATCTTCCGTCTGCCAGCTTGATTCCCTCGGAAACTGCGATTACAATAGATGCTTTTTTATTCAGAAGATCTTTTACTTTTGCAAGGAATTTCTCAACATCAAAAGGCACTTCCGGCAGATAGATCAAATCCGGTCCGTCGCAGTCCTCAGATTTTGCCAGTGCTGTGGCACCTGTAAGCCATCCGGCATTACGTCCCATGATCTCCATGATCGTAATCATATTTTTCTTATAAGTAAGTCCCAGTGCATCGCGGATCACTTCTTTTGTGGATGCGCCGATATATTTTGCAGCACTTCCGAATCCGGGTGTATGGTCTGTCAGCGCCAGGTCATTGTCGATTGTTTTCGGAACACCAAGGAACTTCTGAGTCTGTCCTGTGAGAATCGCATAATCAGACAGTTTCTTGATCGTATCCATGGAATCATTTCCGCCAATGTAGATAAACGCATAGATATCCAGTTTATTTAAGATCTCAAAAATTTTCTCATAAATTGCTTTATCTTCGTGAATCTCAGGAAGCTTGTAACGACAGGAACCTAAAAATGCAGATGGTGTTCTCTTGAGTAATTCGATATCCAGTTCTGAATGAATCTGTGTTGACAGATCAATATACTGTTCATCCAACAGTCCCTGAATGCCGTGAAGCATTCCGTATACTTTGTCAAATCCTCGTTCAATGGCATTCTTATAAACTCCGGCAAGACTGGAATTGATTACTGCAGTAGGTCCTCCTGATTGTCCAACAATGATATTTCTTTTTTTCGCCATAGCAATGACCTCCTTGTTTTCACGTTTTGTTCATTATGTCTTAGAGTGTGTCTGAAAAATGCTTTACGCAAGATGTGTGTCACAATTTTTCAGACACGCTCTGGTCCCTCAGGACTCGTTGAGGTAAATTGTAACAAATATTTTTTATTCGTCAATCATTTATTGTGGTTTTTACACATATGGTTTCTGCATTTTGTCACTATATCAGTGTATTTTTCAATTTACCACGACATTTCAGATCTATTTTTGTATATTTATAACTATAATTAATCCGGCCCATGTGTTATACTTATAGACAGATTGATTCCGGCATCAACTTATAGCAATCAAAACCTTTTTAAAAATTGCCGGACATCAATGTCCGTGACTATTCGGTACCTTCGCAGTTACGAACCAAAATGCATTTCAAATCACCTTCGGTGATTTGCAGAATACTGCCAGCTGAACAGTTACACAATATTTATCGATCAAGGAGGATTCATTTATGATCCATACAATTGAAAACGACTATCTTAGAGTATCTGTAGACGATCATGGTGCTGAGCTTTGCAGCATTTTTGATAAAGTACATAACAGAGAAGTGATCTGGCAGGCAGATCCGGCTTACTGGAAACGCCACGCACCGGTTCTTTTCCCTAATGTGGGACGTCATTTTGAGGATCACTATCGTATTAATGGAGTCGAATATCCCTCCAGTCAGCATGGGTTTGCCAGGGACAGCGAATTTACCTGCGTGGATATGACTGCTGATTCCATCACCCATAGGCTGAAATCTTCTGATGCCACAAGAGAAAATTATCCATATGATTTTGAGCTGAAGATCAAGCATGTTCTGGAGAAGAACCAGGTCAGTGTATGCTGGGAAGTGATCAGCCTTAATGATGAAACCATGTATTTTACAATTGGCGGCCATCCTGCATTCAATGTACCTGCCGGAGGAATTGGCTCCCAGGAGCAATATCATCTTACTTTCGACGGCCGGGATTCCCTCTCCTATCTGCTGATCGACATGTCATCAGGCACCGCGGTCGCAGATAAAGCTTATACACTGGAGCTTGAGAATGGTTCCTGCCTTATTGATGCTCACATGTTTGACAAAGATGCCCTTATTTTTGATGACCAGATTGAAAAGGCCGGCATCGCTTTCCCTGACGGAACTCCTTATGTGGAACTGATCTGTCATGGATTTCCAAGCTTTGGCATCTGGTCCGTCCCGGGTTCTCCTTTTGTATGTCTTGAACCATGGATGGGACGCTGTGATGATTTTGGATTTAAGGGCGAGCTTCCGGAAAAGAAATATATCAACACTCTGGACAAGGATGAAATTTTTACTGCATCATATGAAATAAAAATTTATTAATTTTCTCCATTTATCCTGAAAGCTGTGCTATAATGTCACAGTATATGAAAGTCATCCTGTCCGGTATCCACGAATTTACCCATGCAGACATGACTGATTCATGGCAGCCACTCAGGACTTTCATAGAAAAACACAGGAGGAAATTTCCATGACTAGAGAAGAATTTCAGAAGCTGACACAGGATGTTGTACTGCTCGACGGTGCTACCGGTTCCAATCTTATGGCCGCCGGAATGCCAAGAGGAATCTGTACAGAAGCATGGATCATGGAGCACAAAGAAGTTCTGCAGAATCTGCAGAAGGCTTATGTTGAAGCAGGAAGCCAGATCGTATACGCACCTACTTTCGGCGGAAACCGTTACAGTCTCGGACTTCACGGACTGCAGGATAAGCTTGCGGAAATGAACCATGCACTTGTAAATATTTCCAGAGAGGCAGTAGGACATAAGGTCTATGTTGCCGGTGATATTACCACAACAGGCAAGATGATGGAGCCTGCCGGTGATCTCACCTATGAGATGGCATATGAAACATACTGTGAACAGATTAAGGTTCTTGAGGATGCAGGTGTTGATCTGATCGCTGCGGAAACCATGATCAATATCGAGGAAACACTTGCTGCACTGGATGCTGCTGCATCCGTAAGTTCTCTTCCTGTAATGTGTACAATGACCGTAGAAGCTGACGGAAGCATTTTCAGCGGAGGAAATGCTGTGGAGGCTGCGATTGCCCTTGAGGGTGCAGGTGCTGTGGCAGTTGGGATCAACTGTTCTGTAGGACCTGACCAGCTGGTATCCGTTGTCCGCAATATCAAAGAGAACGTATCCATTCCTGTCATTGCCAAACCTAATGCCGGTATGCCGACGATTGATGATCAGGGAAATGCCATTTACAGTATGGACGCCAAAAGCTTTGCTGAACATATGAAGGTTCTGATCGAAAATGGTGCGTCTGTTGTTGGAGGATGCTGTGGTACTACTCCGGAATTCATCCGCGAGATAAGCAGAAGCCTCGGAAGATAGATTTTGTATCTTCGACAGCCATAGTCAGACGAATAACGAATATTCGCAGCCAAAGCAGGGAACTTTCCTGATTCGGTTAAAGAGGGATATGACTCAAAAAAGCACATAACTTAGGATAGAATCTGTCTCAATCCGAGATATTCTCATCCTCTGTTATGTGCTTTTTGGTAATTGTCCGGCTTTCCTCTGTCCTGATCCTGCGAAAATACCATGGCAATTCTATAAACAGTTGCGCTTTTTATTATCTGCTTTTCATCTACTTCACTTTGATTGCCTTCTTCGGGCACATCTCCTGGCAGCAGAAACAGCGGATACACTTTCTGTAATCATATACCGGCGGCTTTCCTTTGCCTTTTCTGAAATCCACAGCTTTCCCCGGAACCGGACAGCTCTGCACACAGATCCCGCAGCGGACACATTTATCAGCTTCTATATATGGTTTTTTCTGAAAAATGTTTAACGCTCCCGCCATTCTTGTCCAGATATTCTTTCGCACTTCTGTGCGGTCTACATTAAAAGCCGGATTTCCGTATTTTTTCACTGCCTCTGCCATGGAAATCTCCCCGTCTGGTGTCAGAAGGGTAATCTCCTCTTCTTTCCATGTACCAAGTCCCATTTTCTCACCATGATAGTTCGTCGGAACCATCTCCGGTTTCAGATAAACCAGACGGCTGAATACACTGTCCAGTGCAACCGGATCGGTGGACATCAGCAGTACATTCATAGGAACCGGATCTCCCGAACCCGGTCCGTTGCCCTCCATGGCCACAATCCCATCCATCACATACAGCTTCGGTGCCACACATTTATTCAGATCAATAAGCATTCTGGCAAAGCTGTCTGCACTCGGGTACTGCGTGTGCCCCTTCGCTTTATGGAATCCATATATAAACCCATAGCTGTTCTTAACCGCACCGGTGATACGTTCTAATGCATGTGTTTTCATCTTGCTCAGGGAAATCACACAGTCCTGCTCCAACAGTTCTTTTGGCAGGATAAATTCCTTTGCCTGGGCTCCCTGCGGATAAGCAGTTTTCACGCCCTCAGAATAATCAACAGCCGGAATATGATATTTCTCCAGATAAGTATCCATTCCTGTTCCGCGGATCACTGCCTGAGTGGTTCCATGACCGCAGGAATCCGCAAGCACAATATTCTCATACCCACTTTCACGCAGGATTCCCGCAAAGGCTCCTACTACAACCGGATGTGTGATCACTGCTTTCTCTACCTCTGCTTTTTTCAGCAGATTCGGCTTCAGCAGGATCTTCGCATCCTTTGGAATCAGATTCTCCACTCCACCCAGAAAATCCAGCCCCTGTTTCAGCAGCATATAGATTTTTTCTTCATCATATTCCCGGCAGGGAAGTAATACCACTTTACTTTTCACCAAATTCACGCACCTTTATCATCTCCGGACAGTTCCACCTGTCTCAGTGCTTTTCTTACCGGCAAAATACATGCCGGCACTACAGAGAGACAGTCCACACCCATCCTCAGAAATTCTTCTGTCAGGGCAGTGTCTGCTGCAAGTTCCCCACAGATACAGACACGTCTGTTTTCTGCATGTCCCGCTTCGATCACCATTTGAATCATACGCAGTACTGCCGGGTGATGGTCATTATATTTCTTGCGCAGAAGCGGATTCTGTCTGTCCATCGCCAGTGTATACTGACTCAGGTCATTGGTTCCAAGACTCAGGAAATCCACTCTTCTGGCAAGCTCCCGGCTGATCATGACTGCTGCCGGAGTTTCGATCATGATTCCTGTCTTAATATGTTTATACGGAATTCCTTTTTCATCCAGCCCGATCTTTACTTCCCGGATAATTTCTTCAATCTCATCCATTTCCTCTTCTGAGCTGATCATCGGATACATCAGCGCCAGGTTTCCATATGCACTCGCCCTGAAAATTGCCCGAAGCTGTGCCTTGAACATTCTTTTTCTGTCAAGGCAGAGACGGATTCCTCTGTTCCCCATGATCGGATTTGTCTCGTCCGGGATATTCAGATATTCTGCCTGCTTGTCTGCTCCGAGATCTGCCGTACGGATCACGGTGAGCTTTTCTCCCATGGTCTCCGCAATCTTTTTGTATGCAAGAAACAGCTCATTTTCACGAGGATAATTTTCTCTTCCAAGATACTGGAATTCACTGCGCAGAAGACCAATCCCGGCAGCTCCGTAATACAGCACACTGTTCAGGTCGTCCATATTTCCGATATTGGCATAGATTTCAATTTTTCTGCCATCTTTTGTGATATCCGGTTCTCTCCTTAATTTCAGAAGTTCTTCTCTTTCTTCTTTATCAGCCTGCCTGCGGATCTCATATTCTTTTTTTACCTCTTCATCCGGATCAATATACAAAGTTCCGGTATATCCGTCCACAATAGCCTGCCGTCCGTCCCACTCCGAATCTGTGTCAATTTCCAGCAGAGCCGGTATATTCATTGTTTTTGCCATAATGGCAGCATGAGACATGTCGGAACCATGATGGGTAACAATAGCCATCAGTTTATCCTTATCCATCTCCATCAGTTCTGTTGGCGTGATACTCTCCGTCACAACGATCACAGGCTCATCCCCAAGATCTATCCTGGGAGAGATACCTCCCAGTTCACCGATCAGGCGGTCGGAAATCTCCCGCATATTATCCAGCCGTTCTTTAATCGCAGGCTCTTCCAGAGTTCTGAAAGTCTTAAGCATCTCATCCCTTGTAGTCATTACCGCATAGGCAGAATTTACTTTTTCACTCTGTATGACACTCTCAATGGCACGTTGAAAGCTTTTTCCCTCCAGCAGATTCTTCTGTCTGAGAAAAATCTCTGCCTGGGTTCCCTGAATTATGCAGTTTTTTTCATATAAATCCTCCAGCTGTTCCATGACTCTGGTGCGCGCCTGCCGGAAAATATTCAGCTCTGTTTTCACATCTGTGATTTCGTACTGGCGCATCTGATATTCGCTTTTATGATAATACAGTATCTTACCGATGGCAATTCCGGAAAAGGCACCGGTTCCCTTGTAAACATCCATATTAACTCCTTAGTTGATTAACCCCTTAGTCGCAGGCAGCCTTAAATTCAGTCCAGTTCTTCTGATACTGTGCGTCTGCGTCCTGGCTTACATTCTGGACGATCTCGCCCTTTGTAACGTCATCCGGAACTACCAGATCCGGATTTACCAGCTCATCTGCTGCTTTATTTGTGCTGTAATAGCCGATATAGTCTGTGCATTTCGCTGCAACCTCCGGCTGCATGATGTAATCCATGAAAGAATATGCCGCATCTTTATCCGGCGCTTCACTTGGAATAAACATACCCATAATACCAAATCCAAGTCCTTCTTCCGGATATACCACCTTCAGATCAGGATTCTCAGCCAGAGCAGCTGTTACCTGAGAGGTATAAAGAAATGCAACACTTGCTTCTCCGTTGAGAAGTGCATTCTGTGTATTGTCATCCTGGATCAGACGTACATTCGGAGCAAGTTTCAGAAGCTTCTCTCCTGTCTTCTTGATCACGTCAACGTCCTCTTCATTCATGCTCTCGCCCATGGAAAGCTGGGTGATACCATTGATCACACGATAGTTTGCAGTCAGTGCAATGCTGTCCTCAAGAGACGGATCCCAGAGGTCTTTATATCCTTTGATATCAATATCCACCTGCTCCGGATCGTAAACGATCAGCGGAATACCTGCTCCGTAAGGAACTGTGTATTCGTCATCCGGATCATAGAACTGTCCCTGATATAATGGGTTGATATTCCCGATATTCTCCAGAGAATCCTTGTCAAGCTTCTCTGCAAGTCCTTCCTGGATCGCAGTTTCCAGAATATAATCATCTGCGATCACGATATCATAGTCGCCGCCCTTTGCCATGGAAAGCTTCTCAAGCATGGTTTCATCTGTATCAAAGTTTGAATAAACAACTTTAACTCCTGTCTCTTTTTCAAAATCATCCAGAACTTCCTGCGGGAACATTCCTTCCCATGTAAAAAGTACAAGTTCTTTATCATCTCCTGCATCCTTGAATCCGGTGAATGCTGTTCCTGCCATTAATGCACACATCACTACTGCAAGTACTCTTTTTTTCATAAATGATCTCCCTTCTTATGCTCTGCATTGTTGTCTATATCAGTCACTGTCCGCCTTCCACCGTATCGGCAGACAGCGGCTATCCTTTTTTACTTTGCTTTTACTTTTGTCCAGAGTTCCGCAAATTTCTGCTTGATCTTTGGCTGCTGATAAGCAAAGATTTCGTTATTCGGGTTGGTTGTATCCGGAATATAAGAACTGATCCCGGCATAGTCCCCCTCCTTCATGGTTTCAAAAGCACTCTTCACTGTAGAAGTATACCCTACTTCTTCCGTATTGGAAAGAGCAGATTTATCACTGATCATAAAATCAATAAATTCATGGGCAAGCTGTACTTCGCTGCAGTCCTTTGTGATAACCATTGCATCATACCATCTGTTGGTTCCCTGTTCCGGTGTGAAGTAGTCCAGATTCGGGTTTTCACTGATAATGTAAGATGCATCTCCGGAGTACACAACTGCCAGCGCTTTGTTTCCTGAAATCATGTTGTCGATCACATCATCGCCTGCATAGATCGGATCCATAGTGTCACGCTGATCGATCAGCCACTGATAAGCCTCCTCGATCTCAGACTCATTTGTAGTATTCATGGAATACCCAAGTGCTTTTAATGCTATCATAAAGGAATCCCTCTCAGAATCATACATGTAAATATTTCCTTTATATTTCGGATTACACAGAAGATTCCAGCCATCTTTCAGATCAGCCTCATCTACTACTGTCTTATCATAAAGGATTCCTACTGTTCCCCAGAAATACGGACAGGAATAACGGTTGCCCGGATCATAGCTCTGGTTCATGACATCATTCAGCAGATTTTTCTTATTCGGAATTTCTTTCCAGTCAAGTGCCTGCAGATATTCTTCTTTGATCAGTCTCTCAATCATGTAATCAGACGGGATCAGCACATCATAAGTCTCACCGCTTGAAAGCTTGGTGTACATCATCTCATTTGACTCAAAAGTCTCGTATACGATGGTACAATCATATTCTTTTTCGAAATCCTCAAGAAGAGAAAGATCCATGTACTCTCCTGCATTGTAAACTTTCAGCACATGAGTGGACTGCGCCACGAATCCCCATTTGATCAGCCCTGCCGTAACGGCAACAACCAGAACTACAGAGACAATTTTTACTGCTTTCCTGTTCAGCTTTCTGGCTTTATTCTTAAACTTCGGAAGCAGATTGGACAAAAGCAGTACCACGATGATGACTACGATCACGATGGTTGACAAAGCATTGATCGTCGGATTGATACGCTTTGTCATATTATATACAACAATAGAGATATTCTTTACACCATTTCCTGATACGAAATAGGAAATAACGAAATCATCAAATGACATGGTAAATGCAAGCAGCGCGCCTGCGAAAATACCCTCTTTGATCATCGGCACGATAACCTTTGTCAGAGCCTGAAAAGGTGTTGCCCCAAGGTCCATGGCAGCATTTGCCATATTCGGATCCAGAGCCCTTACCTTCGGATAAACGCTGGTAATTACATACGGGGTACAGAATGCAATATGTGCCAGCAGCATAGTCAGATACCCTTTTCGAAATCCCAGAGAAGAGAACAACAGCATCAGGCTGATGGCAGTTACGATCTCAGGATTCAGGATAGGGATATTATTAATATTCAAAAGCAGTTCCTTGATTAACTTCTTTGATTTGGATAAACCGATCGCTGTAATGGTTCCAAGTATTGTAGAAACAATGGTCGCAATGATCGCAATGGTAACAGATACATAAACTGCCTTAATTACTTCCCCGTTACCGAGAAGTTCCTGATACCAGCGCAGGGAAAAGCCTGTAAATCTGGTCAGTGACTTGGATGAGTTAAAGGAAAAGATCATCGTCACCAGGATCGGCAGGTAAAAGAAAGCAAGGCAGAGTACTACATATAACATTGAGAAAAATTTATTATTACGTTTCATGCCGTCCTCCCTTATTCATCTTTATCCATCTTCTTCATCAGGCTCATAAAGATCAAAATGAGCACAGCCAGAATCAGAGAAATCGCACTTCCGAAGTTCCAGTCACCAACTGAGATAAACTGAGACTCGATCAGGTTACCGATCAGCATGTACTGTCCGCCTCCGAGAAGTTTCGGAATAACGAATGTGGAAATAGACAGCAGGAATACCATCATGATTCCATTGAGCACGCCGGGGATGGACAATTTCCAGATAACCTTTGTGAAGGTCTGAAATTTATTTGCCCCCAGGTCATAGGCAGCCTCGATAAAGGATTTATCCATTTTGCTCAGGGATGTATGGATCGGGATGATCATAAACGGCATAAAGTTACAGACCAGACCAACCACTACGGAAAAGTCCGTATACATCATTGTCACCGGGGAAATCCCCAGTAATCCAAGCAAATGGTTGATGATACCATTGTCTGACAGCAGGTTCATCCATGCATAGGTACGCAGAAGCATATTGATCCATTCCGGAATAGTTACCAGCAGGATCAGAAGACTCTGGGATTTTTCCGGACATTTGGAAATAATATATGCCAGCGGATAGCCAAGTCCCAGACAGATGACCGTCGTCAGGATTCCAAGCTTAAAGGACTTGAAAATAACGCTCATATACGTAGCTTCCAGGAATTTGCGGAAATTCTCCAGGGTGAAGGAGAACGTCAGCACTTCGTTTCCATCTTCTGTAAATGCATATAATGCGATCAAAATCAGCGGGATGACAATGACCACAAATGCCCACACAAGATATGGTTTGATAAGATTTCTGTACTGTTTCATCAGTAGCTTCCCATCTTACACATAACATGGATGTCTTCAGGCCCGAATTTCAGTCCCACTTCCCTTCCGACTTCCGCATAATCTGTGGTATGAACCATATAAGTACGAAGTTCTGTCTCAATCAGGATTTCATAATGCACACCCTTGAAGGTAATATTGCGCACGATTCCCCTGATCTTTGCCTGACCGGGATCTACGATATCCAGATCCTCAGGTCTTAATACAACTTCAATCTCTTCATTATCCTCAAATCCCTTATCCACACATTCAAACTCAAATCCGTCAAAAGCAACCAGATAATCACGGATCATGGTTCCCTCGATAATATTAGATTCACCGATAAAGCCTGCAACAAAACGGTTTTCCGGCTCATTGTAGATATCTGTAGGCGAACCGATCTGCTGAATCTCACCGTTATTCATAACAACAACCGTATCTGACATGGACAGGGCTTCTTCCTGGTCATGGGTAACATAAATGAAAGTGATGCCGACTTCCTGCTGAATCTTCTTTAATTCTACCTGCATCTGTTTACGGATCTTTGCATCCAGTGCACCCAGAGGCTCATCTAAAAGCAGAACCTTCGGCTCATTTACCAGAGCTCTGGCAATGGCCACTCGCTGCTGCTGTCCACCGGAGAGCAGAGTTACATCTCTTTTCCCAAAGCCTTCCAGACCAACCATCTTCAGCATACGCTCCACCTTCTGGGCGATGACAGTTTTATCGACCTTCTTCAGGTTCAGCCCGAAACCGATGTTCTCCGCCACATTTAAATGAGGAAAAAGAGCATACTTCTGAAACACAGTATTAACCTCTCTCTTGTACGGGGGAAGCTTGGAAATCTCAATCCCGTTAAACAGTACTTCTCCGTCACTTGGTTCTTCAAAGCCTGCAATGATTCGAAGGGTGGTTGTCTTTCCACATCCGCTGGGTCCCAAAAGTGTCAGGAATTCCTTTTCGTAAATATCCAGATTGATGCCGCGCAAAACCTGCTGATCATCAAAATTCTTGGTCAGATTTTTTAACTCAATCAGTTTGTTCATCATCTTTTCCTTCCTCTGAATGTATTTTTCTCTGTTTTTTATAATCCGGCTGTTCCAAAAGCATTGACCGGCTGTTCAGAATGTTCCTAAAAGCTATATCATTTATTTTTTCTTCTTTGTTATCAGTGAATAAACAATAAAAATAATCAGTGTAGCTGCCAGCAGAATGGTACACAACGCATTGATCTCCGGCGTCACTCCCGTTTTCAGCTGTGTGTACACCTTGATCGGCAGCGTAGACAGACGCGGTCCGTTTACAAAAATACTTATTACCACATCATCCATAGACATGGCAAACGCAAGCAGCGAACCTGAAATTACCGCCGGCATAATTAAGGGCAGCGTAATATCCCGGAAAGCCCTGAACGGTCCCGCACCCAGATCCCTTGCTGCCTCTTCCAGTGCCGGATCCATGCCTGCCAGTCTTGCCTTCACTTCCATCAGAATATAGGGCACACAGAATACCGTATGGCCTATTAACAGTGTCAGCATGCCAAAGGGCAGGTTCAGCATATAAAAGAATGCCATCAGCACCATACCAAGGATGATCTCCGGTATCATTAACGGCAATATGGAAATGTATTCCAGCGCCCCTTTTGACTTCCAGTGAATCCTTGATAACCCAACTGCACCCAGAGTACCGATCACTGCACTAACCAGACAGCTTAATACCCCAAGGATCAGACTGTTCACCAGTGCTTCCAACATTGCTCTGTCATGGAAAAGTTCCTGATACCATTTCAGGGAAAAGCCTGTAAATTTCACTGGCAGTTTGGATTCATTAAATGAGAAAACGATCACTACTGCAATAGGGAGATACATCAGGAAGAAAATCAGCCCCATATAAAATCCGGCAAATCTTGAATTCTTTTTCATCCGATTCCCTCCAGTTCTCTGGCATTTGTCACTTTCCTGTAAATCATGATCAGTACAGTTGTAAGTACCATCATCACCACAGCAAGTGCTGCTGCAAAGGGCCAGTTACTTCCTCTGGTCATCTGATCCTGTATCAGACTTCCCACAAGTACCACTTTATTTCCGCCCAGGATATCTGCAATGAAAAACAGTCCCATGGATGGCACGAAAGTCAGGATCACACCCGAAAGCAGCCCGGGCAGTGTAAGTTTCAGTGTTATGGTAAAAAATGCCTGCAGTCTGGATGCCCCAAGGTCTCTGGCAGCCTCCACATAAGACCAGTCCAGCTTCTCTGCGCTGGAGTATACAGACATGATCATAAACGGGAGAAGCACATAAATCATACCGATCACAATTGCCGGATAGCTGTACAGGATGGACAGCGGTTTCTCAATGATCCCGAGTTTTATCAATACAAAATTCAAAAGTCCTTTTTTCTGCAGAATAATGATCCAGCCATACAGACGAATCAGGGAATTTACCCAGAACGGCGTGGACAACAGAAGCTGTGCCTTTTTCTTTCTGTGCTCCGGCAGCCTCGCCATGAAATACCCGAACGGATAGCCGATCAAAGCAATCACTATCGTACTGGTAAATGCCAGGTTCAGTGATTCCACAAATGTATTCAGGTATACAGGTTCCAGAATATTTCTGTAATTGTCCAGCGTAAATTTCCAAGTCACCCCAAATCCTCTGGACGGCGTAGCAAAACTCAGCGCCACCATATAGATAAGAGGGCATACCACAAATACAATGGTAAAAATGTACAGTGGAAGTGCCATCCATGCAGAACTGTCAGAACGGTTTCTACGCTTCTTCATGAATGTCCTCCCTGTCTACCAGTACTGCATCTGTCGGCAGAAAACTGCATCTTACTGTCTGGCCTTCTGCGACGGATGCGTCGATTCCGTATCTGCTGGCGATCAACTGTGTACCATCACTCAGCTTCAGAGTTACACGAAGCTGACCTCCTGCGAAATTCTTCTCTGTAACAGTTGCCTGTAAACCTGATACACCATTCTTATTATGTGCATCCAAACCACCGCCTGACACACTTATATCAACAGTGTTTCTGTGATCTGTACCGGTATCACCGATTACAGCAGTTTCCTGTAACAATATATTTTCGCTTCTCACAGCCAGAGTTACTTTCTCTCCTGCTGCCAGGTATTGTTTTGCCCTTGTATCCCCTGTATCCTGCTGACTTGTTTCAAGCTTTACAATTACCCTGTCATTTCCAATCTTTACGATTGCATTCTCTCCTTGAATACTCTCTGCAACCCCATGCAGGATATTTGCATTTCCTACAAATGTTGCCACATAACTGGTCTTTGGATGATTATAGATCTCATCCGGTGTTCCGATCTGCTCAATACGTCCGTCCCTCATCACCGCGATCCTGTCAGACATATTGATAGCTTCTTCCTGATCATGAGTGATATAGATAAATGTAATTCCCAGTTTCTTCTGCAGATGCTTCAGTTCTATCTGCATCGCACGGCGAAGCTGCAGATCCAGTGCTCCCAGCGGCTCATCCAGAAGCAGTACCTTGGGATTATTCACCAGTGCTCTCGCAATGGCAACTCTCTGTTTCTGACCGCCCGAGAGTTCGGAAGGCTTTCTTTTTTCATATCCTTCAAGCTGCACCAGTTCCAGCATCTGTGCGACTTTCTTTTTGATCTCTCCTCCGGGAACTTTTCGCAGTTTCAGTCCATACCCTATGTTTTCCGCCACATTCATATGCGGAAAAAGAGCATAATTTTGAAATACGGTATTTACATCCCGTTTATCAGGAGGCAGTTTTGTCACATCCTGACCATTGATCCATACACTTCCACTGTCTGTCTGTTCCAGACCAGCAACAATACGCAACGTAGTAGTCTTACCGCATCCGGATGAACCAAGAAGAGTGACAAATTCTCCTCTTGCAACAGTAAGACAGATATCATCCAGAACATCTTCCCCGGGAGTAAAACTCTTTTTTATATTCTTTAATTCCAGTAAAATATCCGGCAATAGCATTCTCCTTTCCTGTGAGACAGGCAGATAAAATCATCTGCTTTTAGTTATAAAATTCCACATAAACGACTGTTTTACAGTTATTACATTGATAAATTATTAAATAAATACTCATATATTTGTATAAGTACAAAAAGATACAGACACATATCTGAGGATTTTACAACCCGCTGATCAGATAATGTCCGTATCTCTCTGTCGTTTTTCTATAAGCAAAAACAGCCCCTGGACGAATTTTCCATCCAACGGCAAATATCTTCTCTCTTACACAATCTACTGGTCCGTCCTGGTCCGTCCTGCTCCATCCAATCAGAACGCACTCCTGCATGGGAAACAGCAATGGTTCCTTTTTTGTATGAATCTACCATACATACAATTTTCTTTTCTTTTGCCATTGCCCTTCCTCCCTTCAGATTTATACAATAAAATATAAAATTCTATTGTCATACAAAAAGCTCCCAAAACTCTTAGTTTTAGAAGCTTTTTAAACAAGCTGAAAATGAGACTCGAACTCACGACCCCTTCATTACGAGTGAAGTGCTCTACCGACTGAGCTATTTCAGCTTATGCTGTAATCTGTCAGAAATTGATAATTCTGACAGCCACAGCATTTAGTTTATAATATTATTTCTTCTCTGTCAAGTCCTTTTTGACCGGTATTTTCTCCTCCGTTTTATTCACTATTTGGGGTGCTTCTTTTGTCACCTTTTTCGTCACCGGTTTCACTGCAGTTTTTACAGCCGCTTTTGTTTTCCCGGCAGCCTTTCGTACAGTTCTTGTCTTGGTGATGGATTTCTTGATCTGGCTGTGCTCGGCAGCAGGCTTTTTCTCAATTTCTTCCGGAGTGCAGGTAAAGACTGCCACGCCAAGTGCCGGAAGCTTCAATGTGATGGAATACTCTCTCTCATCACACTCAGCCTTCTTCGCTGCTTTAACTCTCGTATTTACTACACCGTTACCACCGTACTTTTTATCATCGCTGTTAAAGATTTCTTTATATTTGCCGGCAAAAGGAACTCCCACATTGTAGTTTTCATATGGGATTGCCGCGAAATTGCAGACAGCCAGAATAGTTTCTTCCGGTTTCTCTGTCTTTCTCATGAATGCGATCACATTCTCCTCATACTTCATCAGCTGAACCCATTCAAATCCATCATATTCATCATCCAGCTGATAAAGTGCAGGATGAGCAAGATACATATTATTGAGGTCTTTGACACATACTTCCAGTTCTTTCGGCATATCTTTATCCGGTGCCATCATCTTGCATCCCGGATGAAGCATCATATAAGCATAAGCCTCTCTGATCTGCGCATTCTTCTGTTCTTCACTTCCCGGCAGCTTATCCGCGAAATCCTTCAATGTACCAACATCCCTGCTGCCAAGCGTCAGAATATAATGTTCGCAGTATGCATAGAGCATGGACATAGTCAGCTGATCATGGTAATTCTTTCTCTCAATAGGATCCTTGCTCAGATATTCAAGCAGATCTTTTGTCCATCCGCCACTCCACTTATAGTCAAATCCCAGATGATCATTCTCCACACTGTCTGTCAGCTCCGGCCAGAGTCCGTTCTCCTGAGCAACTAAAAGCAATCCGGGATTTCTCTCCTTTATCACAGAATTCAGATGCTTCAGAAATTCCAGAGCATCCAGATTTTCATTGGTTCCGTAAATATTAGGTGTCCACTCTCCCGGATTTCTGCCATAATCCAGATACAGCATGGCATCCACATCGTCCATACGCAGACCGTCAGCATGGTAGACCTCAGCCCAGAAGCAGGCATTGGAGATCAGGAAGTCCTTCACCATCGGGCTTCCGTAATTATAGAGCAATGTTCCCCAGAACGGATGAATGGCCTCTGCCGGATTCTGTCTCTCATAAAGAGGTGTTCCGTCAAATTTCTCCAGACCGGAGGCATAACGCGGGAACTGTGCAGGTGTCCAGTCCAGGATCACACCGACCCCTGCCTGATGCAGTTCATCTACCAGCTTCTGAAAATCCGCCACGCTTCCAAATCTGGAAGTAGGTGCATAATATGCATATGTAGAATAACCACCTGTAATATCATCCAGGTATTCCATCACAGGATGGAGTTCCACATGGGTAAAATCTTCCTCTGCCAGAAATTCCACCAGTTCCTCAGCGGATTTCCATTCCTCCAGAGATGTTTCATATATAGAAACCGGCTGTTTCCTGTCATCAAATCTGTGACGCTCTTTCATCCAGTCTCCGTCATTCCACTGAAAAGCACTTACATCTGCTACCACAGATGCTCCCTCAGGATCATGGTCTGCACTGTTCCCATAAGGATCAGCCTTTAACAGAACTTCGCCGCCTTTGACTTTAATTTCATATTTATAATGTGTCCCTGCCTCTACCCCGGGTACAAACAGCTCAAAGATACCGGACATAGGCATACGATGCATAATAGTCGCACGTCCGATCCATCCATTAAAATCACCTGCGATATTTACGCTCACTGCGTTCGGAGCCCAGACAGCAAAAAGAGTACCTTTCACTCCTTTAATCTCCACAGGATGAGCGCCCAGCTTCTTATATGCCTCATAATAAACACCTGCGCAGAAAGCCTTCTCCTCTTCCTCTGTGATCTGGCATGGAAAAGCATAGGGATCATAACATTCTTTCTCTGTCTCTCCCATTTTTATAAGAAATCTGTATTCCGGCACCTTGCGTACAGGAAGCAATACTGCAAAATATCCGGCCTCGTCCTCTTTCTCGCAGACATAGGTTTTCTTTCCGCTGATCACACTTACTTCCTCTGCATCAGGAAAAAATCCCTGAATAAGAACTCCGTCCTGCGTGATCCTTGGTCCCATCACATCTCTGGGAGCAGTTTCCTCTCCATACACAATAGCTTCAATCCTCGGCCAGTCCATATAGCCGTATACTTTTTCGTCCATAGCTGTGCTACCTCCCCGATTGTCAGAAATACGATGATCGGTTACCCTTACCGGCAGCGTATTTATGGTACATTAAACGTCACCTGTAAACAATAACAAATCAAGTTATGTTTATTTTAGCATCTTTGCACAAAAAAATAAAGAAAATTGTTTGACAAATTCCCTTTCCTGCGCTAAATTTATGTTATTAACTATGGAAAGAATCTTGTTCCGGATACTATGCTTCTTTCCATCACAACAAGGAGGATACAAAATGGGAAACAAAGCCTTTGACGTAACCGCATTAGGCGAATTATTGATTGACTTTACTGAAAACGGCAACAGCGCACAGGGAAATCCGATGCTGGAAGCCAATCCGGGCGGTGCTCCATGCAACGTGCTTGCAATGCTTGAGAAGCTTGGCAAAAAAACTGCATTCATCGGCAAAGTCGGAAACGACATGTTCGGAACCCAGCTTAAGAATGCTGTAGAGGAAGTAGGGATCGACACCCGCAACCTTGTGATCGACAACGAGGTACACACAACACTTGCCTTTGTACATACTTATCCTGACGGAGACAGAGATTTCTCCTTCTACCGTAACCCGGGTGCAGATATGATGCTTACCAAAGACGAAATCCAGGAAGACCTGATCAGAGATTCCAGAATCTTCCACTTCGGAACTCTTTCTTCCACTCACGAGGGAGTACGCGAAGCAACCCGCTATGCCATCGACGTTGCTAAAGAAGCCGGATGTATCATCAGCTTCGACCCGAACCTTCGCCCGCCATTATGGAAATCTCTGGATGACGCAAAGGCAGAGATCGAATACGGTCTTGGCAAATGCGATATTCTGAAAATCTCAGATAACGAAGTTGAATTCCTGTTCGGAACTACAGACTATGACAAGGGTGCCGCACTTCTGAAAGAGAAATACAACATTCCTCTTATCCTTATCACACTTGGAAAAGACGGAAGCCGCGCTTACTACAAAGATATGAAAGTAGAGGCTGCTCCTTTCCTTCAGGAAAAAACTATCGAGACAACAGGTGCAGGCGATACCTTCTGCGCAAGTTCCTTAAACTATGTTCTGGAACATGGTCTGGACAATCTGACAGAAGAGAACTTAAAAGAACTGCTCACATTCGCAAATGCGGCAGCTTCTCTGATCACCACACGCAAGGGTGCTCTTCGCGTTATGTCCACCAAAGAAGAGGTTCTTGACTTTATGAAATCAAGAGGATGTTAATTTATATATTTCCTTAACGGACAATAATGAAGCCCGCTGCACTGCCAGACAGGGCTTCATTTTAATTCCCATATTTACACCGGACTGTTTACGCTGATACCGGTTCCGGTTTGTTACTATTATATAAGGATGTGTTTTTATAATGAATTCATCAGATAATTTTCAGGATTCTGCTCTTTCCCGTCTTATGCCCTTGATGAACAGTTCTTTTACTCCCGGACAGGCACAGGCTACTGTGGATAATTTTCAGGATTTGGAACAACGGCAGATTGCACAGGCTGAATTATATTATTTCTCGGGACGTGCAGAAGAATGCAGAAATATTGCGGAACTTTACCTCCAGGACAAGGATCTCTGTCTGCGCCTGTCCGCAGCACTTTTATATTCTTTTTCCAATCTTACTCTGGGCAATCCATCTGCTTCCAGAATGGGATTCAGAAATATTCAGGAATGTCTTCTTGTTGCAAAAGACAGTTCTGCACCAAAAGGAGCCATGGCTTCCTGTGTTTTCGCCAACTATCTGGCCATGGTACTGATGCATCTTCCCACAGACGGACTTCCTCCTCTTCAGGATTTTCTGCCCTCCTTGCCTTCAGGGCTTCGCGCTTATGCTGTTTATGTCCTCGCTCATAACGCTTATCTTCACAAAGAATATAAACGGGCACTGGGATTATGCCAGTCTGTCTTTCTGATGCTTGACGGCTGTTATCCTGTTGCCATGGAATATCTCTACTGCGTGATCATTATGTGTCTGATCAACCTGAAGCAGCAGGATGAGGCCAGAGAAGCTCTGATAAAAGCATGGAACATGGCAAAACCAGATGGATTTCTGAAACCGTTTATCGAACATCATGGATTGATGCTTGGACAGATTGAAGCCTGCATCAAACCTGCGGAACCGGAGAGTTACAGACAGCTTTCCCAGGCAGTTATTGCCTTCAGTCGTGGCTGGATGGCTATTCATAATCCACAGCTTCAGTCCTCTGTTACAGATAAACTGACGCCTATGGAATACTCCATAGCCATGCTCGCAAGCAAAGGCTGGACCAATCAGGAAATCGCAAAACAACTGTCTCTGTCCCCCAATACGATCAAACATTATCTTTCCCGCATTTTCCATCTGCTGGGTATAGAAAAACGCGAAGAATTGAAACCATTTGTAAATAAATAATGGCAAAAAGGCACTTTTTTGCCTTCTAACGGGCATTATATAATTTCATTCCATGATGTATAATATCCCTATAAACATATATTTTATAACAGGGAGGCGATCTTTATGAGAAAGAAATTATTAGCCGGGGTTATGGCACTTGCACTGTGTTCCACAAACATGCCCCTCCAGACTATATTTGCAGGGGAATTTACTTCCGGGAATCTGGAAGAGGTAACTGAAGAAACTCCTGAAATCTTTTCCGATGATAATCAGGAAGTAATAGAAGAAACAGAAGAAGAATTATCTGTGTTCAGTTCAGAGAACGTACCCGAATTTAGCAGTGAAGTAAATATTATGTCGGCTACTGCAGACGAAACGGAACCTATAGGAATTGATATGAATGATATTACTAACCTTAACTATTATGACTCTAGCAAGGGTATATGGAAAATAACTTCTGCTGGTTCGTACAGATTTAATGGTACTGGTAATAATGATGCTCCCATCTTAATTGATCATATTGATTCAGGAACAGTTAAGGTTTATCTAAATAATGTAAATATTCACTCCGCCGATCGAACACCACCACTACGAATAACAAATACTGTTCACGCTGATGTATATATATATCTAGAAAGTAGCAACCTTCTTCAATCCACCTACATAAATAGTGCTGCTTTGCAGATAGACGGTACTACTAAACTTATAATAGATAATTCTCCTGGAACGAATGGTAGTTTAACTGCTAATTCTTCGAAACACGGAACAGGAATCGGTAGTAGTGGCAATTCCGATCTTTCCCCCGCCTTTCATATTATTATTAAGGGTGGAGCAGTAACTGCATCTTCGTTCCGGTCTATGGGAATTGGCGGCAATAACTCTAATATTACTATTAAGGGTGGATTAGTAAAAGTCTCTTCAGACCAATGGTGTGCGATTGGCGGCACTAAATCTAATATTACTATTGATGGCGGATCGGTAAAAGCCTCTTCCAGAACCCATTTTGGTATCAAGAGTAGTTCACTTACTATCAATGGCGGCTCGGTAACTGCATCTTCCGAGGAGGAGCCGAAAGAAGACATCAGTAGTAATCAGATTATTATTAATGGCGGCTCGGTAAAAGCCTCTTCCGTATCCAGCTCCCCAACAAACGACCACGGGGAAAAGGTTTACTGTTGTACTATTGAAAATTTAAATTCTAAAAAGGTAATAATTGATCAAAATCTTAAGCCATGGGAACCTAACAATCATCAAGCAGTTAACCCTACTGATACAAATCTGTATGCATGGCTGACTGGAGAAGATCATATTGTAAATGTTGGAACAGAACGAAGAAGTTATATTTTTGATTCAGAAGATTCAGAATCAGGTACATTTAGTAACACCAAACGTAATGCCACCAGTGATATTTTTGAATTTAAGGGTCCGCGGAATTTTATTTATAATGGAAGTTCACAAACTCCTAGCATTACTGTAAATGACACCATTAAAGGCGTAGTAAACTTCACAGTAAAATATTTCAAAGAAAATGATTCAACAACCGAGATAACCGAGCCTAAAGATGTTGGGACTTATATTGTAAAGATTGATGTAAACGGAGGCGATTTTTACAATGCATCTTCTGATTATTTAACAAACGAAAACTGGAAATTTGATATTAACCCGGGTACACTTACCCCTAAAATCACTGAACACACAGGTACGTATGATGGAATTTCTTATCCGGTTATCACTATTGACCAAAATACAATTCCCCAAAATAGTATTATTGCATACAGTGTTGATAATAAACATACATGGAAAATTTTGAATTCTGACGACGATATTCCTGCTGTAAAAACGGTAACCGACGCAGAAAATACCAAAATTTTTATACGGATCTCCAATCCCAATTATGCTACCTGGATTTCACAAAAATATTATAAAGCAATCATCAGTCGAGCAGCCCAAACACCAAATTATCCATCACCATCAGATACCAAAATAACCGTTCCATGGTCCTGTAAAAAGGTCGGCGATATCACCACTATTCTTCCCAAACACTGGATATGGAAAGACACTGATAAATCAAAAGAATTAAAAGTAGAGGAACCTATCTCTGCCGATGCAGTTTACAATGGCACAGATAAAGGAAATTATGTAACAGAAACTGTTACTTATACAATCACCAGAAGTAAATGCGAACACAAACATACAGCCGGACGTTACTACTCATCCCCATCCTGTACTTCCAGTGGATACAGTGGAGATACCTACTGTAAAGACTGTAATGAAACACTTTCCTATGGCTACACCATTTCCGCATACGGCCACGACTATGATAACGGCGTTATCACTACAGAACCAACTGCCGAAACTGACGGAATCATAACTTACACCTGTAAGCGCTGCAAACATCAGGATACAAAAACCCTCGGAAAACTTGGTGACGGGGAACCTTATATTGAGGGAAGTTTCCAGAAGAAAGGCTGGGATGCTGTCAACGGTCTGATCAAGACTTCCAAAGAAAAAGATACCATTTCCATTACCCTGAATGGTGCCAAGGTACTTCCTGCCACTGTTTTATCCGAAATAAAAGGCAAAGATATTTCCCTGAACCTTGATATGGAGAATGGTTTCATCTGGAAGATCAACGGTACTTCCATTACAGCAG